>Ga0207657_10002599_pt1 | contig 19538 bp, 20 predicted proteins | sample KBSC33metaG_FD_184316 | JGI IMG/M metagenome (GOLD analysis project Ga0207657, IMG submission 184316) | Corn rhizosphere microbial communities from Kellogg Biological Station, Michigan, USA - KBS C3-3 metaG (SPAdes) (version 2) | ecosystem: Host-associated > Plants > Roots > Rhizosphere > Soil ... | reverse complement strand
CTTCGCGGCCACGGTGGCGAACCGGTTGAGCGCCGCCATGTCGGCGTTGCGGACGGTGGCGTCGTCGTAGGCGAAGTGGACCGGCATGACGAACTGGAGTCCCTGGGCGACTTCGGCGATCTTCGCGCCGAACTCGGTGCGGAGGCTCGTGAGGTCCGCACGCAGGCTCGCGACATCGGTGCGCAGGGACGCGATGTCGCCCTGCTGCGCGTTGTCGGCAGCGATGCGCGCGTTGCGCTCGTCTTCCAATCCGCGCCGGAGCGCGCCGCGCGTGGCGCAGGCGCTCAGCGTCAACATTCCGACCGTGCACACGGTCAACGTTCTGAAGGACAGCGACATCTCTCCTCTCCCGGTGAAGGCTGGACCTGCTGTACGAACGCGAGTGCGAAATTCGTACCTGCAGGGACCGCAATTCGCCCGGAAGGCGCCATGTAAGTCGAAGGCGGCGAAGCACTTGGCTCGCCGCCTCAACTTTTTTGCGTCACATCATCTTTGTGAGAAGTGTCACGTCAGGGGTGTGACGCCGGTGCGCCCTTGGCACGCATGCGGAGATCCTGCGGGTGCAGGTACGTGCTCTTGTGCATCCACGTCGCCCAACCCGCCGTCGCGGCGGTGAGCAGGATGATGAACAGCGCGACGCCCCACCCGCCCTTCTTGAACGGGACGTACTTGCCAGCGTAGGGATTGGTGTAGTCGTTGGTCGCCATCGGGTTCTCCGTTCGGATCTCGGCTGCGGATAAGCTAGCCGAGTGCGTGGGCTGACAACAGCGGCCGAGGTCGGAGCGGCCGAACGTCTGGTGCGCACTCAGGAGCCGGCTGGCGCTCGGCGGGGGCGAGTGACACCGGAATGCCCGGCGCGGCGTATTGACGAAAGTCGCATCCTTTCGGACGTTCCTGCTGTCAGACAGTTGACGCACCCCGCGCGCCCGTGCATTCCACTCTTCTCGTCGACCAGCTCTCCGCCGCCCTCGGCGGCGCATATACCATCGAGCGCGAGCTCGGTGGCGGCGGCATGGCGCGAGTGTTCGTGGCGCTCGATCAGGCGCTGGAGCGGCGCGTCGCGGTGAAGGTCCTCCCGGAATATCTCGCCGCGTCCGTCTCCGTCGACCGGTTCAAGCGCGAGGTGCTGCTCTCGGCAGGCCTGCAGCATCCGCACATCGTCGGCGTGCTGAGCGCCGGCGATGCGGGGGGGCTGCCGTACTTCGTGATGCCGTATGTGGAAGGCGAGAGTCTCGGCGGCCGCATCGCGCGTACGGGCGCGCTGCCGGTGCGCGAGGCGGTCTCCATCCTCAAGGACGTCGCGCGCGCGCTGGCGTACGCGCACGAGCGTGGCGTGGTGCATCGCGACATCAAGCCGCACAACGTGCTGCTCGCTGCGGGCGCCGCTACCGTCACCGACTTCGGTGTCGCCAAGGCGCTCAGTTCGGCGCGGCGGTCGGGCGGGGAGCGCGGGCTCACGCTCACCGATCCCGGCACGTCGCTCGGCACGCCGCTGTACATGGCGCCCGAGCAGGCGGCGGCCGATCCCGACATCGATCATCGCGCCGACATCTACGCCTTCGGCGTGACGGCGTACGAGATGCTCGCCGGCGTGCCGCCGTTCGCGGGGCTCGCACCGCGCGCGCTGCTCGCGGCGCGCATGACGGAGGACGCACCGGCACTGGAGACGGTGCGCGCCGACGTGCCGGCCGCACTGTCGGCGCTGGTGATGCGCTGCCTGGCGCGCGAGCCGAACGAGCGGCCGCAGAGCGCAACGGAGCTGCTCGCCGCGCTCGACGAGCCGACGATGATCAGTGGGCCGATGGCGGCGACTCATCGCCAGCGACGCGTGTCGAGCATGCTGCGCGACTGGCGCATGGCTGCCGCGGCGGTGATCGTCCTCGGCGCGGCAGGGAGTGCGAGCGTGGCGCTGCGCAGTCCCGGGCCTTCCACCGCGCCGGCGACGCTGGCGGGTGCACCGGTGGCGTCGAGCATCGTGGTGTTGCCGCTGGTGAGCATCGGCAACGACTCGAGCAACGCGTATCTCGCCGCCGGGATCACGAACGAGCTGGCCTCCGCGCTGGCGCGGATGCCGGGCGTACGGGTCGTGTCGCCGACGCGTGCGGCGGCAATGCTGGCGAGCGGAAAGTCGCCAAGCGACATCGGGCAGGCGCTGCACGTGGCGCAGCAACTCGAGGGCACGGTGCAGCGCGAAGGCAAGCGGCTGCGGGTCACGGCGCGGCTGGTGGACGTGAGCGACGGCGTGATGCGCTGGAGCGACATGTACGAGCGCGACGCGACGGACATGCTGACCGTGCAGCAGGAGCTGGCGCGGGTGATCACGGGCGCCGTCGGTGGCGCGATGGGGAGCGAGTCGCTCGCGTCGGCCGATTCGTCGATGGCGGGCCCGGACACGGTGTCGTGGGCGGAGGCGACGGCGTACGACCTCTATCTGCGCGGCCGGTTCCAGCTCGCCAAGCGCGGCGCAGCTCCGCTGCGGCAGGCGATCTCGTACTTCGAGAAAGCGATCGAGCGCGACCCGAAGCTGGCGCGCGCGTACAGCGGGCTCGCCGACGCCGAGGGGCTGCTGCCGCTGTACGCCAACGTGCCACCGCAGGCGACGCTCGCGTCGGCGTTGCGCAATGCCGATCGCGCGATCGCCCTGGACAGCACGCTCGCCGAAGTGTGGTCGTCGCGCGGCGTTCTGCATGCGCGGAACTGGCGGTGGAGCGAGGCAGAGGCCGACTTCCGGCACGCGATCGCGCTCAACCCGGCCTACGCGCCGGCGCACCAGGGATTGGGCGAGCTGCTGATCGTGGTCGGGCGTCTTCCGGAGGCGACACGATCGCTCGAGCGCGCGGCGCAGATCGAGCCGGCCTCGCCGGTCGTGGTGGGCTCGCTGGCCATGGCGCTCGCGCTGTCGGGCCGCACGGCGGAAGCGGTATCCGCGGCGGAACGCGCGGTGTCGTACGACTCCACGCTGCTGGTGACGCAATTCATGCTCGGCGCCACGCGGCTCTATGCGCGGCAGCCGGTGGCGGCGATCGCGCCCCTGGAGGCGGCGGCGCGGATCGACCCGACGTCGTTCAGCGCGCTCGGGATGCTGGGCTACGCCTACGGCGTAGCGGGGAACCTCGACGCCGCGCGGCGGACGAAGGCGCGCGTGGAAGCAATGCGCGCCGGCCCGGGTGCCGACGTGGCGCTCGCGCGTATCGCGCTGGGGCTCGGCGATACTGCCGAGGCGTTGACGCGACTCGAGCGGGCGGCGAAGAACCGGGATCCATTCTTCGCGACCGAGTCGGCCGAGTCGTCGGTGTTCGCCTCGATTGCGGCGAGCGAGCGGTACGCGGCGGTGATGCGGTCGGTGGGGCTGAAGCGGTCCTGATTCCCGAATCGGCACGGCTGAGGTGACAGACGGCAGCTCACTGTCTTCGGAGGACAGTCAGCTGTGAGCTGTCACCTCAGCCGTTGGTGCTCTACCGATCTCATCCCTGTGACGCGAAACGACTTACCCTCGTCTCGTTCATGTCATGCGTCGCTCTTTCGCCCTCCTGCTCGTGCTCGCGTCAACGACTGCCTGCACGCGCACCCTCGTCAGACCGTACCCGGCTCCCGTAGTCCCGACACGCGAGCCAGCGACCAGGCCCGTGGTGCTCGCCGGGGCGCCCACGAAGCCTGGCCGCAATGCGGTCAGTGAAGAGGAAGCGGTGGACTACCTGATGGCGCGCGGGATGGAGATTCCCGTCGCCGGCCGGACGGTGAAGGATCTCGAGGATACGTTCGACGAAGGACGCGACGGCGGACGCACGCATCGGGCGCTCGACATCCTGGCGCCGCGCGGCACGCCAGTGCTGGCGGCGGACAGCGGGCGGATCCTGCGCATCAGCGAGAACAGGCTCGGTGGCAACACCGTGTACGCGACCGACCCGCAGGAACGGATCGTGTATTACTATGCGCATCTCGACGCGTACCAGCCGGGACTCGTGCAGGGGATGGCGATCGCGCGTGGCGACACGCTCGGCTTCGTCGGCACCACGGGGAACGCGCCGAAAGACACGCCGCACCTGCACTTCCAGGTCATGCGCATGCCGGCCGACGGGAAGTACTGGGACGGTGAGGCGATCAACCCGTATCCGCTCTTCCTCCTCGAGTACGCCGCGCATGACACTCTCGTCAAAGGAGCGCGCTGAGCTTCGCGCTGAGGCCCACCACCTGACGCCCGTGGTGCACGTGGGTCATCAGGGGCTCACCGATGCACTGCTGCAGACGCTCGACGACGCGCTGCGTACGCGCGAGCTGGTGAAGGTGGCGCTGGCGAAGACGACGGACGTCTCGGCGAAGGACGCATCGCACCAGCTTGCCGAACGACTCGGCGCCGACGTCGTGCAGACGATCGGGCGGACCTGCACGCTGTACCGGGAGAACCCGGACCTCAAGCGGAAGGCGGGGGCGGGCCCGCCGTGGCGGGCGTAGGTGGCTCTCTGGGTGGATGACCAGGTGAGGACGAACGATGACGAGGGCTCGGTCGGCGATGCCGACCGAGCCTTTGCGATTCCCGACCCGCATTCCCACCTACTCTCCTACTCACCTACTTTTCCATTATCTTGGATTCATTCCGTCATTAGTCGCACCACCTGAGGCGAACATGCCCTACGTCATTACCGAAGCCTGCATCAACACCAAGGACAAGGCGTGTGTGGACGTCTGTCCGGTGGATTGCATCTATGAGGGACCGGACCAGCTGTTCATCCATCCCGACGAGTGCATCGACTGCGGTGCGTGCGAGCCGGAATGTCCGGTGACGGCGATCTTCCCCGAGGAGGACGTGCCCGTGCAGCTGAAGCAGTACATCCAGCTCAACCGCGACGTCTTCAAGAGCGACAACCCGCCCGGCCGTCCGACCCGCTAGGGCGACGCCGACGAGAGGCGCGCCGTGATCCGCGCCATCACGTTCGACTACTGGGATACGCTGTACGAGGGAGGCGCACTTCCCGAGCGCGTCGCGCTGCGCCGCACGGCTGTCGGTGCGCTCCTCGGCGCCTACGGGCGCGAGCTTCCCGACGCACAGCTTCGCGCGCTCTACGAAGCGTCAGGCCGCGAGGCGGAGCGCTGGTGGAGCGAGGAGCACCGCGGCTACACCACCCAGGAGCGACTGCGCTGGATCCTCGAGCGCGCCGCGGTGCAGCCACGCGAGAATTGCCGGCACGTCGCCGCCGCGGTGGACGCAGTGGACAACGCGCTCCTCATGCTCCCGCCTGCGATGCTGCCTGGCGCCTGGCAGATGCTGCGCACGCTGAGCCGGAAGTTCACCCTCGCCGTCATCAGCGACACGGGCTTCGCCTCGGGCCGGGCGCAGGACCGCCTGCTGGAGAAGGACGGCGCACGGAAGTTCTTCGCGGCGACGATCTACTCGATGGACATCGGCCACGCGAAGCCGCGCCCGGAGATCTTCGCCGCTGCGGTGGAGACGCTTGGCGTCGCACCGCACGAGATCATCCACGTGGGGGACAACGAGCGGACGGATGTGCGGGGAGCGCTCGCGGCGGGATTCCGCGCGATCCGGCTCGATGTGGTGCGGCAGGGAGGACCGAGCGAGGGGGAGTTCGTTGCGCGCACGTTCGAGGAGCTGACGCAGTACGTCGGAGAGCGGCTCAACGGCAACTGACCTACTGCGTACCGTGCACCGCGACTGAAGTATCTCGTAGCAAGTACTTCGTATCCGGACCGACATCCAGCCCTATCCAATGCGCCGCTTGCATCGATGCGGCGCACTGTCCCATCACACGACGCAGAGCTGCCTTGGAGCAAGCGTCCCGCTGGGTCCCTCTACGGCGTACGAAGTACCTGCTACGGCAGTTGTAGCTCAGCTGTTACCACCCGTACGCCTGCTTCACCGCGAATGCCGCTGTCAGCACCGCGTACTGCATGAACGTCGAGAGCTCCGAGCGCCACGCTTCACCCCAGTGATGCTCGCCGCTCTCGTGGACAGCCGGAGGACGCGGGATCCAGCGCGGGGTGCGGGACTTGTACTCCAGGTACTCCGCACCGAAGATCGACTCGAGGACGCCTTCCTCGTAGCGCACGATGAGCGTGTACTCGACGGCGAAGAGCACGATGGCGACCGGGATGAACCAGAGCACGCCGGAGATCACGGTGAATCCGATCCAGATGAGGAAGTTTCCGACGTAGAGCGGATTCCGCATCCACGAGAAGATTCCGTACGTCACGAGGCGCTGCACGGTGCGCGAGCGACGGCGCGTCACCGTGCCGGCGGCGGCCACGCCGGCAAGGCGGATGGCTTCGCCGATGGCGATGAGCACGAAGCCGAAGACCCAGTTCCAGAGGTCCGCTTCGCCGTGCACGATGAGCGGAATGAACAGGAAGGGCACCGGCAGCCAGCCGCGATGCCGGAACAGCACGCTCCCGATGCGTGCGCTCTGGCTGCGCTCTGCCTCCGAGATGGCGTCGGGTGCGGCGGGCGGATTCGTGTCGGAGGAGGAGGCGGACGACATCGGCGCGGTGCGAGGGTGGGCTGGAGTGAATTCGAAAACTAGCTGAGCATGAGCGTCTCGAGGAACTCGGCCACGAGATGATCGAACGCGGCCGGCCGCTCGAACGCGCACACGTGGCCGGCGGTAGCGATGAGCTCGAGGCGCGCGTTCGGAATGGCCGCGGCGAGCTGGCCGAGCTCGGCGGGGGGCGTGAAGGTGTCCTCCGCACCACCGATGACGAGAGTCGGGAGGTCGATCGTCGACAGCAGCTGCGTCGAATCGGGACGATCGGCCATCGCCTGGAGCGCGCCGGCCACGCCGTCGAGCGGCGCGGCCGCCATCAGGCGGCGCAGCGACTCGAGCAGCTCGGGGCGCGAGGTGAACGTCGTCTCGCCGACCATGGCGCGGAGCTGGCGCGCGGCCAGCGCCTCCACGCCATTCTCGCGCACGAAGCTGATGAGGCGCATCCGCTTCTCACGTGCCTCGGGGGTATCGGCGGTGGCGCGGGTGCTGGTGAGGATGAGGGCACGCACGCGATCACGATGTTGGCGCAGCAGGGCCATCGCCACGTAGCCGCCCATCGACAGTCCGCACACGACGGCGCGGTCGATGCCGAGGGAGTCGAGCAGCGCGGCGAGGTCGTCGGCGTACTGCGCCATGGAGTACGGACCGGCGACGGTGGAACCGCCGAATCCGCGCAGGTCGGGCGCGATGCAGCGCGCGTGGGTGGAGAGCCCGCTCAACTGGCCCGACCAGAGCGTGCGGTCGTGCGGCCAGCCGTGAATGAACAGCAGGGGCGGGCCGCTTCCCGACTCCTCGTACGCGATCTCGAGTTTTCCCGGCAGCAGGACAATCATCGTGCGTCGTCGCCGTTCTCGGGCCAGTGCGGGAGAAGCGTGTGCCACTCGGCGGGAACGCGCACCGGCTTGCCGCTCCGGTCCACGGCGACGAAGACGATGGACGCGCGAGCGACGAGCGTACCGTCGCGCACCTTCTTCACGTCCTGCTTCACGATGTAGCTGGTGTTCCGGATCGCGAGCAGGCCGCTGCGGATCGCGAGGTCTTCGCCGGGCAGCGATTGCGCGTAGTAGTCGATGTCCACGTGGCGCACGACGGAAACGATTGGGACGCGTGCGAAGTCGCGCACTCCGCCCACCTCCTCGCGCTCGAGCAGCTCCCACCGCGCGCGCTCGAGGAAGCCGAGCATGGTGGCGTGGTTCACGTGTCCCAGCATGTCGCAGTCGGCGGGGTAGATGTGGAACACCACTTCCGGCAGCGCGTCGGTCATCGGGCGGTTGATCTCGTCGTGGAATCGCTCGGCGCAGCCAGCCACCGGCCGTCGAACGTTAGCCAGAAGAGCACGCGCTCGTCAGGCGAGCGCTGCGCCCGGTCGAGTGCGACGGCGAACGCCTTCGCGCTGTAGGTGCCCTCGAGCGGGGGCCCGCCCGCCGCACGCAGCTGGTCAGCGGCGCGGCTGGCGTCACTGGTCTCACGACCATACGCGCCGCCGAAGGCGCCGTGATGGATGTCGAGCAACGACTCGTCCAGCGGTGGCACTCGTTCGCCGGCGAGACTCTCCAGCAGCACGCGCGTACGACGAGCGAGCCGCAGTACATGCCGGCGATTGGCAACGAGCCGCGGCACGACCCGGACCCCGACGACGCGCGTGCGCACACCGGCGAGACACAAGCCGACGAGGAGTCCAGCCGTGGTGCCCCCGGTGCCGAGGGGGAGCACGATCACGTCGGGCATCGTCAGATCATCGCGCCGGAGCTGGGCCACGAGCTCGAGTGCGGCGTCCACATGGCCGAGTGCCCCCAGCGGCGTGCTGCCACCAGCGGGAATCCAGTGCACGCGCCGCGTGGCACGACGCCAGATCGCGCGCGCGAATGCGCTGAGTACCGAACGCGCGGACGTGACCTCGGCCAGCTCGCGCATGCGCACGGCGGTGGCGTGGGCGACGGCGTGCGTCTCCTGCGGCCAGGTGATGACCTGGGTGCGAAGCCCGAGTGCCGCGCCATGCTGCGCGACGGACAGCGCGTGCGTCGAGCCAGTGGCGCCGACGGTCAGCAGGGCTCGCGCCGGCCTGGCGGGAGCGAGCAGCAGCTCCAGTGCACGGGCCTTGTTGCCGCCGAGCAATGGCGCATCGAGATCGTCCCGCTTGATGAGCAGGGTGGTCCCGCCGATGCGCCACGCCTCCACCGGCGTCTCCCGCAGGTGCAGGTCGGCGCGCGGGAGCGAGGAGCCGAGGCGCGGAAAGCGCGCAATGAGCGCGCGCACGACTCAGGTCGCCGCGGGCGCCGAAGCGCTCAGCGGCTCGTCGAGATCGGGATCCTCGCCCCGGGTTCGTCCGGTGACCGGTGTGCTGGGCTCGTCCACGTAGAGCATCTGCACCACCACCATCACCGTGGCGAGCATCGGGACGGCAACCATGAGACCGAGGAAGCCGAATACGAGGGCGAGCAGGGCCTGCGTGATGACGGTGAGCGCCGGCGGCAGGTCCATCCCGCCCTTCATGAGCAGCGGAATGAGGATGTGGTTCTCGAGGAACTGGATCCCGATGTAGACGACGGCGATGAGCAACGCCTTCTCGGGCGAATCGAGGAAGCCCATCGCCACGGCGGGAACGGCGCTCAGGATGGGGCCGATGGTCGGGATGAACTCGAACAGGCCGGCCAGCAGGCCGAGGGCGAACGCCGCCTTCACGCGCAGGATGAGGAGCGCGATGGTGCTCACGCCGCCGATGACGGCCATGGCAATGAGCTGGGTGACGAGCCACTTGCGCAACACCACGGCGATGCGGTCCATCACGCGCGAGGCGAGATCGCGGCGGCGCGGGGGCAGCAGGGCGAGCATGCCGCGGCGGTACAGCTCCGGATCAGCGGCGAAGTAGATGCTGAGGAAGATGACGAGCAGCAGTCCGCCGACGGCGGCAAGCGTGGACCTGGCGAAGGGAAAGAGAAACCTCGTGACGCCGCCGAACTGCTCCTGGATACGTCCCTGCAGCGGCGGCGCACCGTGCGATGCGGTGTCGGTCGCCGAGGCACGGGTCGCCGAGTCAGTCGCGGCCGCGGGCGCCGGAGCGGTGGCGGCTGGCGTGGCGCCAGTGTGCGTGGTGTCGGCAGCCGCGACTCCAGTCGTCGCCGGTGGCGCAGCGAGCTCCGGGGGGCGACCGAGGAAGATGCCAAGCACTCCGTTCTGGCGCTTGTGCACCCACGACTCCACGCGGTTCACCGCCTCGGGAAGCTTCTGCCGCAGCTCGGCGCCCTGTGAGCGAAGGGTGGGAGTGACCCACGCGCCCAGCGCCGTGAGCGCTCCGAAGAACGCGATGACGATGAGCGCCGCGCCGATGCCACGGGGGATGCGCAGGCGCTGCAGGCGATCCACACCGGCGGAGACGGCGATGCCGAACAGCGCGCCGAGGAAGACGGTCAGGAAGAGCGCGTTGGCGAACCAGATGAGGCGTATCACCAGGTACATCGCCAGCACGAGTGCCGCCGTGCGCACGATGTCGCGGCTGCGCCAGCCGACGGTACGATGATGCTTGACGCGTCCACGGCCAACGGAAGGCGACGGCACGGTGCCACGCTGGTCGGCGTGCATGGCGTTGGCGTCGGGCTCGCCGGCTGGTCCTCGGCGGGGGTCGCGCGCTGGGTCGCGGGTGGGGTCGGTCATGCGGGGGGCATGAGGGAGCTGGGCTGCTGGTCGCGCACGGACGAGGCGAGTACCATGCCGCGGCGCGTGACGCGAGGGCGCGAGGCGCTACATTACCGCGGGGTCCGACCTGCGAACAGTGCAACCGTCCAAGGAGTCAGAGTGGCCGATCGTGCGAGCGCCGACAAGTTCATCTACCTCGACACCGTTCCGGCGGTGGAGCGGTTCATGGCGGAGATCGCGCAGAGCCGCGAGCTGGCGCTCGATACGGAAGGGGCGAGCTTTCATCGCTACGTGGACCGGATCTACCTGCTCCAGCTTTCCACGCGCAGGAAGCACGCAGTCATCGATCCGATACCGATCGGGACACCGCAGTCGCTCGGCAGGATGATGGAAGACCCGGAGGTCGAAGTCGTATTCCACGACGCCGACTACGATCTCCGCCTGCTGGAGCAGGACTACGGCTGGAAGGTGCGCCACATCTTCGACACGCGCGTGGCGGCACAGCTGCTCGGCTACAGCGCGTTCGGTCTGGCCGCGCTGCTGGAGCGGTTCTTCGGCATCAAGCTGGACAAGAAGCACCAGCGCGCCGACTGGTCCATGCGCCCGCTGACGGCCGACATGCTGGACTACGCAGCGCAGGACACGCTGCACCTGCTGGAGCTGAAGGACAAGCTGAAGGCAGAGCTCGAGCGTCTGGGGCGCATGGAGTGGGCGCGCGAGGAGTTCGGGCTGCTCGAGGGCACGCGCTGGGAGGACGAGGAGCCGGGTACCGCGTTCCTGAAGCTGAAGGGCGCGCGCGACCTGACGCGCCGCGAGCTGGCGGTGCTGCGCGAGCTGGTGCCGTGGCGGAGCGGCGTGGCCCACCAGTTGGATCGCGCCACCTTCCGCGTGCTGGGCAACGAGCAACTGCTCGAGATCTCGCGCGTCCAGCCGAGGACGAAGGAGGCGCTGGGGAAGATCAAGGGGATGCCGCGCGGCATCCTCGAGCAGCGGGGCGGCGAGCTGATCGACGCGGTCCAGCGCGGGCTCGCGGTCCCGGACACGGAGCTCCCGAAGTTCCCCCGCGCCCCGCGCTGGGATCGCGATCCGGAGTTCGACGCGCGCGTGAGCGCCCTGAAGACGGCGCGCGACGCGGCGGCGAAGCGGCTGGAGCTGGATCCCGGCGTGCTGTGCTCACGCGACCGGCTCGAGGCGGTGGCGCGGCGGAATCCGACCTCCGTCGAGGAGGTGGCCGAGGTGCCGGAGCTGAGGCGGTGGCAGGTGAAGGAGCTCGCGCCGGCGTTCGTCGAGGCGCTGCGACCGCATCGCAAGGAGTCGAAGGAGGCGAAGGAGGCGTCGCCGTACAGGAAGGATTGACAGCTAGTCCGGGCGCTGCCCGGCGGCGGCGCCGCCTTGGCTTGCTGTCGGGATGCTCGCCTGCGGCTCGCGGTCGGGGCGGCGCGCGGGGGCGCGCCTTTCGGGCACGGCGTTTCGGTGGTGCGTTTAGCTGGATTGGAGGGGCGTTTCCCCGACCGGCGGCGCTTCACGCCGCCACCCCGACAGCATAGGCCCGAGCAAAGCGAGGGGCCAAGCGCCCGGAAAGCGCCGCGTTCCACGCGGCGCGCCCCGACTAGCTAGTAGTTCACAAGCCCATGTACGCCCGCACCCTCGGCTCGATCCGGTCCGGGGTCCAGAAGGGCGACCAGACGAGGTTGATGGTCACGTTTCCCACGCCGGGCATCGTCTTCAGCATGCGCTCGGCGTCGCTCATGATCTCGGGACCGCTCGGGCAGCCAGGCGACGTGAGGGACATATCCACGTCGACGTCGTTGCCGTTGACGCGGACGTCGTAGACGAGGCCGAGGTCGATGATGTTCAGGTTGAGCTCGGGGTCCTTCACCTTGCGGAGCGTGAGGCGGGCCTGGTCGACGCTGATGTCGGAGAAGGCGGCGCCGCTGCCGGGGGTGATGGACGATTCGTCGGACATGTGGTGCAACTCCGTAAGGGACCTACCGGAGTATCATCAGCACCGGCGCCGATTGCTACCCCGCGTGCGACTTGCGGGCGTGGGTCGAGTGGCTTGCCGTCTTCTTCACGCCCGTCTTGTGCGTGGCCGTCGACTTCGATTTGCTCGCGCTGCTCCGGTGCGAGGCCTTCTTCGCCTTCGCGGCGCGAGCGCGAGCGCGAGCCTGCGCGGCGGCGCGGGCGCGGCTCACCCTTGAGCGCGTCACGTGCTCCGGCTTGTTCCAGCCCACGGCGCGATCGGCGCGGAAGGACTTCGGCATGTCGAGCATGCCGCCGCGCAGGTCGGTGACCGCGAGCTCCGCCGCGTCGGCGAGATCGGCGCGGACGTCGCTGATCACCTTGGCCGGCCGGCGCGCCGTGGCGGCGTGCACGCGGTTGGTGAGCAGGATGACGAACATCTCGTGCTCGGGATCGATCCAGAGCGAGGTGCCGGTGTAGCCGGTGTGGCCGTACGACTCGGTGCCCATGTACTTGCCGCAGCCATACTCGCCGTCGCAGGTGTCCCAGCCGAGTGCGCGGGTGCCAGGCGCCTTGGTGCGGGTGGTGAACAGCTTCACCGTGCTGTCGGCAACGATGCGGGTGCCGTTGAACTCACCGCCATTGAGCATCATCTGCGCGAAGATGGCGAGGTCGCTCGCGGTGCTGAACAGCCCCGCGTGACCGGCCACGCCGCCGAGGGCGTAGGCGTTCTCGTCGTGCACTTCACCGCGCAGGGGATAGCCACGCGGCGGGTTGATCTCGGTGGGCGCGATGCGGCCGCGGAGCGATGCATCGGGACGGAAGCGCGTCTGGTGCATGCCGAGCGGCGCGAAGACGCGCGCGGCGAGGAACTGATCGAGGGTCTGTCCGCTGACCTTCTCGACGACGAAGCCGAGCATGTCGGCGCCGAGGTCGGAGTACTCGTACTGGGCGCCCGGCTTGGCGATGAGCGGCGTGGCGATGACGGCGGCGCGCGCTTCCTCGGGAGAGTGCGCAATGCGCCACAGGTCGCGGCCGGCGGGAAGGCCGGAGCGATGCTCGAGGAGCTGGCGGATGGTGACCGCATCCTTGTCACCGCCCGTGAACTCGGGGATGAACTTCACGACCGAGTCGTCGAGGTGGATCTTCCCCTCGTCGAACAGGATCATGATGGCGGTGGTGGTGCCGACCACCTTGGTGAGCGAGGCGAGGTCGTAGATGCTGCTGTCCGCGGTGACGCTGGCGGCGTCCTTCGTCCAGCCAAGCCGTCCGAAGCCCTTCTGCCAGACGACGGCGCCCTTGCGGCCGACGACGACGGAGGCGCCGGGATAGCCGCCCGCCTTGATGCCACGTTCGACGACGCGATTGATGGTCGCGAGGCGCTTGGCCGACATGTTGACGGCGGCAGGCGCCTTGTTCGGAACACCGTCGCCCGGGTTGTGGGCAGCGGTGATGGGGTGGACGGCCGTGGCGACGGCGAACAACAGGTTCAGCAACTCGAATTACCTCGGCACCTTTCAGGCGACGACGGGCTCTGCCAAGGGTAGAAGCAGAACGCGTGCTAACGAAATCGGTGAGCGTGTCGGCGCCCTTCTCTAAGGAAGGGGCCGCTACAACGGGCAATACCGTGCGGCCACCTGGAGTGTTCCAGGCGGCCGGACCGGCGGGGCAACTCCGACATTCGGTGATTCGACGAGCAAGAGTGGCGTGAGTCACGGACGGAGGCAAGGAGGCGAGAAGCAAGGAGGCGAGGAGGCATGGATGGCGGCTCCCTGCATCCCTGCCTCCTCGCCTCCGCTCATTCCTGCCTCCTCGCCTCCGCTCATTCCTGCCTGCTCGCCTCCGCCGTTGAAGCACGCCTCGCACTCTCTCCGTAGAGAGGGGCAACCCTTTCCCCCTCCGCCGTGACAGATTCAACGGACGTCATGGAGAACGAACAGCTCACCGTACAGCGCGCCATTCAAGGCGATGAGTCGGCGATGAGGGCGCTCTGGACGCGCCACGCGCCGCATCTGGACGTGGTCGTACGGAGGTTGGTGGGACGGGATCCGGATCTCGCGGCGGACATCGCGCAGGAGGTGTGGATCCAGATCTTCCGGGCGCTGCCGAGCTTTCGTGGCGACGCGCAGTTCGGGACCTGGGCGCACCGGATCGCCGTGAACCGGACGCTGAACGCGCTGCGACGCACGCGGAGGCTGGCGGCCGTGGAGGTGGACGTGGAAGACGACAGCGCATCGGTGGAACCGGAAGCGGAGCGGGCGATCCTCGCGGCCTCGATCGAGGAAGCGGCGGCGAAGCTCTCGCCCGGCGCGCGCACGGTCTTCCTTCTCCATGACGTGGAGGGATACACTCACGAGGAGATCGCCGCGCAACTCGGAATCACGGCCGGCGGCTCCAAGTCGCAGTTGTTCAAGGCGCGGGCGAAGCTGCGGCTCCTGCTCGCTCATCTCATCGACGCGCCGTCGGCGGCGCTTCGGAACACGAATGCGGAACATGCAGCACCTCTCTACTGATCGACTCGCCGCCCTCGGCGACGAGCAGCCGACGCCGGACGAGGCGGCTCACCTCGCGAGCTGTGACGCGTGCACGCGGGAGCGCGGTGCGTATCGCTCGCTCGTGGCGATGGCGCACGCGGAGCAGGGGGCCATCGGGCTTCCGCTCACGCGCTGGGATGAGCTGGCGGGCGCCTATCGCGCGGAAGTGCCGGCCCCGGGCCGGAGCTCCCCCTCGGTTGTCGCACCGGACGTCGTCGACATCGCGGTGCGCCGGCGCGCTTCGCGTTGGCCGATGCAGGCAGCGGCGGGGCTGCTGCTCCTCGCGGGCGGCGCGATGCTCGGCCGAGCCTCCGCCGGCAGCACGCTTCTTCCCGCCGGCAACGTGGCCGCGGTGGCGTCCAACACTCCGATCGGCATGCCGACAGATCAGACCGTGAGCGATTCGCTCTTCACGTCCGTGGCCGATGCGCGCGCGGCGCAGCAGCGCTATGAGCTGCTCTATCAGCAGGCGGCCGCGTTCCTCGCGCAGCACGACAGCACGGGACTCGGCCAGGGCAATCCGGTGGCGTACCGCTCGCGGCTCGCGGCGCTGGACCGGGTGATCTCGACGACGCGCGACGCGATGCGCGACGCGCCGCACGATCCGGTGATCAATGGCTACTACCTCACGACGCTGAGCCAGCGTGAGGCCACACTGCGACAGCTGAACACGGCGCTGCCAGCCAGCCTCCGGCTCGATAGCTACTGATGATGCTGCACCCTCTACGTCCGTCCCTCATTGCGTCGCTCGGCGTCGCGCTGGCTGCCGGTGCGCTGCCGCTGCGCGCACAGCAGCGTGTCGAGGTGAACGCGCGCCGCGCGCCCCGGGCAAGCGCGGAGAGTGCCAGCGAGCGCCAGCTGCATGCCCTGGCGCGGCGCGCCGATTCACTGGCGTACCTGTACAACGAGGCCGACGAGCTGAGCGTCGCCGAGCGTCGCCGAGTTGGCGAGTTGCTGGACCGCACCGTGGAGCAGATCGAGGCGCTGTCGGCGCGGATGGCGAACATGGATGGCGATGCCAGCGCCGCGACGGTGCGCATGCGGCTCGCGCCAGGCACCGGCACCCAGTCGCAGACGTTCATGCGTCGGGCGCTGGCGGAATCGAAGGGCGTGATGCCGCGTGGCTGGCTGGGCATCGTCGTCTCCGGTCCGGCGCGCGAACCCCGCGTGGAGAACGGCGACCTGATCGTCCGCTACCTCGCGCACCCGGCGATCGTGTCCGTGGAGCCGAGCTCGCCGGCGGAGCGCGCGGGCCTCGCGAGGAGCGATACGCTCATCGCCTACGACGGCATGGATGTGCGGGACACGGACATCGCGATCACGCGGCTGCTCGAGCCGAACAAGCGCGTACTCGTTCGCGTGCGGCGCGATGGTCGTACGTTGGACATTCCCGTTCGCGTGGCCGACGTGCCGAGCCGGATCGAATGGCGACGTGAGATGAGCGTGGAGTTCACGCCGCCTCCGGGAGCGCTGCCGTCCGTGGCCTTCCCGCGCGCACCGATGGCGCCGGCGCGAAGCGCCATTCCATCGACCGCGTCGGCGCCCGCTCCTGCTCTCGCGCCCTCTGCACCCTCGGCAGTGATGGTGCCGATGCCTCGCCTGATGTTCGGCTTCGGCGGAATCTCGGGCGTGGCCGGCGCGCAACTCGTGGCGATCACCGAAGGGCTCGGCCGCACGCTCGGCGTTCGGCAGGGCGTGCTGGTGACGAATGCGCCGGTAGGCTCACCGGCGTATCAATCCGGCCTGCGCGATGGCGACGTGATCACCCGCGCCGCGGGTCAGACGGTGCGAACGGTGAACGACCTGCGCGAGCAGGTTGCGGCCGCGGCGGACAATGGCGAGCACTCGGTGGCGCTCGAGCTGGTGCGAGGGAAGCGGACGAGGAAGGGGAAGCTGAGCTGGTAGGTGGGTAGGTGGGTAAGTGGGTAAGTGGGTAAGTGGGTAAGTGGGTAGGAAATCGGATGGGGTCGATTGGCGAAGCCAATCGACCCCTTCGTCATTCGAGCTCACCTGCCCGCCGACGCACGAACCCACCTACACCTTGGCCGCCAGCTTCTCCAGTCTGCGCTCCATCGGCACGAGCGACTTGTGGATCGCGAGGGCGGCGATGGCGCCGTCAGACGCCGCGGTGATGGCGAGCTGCGGTCCGGGAATGATGTCGCCCGCGGCGTAGCAGTCGCGCACGCTCGTGTGGAACGAGTCGTCCACCACGATATGGCCCTCCCTGTCGCGCTCGCAGCCGAGCTGCGCGCCGAGGTCGTCAGCGGGGTACTGGCCGATCGCGAAGAAGATCTTGTCCGTGTCGAGCGCGAGGCCGTGCTCGAAGTCGAGCGAGATGACACGGTCACCGCTATGACGGACGCAGGTGATGGGAGACTCGAGCACCGGGATGTTGAGCGCGTCGAGCTTCGTGCAATACTCGGGGAGGTCGAGCGCTGCGGGTTCGCCGTTGGTGCAGATGATGATGTCGCGCGTCCAGGTGCTGAGGTCGAGCGCGAGGCCGACCGCCTTCCGGCCGCTGCCGATGACGACGACCTTCTTCCCGACGCACTCGTGCCCATCGCAGTCGGGGCAGACGTGAGCATTGGCTCCGTAGACATGCTCGAGGCCGGGGATATCAGGCCAGACGTCCTTCAGGCCGATGGCGAGGAGCAGTCGGCGCACGTGCAGCCTGTCGCCGCTGGCGAGGGCGAGCTCGAAGGTGCCGTCGTCGCGTCGTTTCACCGTATCGCAGATGCCGTCGATGAGCGTGGCACCAGCAGCGCGCGCTTCATCGCGTCCGCGGCCGCGCAGCTCGGCGGGGCGAATGCTCGGCAGGCCAAGAAAGCCATTCACGCCGCGCGTCTCCCAATTGCGTGGATCGCCGGAGTCGACGAGGACGACACTGTGGAGATAGCGGGCGAGCCAGATGCTGGCGGAGAGTCCGGCGGGGCCGCCGCCGATGATCGCGACGTCGGCGACTTCAGCGACGACTTCGTCGTCGCGCAGTCCGCCATCGGGATCTGCTTTCGGTTGTTGCTCCGTGCTCATGGAGAGTGAGGGGAGCAAGAAGGGTTCCGGAGTGCGAACTGCCGGCGAGTCGGGGCGCGAACTGCCGGCGAGTCGGGGCGCTGCGCGGCGGCAGCGCCGCCTTCGCTTGCTTTCGGGATGCTCGCCTGCGGCTCGCGGTCGGGGCGGCGCGCGGGGGCGCGCCTTTCCGGCACGGCGTTTGGATACAGCGTTTCGCTGGATTGGTGGGGCGTTTCCCCGAGAGCGCGCGGAGCGCGCACCCCGAGAGCATCGGCGAGCGCAGCGAGCCCGGCGCCCGGAAAGCGCCGCGTTCCACGCGGCGCGTCCCGACTAGCGTCAGTTCTTCAGACTTCCCGCCGGCACCAGATAGAGCGTCCGCAGCGTCGCCCGATCGCTCGGGCCGATCACCAGCGTCGCCGCTTCACGATACATCACGCTCGACGGATCGCTCGAGTGGTTCAAGCCGAGCGCGTGGCCGACTTCGTGACGGATGATGCCGCCGATGACCACGGGGGCGAGCGGCCGGCCGACACTGTCGTGCAGGGCGACGTCCACCCGTGCGCGAGCGATCAGGTAATCACTCCCCTGCGTTCGCTCCGTAACGCCGATGCGCTGGCCCTCGGCGGGAGGAAAGCGATCGATCCAGCGGATCGAGATGTCGGCGTCCGTGGAGTCGAGGATGAAGGTGAAGCGCAACGGAAAGCCGGCTTCGCTCCACTCGTCGAACACTTCGCGCGCGATCTGCGGGTACTGCGGGCTCCAGGTGGCGAGCTCCGAGGTCGGCTCGACGTACACGCGCAGCGCATCGCCCAGCCGATCGGGCCAGCGATAGAGCGTGCTGTCCTGCTCGGCGAGGATGTCGTTCATGTAGGTGCCGCTCGACAGGTTGTCCACGCGCCGGCGCAGCTCGGCGGGTGACACCGACTGGTGGACGCCGTCGAGCGCGAGCGCCTTGTGCACGGTGCCGCGCGCGATGTCGTCCTCGGAGAGGATCGTGTCACGCGCGACGCGGGCTTCGTTGCGGGCGCGACGGGCGATGGTGTCCCGCACCGCGGTGGCGGAGATGAAGACGGCCAGCGCGGCGATGGCGCCGGCGAGCACGACCTCCGCGCGGAGGCGAACTAGCGGACGCCTCCCGGCGGGAGCGTGTACAGGAGCCGCACGGTGGCGCGATCGGCGGCGGAGAGCTCACGGACGCGCACACGCGGCGCCATGATGCTCGTCGGGTCCTCGGTGTGGTCGAGGCCGAGCAGGTGCCCGAGCTCGTGCAGTGCCATGGCATGCATCGCGTCGTCGTCGAGCGCGCTGCCCGTGCGATGGTGCACGGCGAGGACGATGTCGGCGTTGGTGATCCACCAGTCGTCGTCGCGCGCCCACTTGGTGCGGCCGCTGATCGGCTCGTCGAAGTGATCGATGAACGTCACGTGCACGTCGGCCTTCGCCGAATCGCTGGCGAAGGCGAAGTGCACGGGGAGGTCGAGCGAATCCCACGAGAGCACGGCGCGACGCACGCCGTCGGCGTACGCATCGCGCCAATCGGGGAGTGCAGCGGGCGACTGGATCCACACCGTGAGCGGCCGGCCGCGGCGATCCGGCCAGCGTGCGAGCGCGCTGTCACGCTCGGCGAGCATCTCGGCGATGTAGGTGCCATTGCTCCCTTCGGTGAGACGACGCCGCACGTCCTCCTTCTCACGCTCACGTTCGGCGACGCGGGGAGAGAAGGGCCGCTCCACCAATCCTCCGCTCGCCACGGTCGTGTGCCCACGCGGCGTACCGGCGCCGGCGACAGGGATCGAAGTGAGGAGGAGGGGGGTCACGAGGAGGACCCGGAGGCGGGAGCGGCGCAGCATCAGTCTCTAGGGTGGCGGTCCTGTGGTGGGAGCGTCGAGGAAGTCGCCGACCAGCG
>Ga0207657_10002596_pt1 | contig 19553 bp, 15 predicted proteins | sample KBSC33metaG_FD_184316 | JGI IMG/M metagenome (GOLD analysis project Ga0207657, IMG submission 184316) | Corn rhizosphere microbial communities from Kellogg Biological Station, Michigan, USA - KBS C3-3 metaG (SPAdes) (version 2) | ecosystem: Host-associated > Plants > Roots > Rhizosphere > Soil ... | reverse complement strand
GGTAGAGTATCCGTCGTACTGGCGCGAACCGGTTTTATCTCCGGCTTCTTCCGTCCTCGAATGTTCCTCGATATAGGTTGAGGAGGCTGCAACTCACTGGCGACGGTGCCGCATTTGTTGGTGGCAACTCGCGGATCACGGCATATCCGGGTCAAGCCCAAATGGCGTACCAACTGGAAATCGGTTGTCTCGCTGGGCACCGTCCAGGAAAGGAACACCTTGGATCCTTTACGGCTCGCTTGCAGATCCGTAACTGGTTTTGCCAATTCCAGGGAAGGGGGAAGCGGCGGGGATGGCGCACCGCATCCGGACAAAGTGAGAGTGACCAAGGACGCAAACAGCGCGCCAGAGAGATGGCGGCAAATGTTCATTGAGCCGAAATACGAGAGTAACACGGTGTCTGGAATGGCACGGGAGTGACACCGTTTAGCCACGCGCAGCGTTAACCACAGTTACGCTACCAGTGCGCGCACCCCATCGCGAAATACTTTGGTGTGATGGTCGATGTCGTCAGGAGCCGTTGCAGGGCACATCAATGCCATGTTGTGAAACGGGGTGAGCAGCACGCCACGGTTCAGGGCGTAGAGATGCAGGTATCTTTCGAGTTCAAAGTCCATGGCGTCGTGCGCCTCAGTGCCGTTCCGAGGCTCTTTTGCAGCGAATAGATATTCGGCACGGCATCCCAACTGAGTGACGTGCCATGGGACGCCGAAATCCTTGATTGCTTTTTCCACCCCCGCCTTCCAACGGGTGGCCATCGGGATCATGCGCTCAAACGCTGGCGCGGTTAGAACTTTGTCGAGTGTCGCCCTCATGGCCGCCAGAGATAGAGCATTCCCGGCCAGCGTGCCGCCAATTCCTCCGGTATCGCAATCTTCCAGGCTCTGCCGGTCCGAGATGCACTGGGCGACCTGCTCGGTAAAACCGTAAGCCGCACCGGGAACACCGCCGGCAATCGGCTTGCCGAAGACAAGGAAGTCCGGCTGCAGATTCTGTGCGAAGGTATATCCTCCAGGACCGGCACAGATGGTATGGGTTTCATCGATGATCAGGAGAGTTCCGTATTTGCGCGTGATGTCGCGCATCGCCTGGTGATAGCCCGGCTGGGGATGAACGATGCCGACGTTGGTCATGACCGGCTCGGCGAGCACACAGGCAACGTCACCCGGCTTCAGCGCTTCTTCAAGAGCATCCGCATCGTTGAACTCAACTACCTTGGTGGTGACCGGTGGGTCGACCGGAGGACCAATGTTTCCCCGCCGAGCCTCAGCCACTCCGTCGTGGAGGGTGATAAACGACTCATCGACCGTACCGTGATAACACCAGTTGAAGACGAGGATTTTCGATCGTCCAGTGATGTGGCGAGCCAGGCGAATGGAAAAGCGATTCGCGTCCGTCGCGGTTAATGCGAATTGCCAGAATGGCAGAGCGAAACGTTTCTGCAGTTCCTCTGCGACCCAGATCGCATCCTCGCTGGGAAGCATGAGGGTGATACCACGGCCCACTTGCTGGGTCACGGCGGAAACCGTCGCCGAAGGAGAATGGCCGGTCATTGCGCCCGTATCGCCCAGGCAGAGATCGATGTAGCGGTGACCATCGACATCGTAGAAATGAGCGCCTTGGGCTTCCCGCACAAACGGTGGAAAGGTTCCGGCCCATTTCATCATCCAGTTCATGGGCACGCCGGCCAGCAGGGACTTGCTGGCGCGTTCGAAAAGCGCTTTCGACTTCGGGCGCTCATCGACAAACTTCTGCCGCTCTTTCGCCATGAGCGATTTCAGGCGATCACGATCGATCCTCATGTTTGCCTCAGATCAGGGGTGTTCAGGAAGCGAGAGCTTAGCAGAAGGGGAGCGGAAGATGATAGCGTCACCCGATGGAGCCACAGCCATCTATCAATGTGAGTTGGTAGCGGATCGCCTGAACCCAAATAGTCCGAGATTACAAGATGTATCTGGACAGATCCTGGTCCTTCACGATGTCGGTGAGCATTCTGCGGACGTAGTCGCCGTCCACCGTGATCTGCTGACCTTTTTTCTCGGGAGCCTCAAAGCTGATCTCGTCCAAGACGCGTTCCATGATTGTATGCAGCCGCCGCGCGCCGATGTTTTCCGTACCCTCGTTTACTCGAAAGGCGAAACGAGCCACCTCGTCGAGGGATTCTCGCGTGAACTCCAGCTTCACACCCTCGGTTTCGAGCAGCGCCGTGTACTGCTTGACCAATGACGACTTCGGCTCAGTCAGAATGCGGATGAAATCTTCCATGGTTAGCGACTGTAATTCCACCCGAATGGGAAAGCGGCCTTGCAGTTCGGGAATCAGATCGCTGGGCTTTGAAACGTGGAAAGCACCCGCGGCGATAAACAGCACGTGGTCGGTACGCACCATGCCGTAACGGGTATTGACCGTCGTACCTTCCACGATGGGCAGGATGTCACGCTGCACGCCTTCGCGTGAAACATCGGGGCCATGGCCACTCTCGCGGCCGGCGATCTTGTCAATTTCGTCCAGGAAGATGATTCCAGAGTTCTCGACGCGATCGACTGCCATCCGCGTGACCTGGTCCATGTCGATGAGCCGCTGTTCTTCTTCCTGGATCAGGTACTCGAAGGCCTCGTTGACCTTCATCTTCCGCTTTTTGCTGCGCTGGCCGAAGATGTTGGGCAGCATGTCTTTGACATTGATGTCCATCTCCTCGACGCCCTGATTGGAGATGATTTCGAATGCAGGAAAAGACTTCTCACGAGTTTCAATCTCAACCATGCGATCGTCGAGTTTGCCCTCGCGCAATTGTTGACGAAGCTTCTCGCGGGTACGCGAGTGCGACTCTGTCATGCCGGTAGAACCGTCGATCACGACTCCGCCCGTCGCTGCATCAGTTTGACGCTGAGACGATGGGGTCGGCGGCAGCAGAATGTCGAGCAAGCGCTCTTCGGCGTTCAGCTCAGCCTTATCGGAGACATCCTCAAGCTTCTCTTCGCGAACCATGTCGATCGCGATTTCCACCAGGTCGCGGATCATCGATTCGACGTCGCGGCCCACATAACCGACTTCGGTAAATTTTGATGCTTCGACTTTCAGAAATGGCGAATTGGCCAGCTTGGCGAGGCGCCGTGCAATCTCCGTTTTGCCCACGCCGGTGGGCCCAATCATGATGATGTTCTTGGGCATGATCTCTTCGGCGAGATCGGGCGCGAGTTTCTGCCGGCGCATGCGATTGCGCAGGGCTATCGCCACCGCACGCTTCGCGTCCTTCTGGCCGACCACGTATTTGTCGAGCTCAGCGACGATTTCGCGCGGCGTCAGCTCATCCAATGAGAGCTGTTCTTCTTCCAGGGTTCCAGGTAAATAAATAGCCATAAGAAAGCAGTCGTTAGTCGTTGCTTCGTAATCGTTAGAACAAGGCCGAACTATCGCCGACGAGGCACGTGCGCGTATTCATCTTGCTACGACGAACGACTATGAACTAACCAATCAGAGTTCTTCCACCGTAACGCTGCTATTAGTATAGATGCACATCTTCCCGGCAATCTTCATTGCCTCTTCAGCAATCTGCCGCGCTGACAGTTGAGTATGCTCGGCAAGAGCTTGTGCTGCCGCCTGCGCGAATGGTCCGCCGCTGCCGATCGCGGCAATACCGCCATCCGGCTCGATCACGTCTCCCTGACCACTGAGTAGAAACGTTTGTTCCCTGTCGGAAACCAGAAGCAGGGCCTCCAGATGGCGCAAAAACTTGTCTGTACGCCAATCTTTGGCAAGTTCGACGGCTGCCCGGCCCAGATTGCCGTGATACTGCTCAAGCTTAGATTCGAAGCGACTGAATAATGAAAATGCATCAGCGGTGGAACCAGCGAACCCCGCCAGGATCTTGTCCTGATAAAGACGGCGGATCTTTTTCGCTGTGTGTTTGATAACTGACTCGCCCAGAGTGACTTGGCCATCGCCGGCCAGTACCACCTGGCCATTGCGGCGAACACTTAGAACTGTCGTGGAGCGTATCAGGCGCTTCTTGCTCATGAGGTCAATCTCTGATTATAACAGCCGCGTGAGAGCTGCATTTGGCAGCCGCTTGTGACGCAGATCACTTTCACATGTTCGTTGCCAAGTTAGACTCGATTCATTCACAAGGAGAACATTTCATGAGAATTCTTTCGGCAGTAATCGTTCTGGTTGCTGGCTCTTCGCTGGTTTGCGCACAAGCACCCTCTAGCCAAAGCGCCGCCCCACCGTCCGCAGCTCAAGCCGCTCCCATGGATCACGCTATGCCTCAGGAGATGATGCAGCAGCACATGCAAGAAATGAAGGGGCAGCTCGACTCTATGCGGGCGAAGATCGCGGATATGAGGACCAAGTTGGCGAAGGTAAAAGATCCAGCCGCCAAGCAGGCGCTACAAGCCGACCTCGAACTCTGGGAGACCATGGCGGGCCACATGGAAGGCATGCAAAAGATGATGCCTCCTGCAGAACATGGGCCGGGCATGGCCATCCATCACGAAGGTGGGTCCGGCTGTTGTGCCGGCATGATGAGCCACGACAACAAGGGCGACGATCATGGCATGAGTTGCTGCGGAGCTGGAAAGTGTATGCAAGGCAAGGCTAGCGGGCCGATTGCCCCGGAAGCGCCCGCCCCACCCGCCAACTAAGAGCAATCTATTTACGTGTGCCGGGCCGATCTTGCGGGATCGGCTCTTGTTCTTTCCGTCGAAACTCGGCGGAGCTCCCCGTTCGTCAGGTCGGAACCCCCAATTTCGGAAGCAGCCACTGCGTAAGGAACACCCACGCGACGATGAAGATGATGAACCAGGCCCACTGTGGCATATGCGATTCGCCCCCGTTAACTATACCCCTGAATTCGTGATGTCGAGTGAGGGAGTTGGGCTCACGGGGCGATTGGAGCCGCAACTGGCGATCGCGGGGAGAGCCTATGCCATGCCGGCCGGCATCAGACCACGTTTGAACATGTCGTACCAGGTGCGAAGGTCGTTCTCATCATAGGTTTTCAAGAGCCGGAATATTTCACGCGCGAATTCCACGTTTCCTAAGCCACTGGCTGTAATAACTCCATCGTCCGAAACCGCGAGCTCATCCACGTAGAAGGCCTCGTCCCGGTAATCCGGAACCATAGACTTCAAGTACGAAAGTGCGTTGCTGGTGTGGCGACGGCCGCGAGTTAATCCGGCACGCGCTATCTCCAACGTAGCCGCACAAATCACGGCAATCGGAACCTGTGCCTCATGGAACCGGTGGAGGAGCAACTCCACCGCTGGCTGACTCTTTTCCTGCCACATGTCTCCGCCGGGCAGCAGCAACAGGGCAGAGTCTTGAGGCTTAAGTTCATCGATAGAGAGGTCGGGAGCGACTTTCAGTCCTGCCATGGTTATGACCGGCCGAGGCGAGAATCCGACGCTGCGCACGTCAAATTTGCCCGAACGGCGCAGCTCGCACAGAGCATGCGCAGGCTCCCAGTCAGCCAAGCCGTCGAACACCAGCACGTGCACAGTTTGCTTCATCGGGTTACGTCCTTGGTCTAGGCGTGCACTGGGTCGGGCTTTCCAGCCAGCAACTGACGCAAAACGAACTGCAAAATTCCGCCGTTCGCGTAATAGAGAGCTTCCTGCGGAGTGTCTATTCTCACCAGCGCTTTGAACTCAGTGGTTTTGCCATTGACCGTGGCTCGAACAGTGATCTGCCGGCCGGCAGTGAATTTCTCGACTAGGCTTTGCACTCCGCTTATCTCGAACACTTCTTCCCCGGTCAGCTTGAGTGTTTCAGCATTCTCACCGGGAAGAAACTGCAGCGGCAGAATACCCATTCCAACCAGGTTGGAGCGGTGTATGCGCTCGTAACTGTCCGCTATAACGGCGCGCACTCCAAGCAGTCGCGGTCCCTTGGCTGCCCAATCGCGAGATGAACCAGACCCGTATTCCTTGCCCGCGATAATGACCAAGGGGACGCCTTCGGCAATATATTTCGCCGAGGCGTCATAGATGGACATCTCTGCCCCATCCGGCAAATGACGGGTGAATCCACCCTCCAAGTTAGGAACCATCTTGTTGCGAAGACGCACATTGGCGAAAGTGCCGCGCACCATGACCTCGTGGTTGCCGCGGCGTGACCCGTAGGAATTGAAATCGGCCGGTTTCACGCCCTTTTCGATCAAGTATTTACCCGCAGGACTATCCTTCTTGATTGATCCAGCGGGAGAGATGTGGTCGGTAGTCACGCTGTCGCCCAGAACCGCCAGTACGCGGGCGCCCGTAATATCGTCTACATCAGAGGCAGCGAGCCGCATATCGTCGAAGTAAGGCGCGCGCCGGATGTAGGTCGAATCTTTCTCCCATGCGTAAGTCTCGCCTTGGGGAATTGCCAATGAGCGCCAGTGCTCGTCTCCGGCGAATACCTCGCCATAGCTCTTGCGAAACATCTTCGAGTCGATGGACTTCTGGATGGTCTGCTCCACTTCCTCTTGCGAAGGCCAGAGATCCGCCAGGAAGACCGGCTTGCCATCATTTCCCTTACCGATCGGGTCTTTGCGCATGTCCACATCAATACGTCCGGCGAGCGCGAATGCAACCACCAGCGGAGGCGACATCAAGTAATTCGCGCGCACTTCCGAGTTGATCCGGCCCTCAAAGTTCCGGTTTCCCGACAACACCGAGGCCACCACCAGATTCTTCTCATCAATGGCTTCGGAGACTTCGGTCGGCAGAGGCCCTGAGTTGCCGATGCAGGTTGTGCATCCGTAACCAACGATGTGGAACTTCAATTTCTCAAGATAAGGCGTGAGCCCGGCGCGCTCAAGGTAATCGCGAACGACCTTCGATCCGGGGGCGAGTGAGGTCTTAACCCATGGTGGAACAGAGAGGCCGTGTTCGACTGCCTTCTTAGCAAGAAGTCCCGCCGCGACCATGACCGATGGATTCGAAGTGTTGGTGCAACTGGTTATGGCTGCGATCACCACGCTGCCGTGGTTCAACGCGCTCTTAACATCCGTCGGAACGTGCTCATGAACGTTTTGATCCTCGACACCGATTGCAGCCGGGTTTCCACCTTCACCCTCCCAGCGTTTCTCATTGGGGGAAGACATAGTAGTCGTATTTGCCTTCGCACCAGCCTTGGGCTTGATCAGCGACGGCAGGGCAGATTGGAACGATTGACCTGCTTGCGACAGTGAGACGCGATCCTGCGGACGCTTCGGTCCGGCAAGGCTTGACTCTACGGTTCCAAGATCAAGGGTCAGCAGCTCGGAGTACTCCGCCTCGGGAGTGTTTTCGTCGTGAAAGAGGCCTTGCTCGCGGCAGTAGGCTTCCACGAGCGCAATCTGTTCGTCAGAGCGGCCACTCAGGCGCAGATAGCGCAAGCTCTCCACGTCGACGGGGAAGATACCGCAGGTAGCCCCATATTCGGGCGACATGTTCGCGATAGTCGCGCGATCCGCCAGCGGCAGGTCGCGCAGACCTGGGCCGTAGTATTCAACGAATTTTCCGACCACCCCGTGCTTCCGCAGCATCTCGGTAATCGTAAGAACCAGATCGGTGGCAGTCGCGCCTTCGCGGAGCTTTCCTTTCAGCTTCACGCCCACGACCAGCGGGATCAGCATCGAGACAGGCTGACCCAACATGGCGGCCTCCGCCTCGATTCCTCCGACTCCCCAGCCCAGCACACCAAGTCCGTTGATCATCGTGGTGTGCGAGTCCGTGCCCACGAGCGTGTCAGGATATGCAACTCTTTTGCCGCCGGATTCCTGGACGAAGACAACACGGGCTAAGTACTCCAGGTTTACCTGGTGAACGATGCCGGTATCGGGCGGAACAATGGCCAGATTGCGAAATCCGGTCTGTCCCCATCGCAAAAAAGCGTAACGTTCCTTGTTGCGCAGGAATTCGAGTTCAGCATTGAGACCTAGCGCCTGGGCTGAACCAAACTCATCGACCTGCACCGAGTGATCGATCACAAGTTCGGCCGGTTGCAGAGGATTGATGAGACCAGGATCACCACCCAGGCGCTTCATGGCGTCGCGCATGGCGGCGAGATCGACTACGGCAGGAACCCCAGTGAAATCCTGCAGCAACACACGACTTGGCGTAAAAGCAATCTCTTTGTCAGGCTTACTGCTGCTGTTCCACGAGGCGAGCGCGCGGATGTCTTCCTTACGGACATTTCGTCCATCTTCCGTGCGCAGCAGGTTTTCAAGAAGGATGCGCAGCGAATAGGGCAGGTGCTTAGTCGCAATGCCTTGCCGGTCGAGGGCGTCCAGCCGATAGATCTCGTAATCCTTGCTGCCAACACGGAGCGTCGAGCGGGTCTCAAAGCTGTTCATATTAATTAGTTTAGTCGTTCCGAAGAGGATTTCGTAGTGCTGCTGGAATCATTCGCCAGAACGTTTCGCGCGAACCAGCAGTACCGGTGCATCGATGCTGTGTTGTACGCGACTGGCGGTCGATCCCAGAAACATGTCACCCAAGAAACGATGGCCGTGGGTGCTCATTGCGACAAGGTCGCAGCCCTTTTGTTCGACCCAGTTAATGATTTGCTCAACCGGCTCGCCATAGGCCAATTCGGTTTCGGCGGGAACACCTGAGGCCTGAAATTCCTCTTGAATCTTGCGTAAGTATGCAGTGTCTTCGACGATTTCGCGGCTGACGGCGTCCTGGCCGTAGGTCCTGGCCGCCCAACCATCGGCCACATGGAGAAGCACCAAGCGGCTATGGGCCAATTTAGCGAGCTGTTTTATGTGATCAATGATGGCACGGTCGGTGGCAGTGCCGTCCAGCGTCACCAAAATTGTTTCGTACATGGTGTTCTCTCTGAACACTACGCTAACCGCCGGTGATCACCTGCCATGCAGCTTTTATGGATTCGGGCAGGCCATAGAGATCCATGCAGGTGATCAGAATAGCACTTGTCCAACCGGCAGCCAGTAGGAACCCGCCATTCTTCCATGCGCCCATTCTTTTTCGTGAACTGGTGAAGTGCAAGAGAGGAAACATGGCGAACGGTAACTGCAGGGCGAGCACGACCTGACTAAGTGTCAGCAGATCGGTAACGCTGCCCTCACCTCGAATGCCGATAATCAGAATTGCCGGCACGATCGCCAAAGTGCGAGTGATGAGCCGCCGCACCCACGGTCTGATCCGCCAGTGCATGAAGCCCTCCATGACGACTTGCCCGGCGAGCGTACCCGTGATGGTGCTACTTTGCCCGCTGGCTAAAAGGGCAACGGCAAAAAGCGTGCTAGCGAGCGCTGTCCCGAGCAGCGGCGCCAGCGTCAAGTAAGCCACTCGGATCCAGTCGCTATCGGGGCCGAATTGGACCACCGCTCCTCCCGGGACGGTGATGCTCTGCTTGCCAAAAAATACCGTAGCTGCCAACACCAAGATAGCCGCGTTCACGCAGAAGGCGACACTCAGGGCGACAACCGAATCGATGGTATTGAAGCGGATGGCGCTCCGAATAGACGACGTGTCCTTTTGCAGCTTGCGGCTTTGAACGAGAGCGGAATGGAGATACAGGTTGTGGGGCATCACGGTGGCGCCCATGATGCCAATGGCGATGTACCACATGCCGGGGTGATTCAGCCTCGGAGTTAACAGCGCGTTTCCCATCTCCAGGAAGCTTGGCCGCGTCTGAGGAAGAACGAAAATTTCAATGAAGTAGCAAGCCGCAATGGTGGCAACGAACAGCAGCACCACTGCCTCAATGGCTCGCATCCCAAGGCTCTGGAGACTGAGGAGCAGCAGCACATCTAGTGCAGTGATGACGACCGCCCAGAGCAATGGGATATGGAACAGCAAATTGAGGGCGACAGCGCTGCCTAATACCTCCGCTAAATCGCAGGCCGCGATCGCCACCTCGCTCATCAGCCAATTAGGCCAACGTGTCCAGCCGGGGTACCAGTCCCGACAGCATTGAGCCAGGTCTTTCCCGGTTACCACTCCCAATCGGGCAGACATCACTTGCATGAAAATCGCCATGACGCTGGCCAGGCCGACAACCCACAGAAGGGCGTACTTAAAGTGCGCGCCGGCTTGCAGGTCGGTTCCCCAGTTGCCGGGGTCCATGTAGCCAACACTGACTAGAATCGCGGGACCTACGAATGCGCGCCACTGTTCCCAAAAACCCGCGCCATGTTGCGGAACCTCGACCGTGCCGTGAACACCTTCCAAGGAACGGGAACCTGCAGGAAGGCTTGCACCCGCGGAAGAATCCGGGGCGGGATAGAGATCGCGATCTTGATCTGTTCTACTCATGGGTGGCGCTGGTGCTTTAGCATCGCGGCTTCGCGCGCCGTTGATCCTAATGTTAAAGCGTGTAGGACAGAATCGCAGTTCCCGGGCAATAAGGGAAGTGGCGTGCACTCGCTGAACAGAGCTCCATCCTCCGCAACCACGTCCGGAGGGCTAGTTTGACATATCTGTTCTCTGCCCAATAACCTTGTCTGTCTCAAGCGCATGAAAGTTCTGGTGATCGGAAGTGGCGGGCGCGAGCATGCCCTGGTCTGGAAACTGCGCCAATCTCCGCGCGTCTCACACATTTATTGCGCACCGGGAAACGGCGGCATCTGCGAAGAAGCTGAATGCGTTGCTGCGGATATCAAAAGCCTGCCATCGCTGATTTCGGTCGCGGCACAGCTCCAACCTGACCTTACCGTAATTGGGCCCGAGTTGCCGCTCACCCTCGGCGTAGTGGACGAGTTCAACCGTCGTGGCTGGCGGATTTTCGGTCCCAGCCAAGCGGCGGCGCAGTTGGAAGCCAGCAAGAGCTTCGCCAAGCAATTCCTGCAACGCCATCACATTCCCACGGCGCCTTACGCTATCTGCAATTCACCGGAAGAAGTTCGAGATGCGCTCGGGCACTTCCACACTCCCGTCGTAGTCAAGGCTGACGGGCTGGCAGCGGGAAAGGGTGTGGTGATTGCCAAGACAAAAGACGAGGCGATTGCAGTCGCTGGAGAAATGCTAAGCGGCAAGATGCTCGGCCAGGCGGGCGCGCGCGTCATCCTGGAGGAATGCCTGCAAGGCGACGAACTCTCCTTCCTCGTGTTCAGCGACGGAGAGCGCGTAGCCCCTCTGGTTGCGGCCCAGGATCACAAGCGTCTCGACGACGGTGATACCGGGCCGAACACCGGCGGCATGGGTGCCTACTCTTCTCCGGCGATCATCGACGATAAAATGCGCGACTGGCTGGTGAATCACATTGCCCGCCCGGTCGTGGCGGGCATGAAGGCCGAAGGTAACGAATTCAAGGGCGTTTTGTATTGCGGCCTCATGATGACGGCACGCGGACCGATGGTGCTGGAATTCAACTGCCGCTTCGGCGATCCCGAGACTCAGCCAATTCTGATGCGGCTGGAAAGCGATCTCGTCGAGGCGATTGAAGCATCTATCGAAGGACGGATCAGTGAAGGCGATTTCCGCTGGTCTAACGACGCATCGGTCTGCGTAGTGATGGCGTCAGGCGGATATCCCGGAACCTTTGATTCAGGGAAAAAGATTGGCGGGTTGGAGCAGGCGGCCGTGATGCCAGGCATCAAGGTGTTTCACGCCGGCACCACGCGCAGAGACGGCAGCTACTACACATCGGGGGGCCGAGTACTGGGGGTAACTGCTCGGGCTTCTGATCTTGCCAGTGCAGTAAAGCGCGTGTATGAAGCCGTTTCAGTAATTGGATTCGAAGGCGCGCATTACAGAAAAGACATTGCGGCACGGGCACTAAAGAAATAAGCCATGAGCCTCACCTGGCGCCGGCGTGATCCGCTAATGATCAAGACTGATAGGGGAGATCGATGAGCAAAGTACTGGTTTCCATCGTTATGGGAAGCGATTCGGATCTGGACATCATGCGCGAGGCCGCGAAAAGCCTTGATGAGTTCGGGATCCCATATGAAATGGATGTTACCTCCGCGCACCGTTCGCCTGAGCGCACAGCTGAGTACGCCAAAAATGCGGCGGGACGGGGCGTGCGCGTGATTATCGCCGGAGCCGGTGGCGCTGCTCACCTGGCCGGCGTGATTGCAGCTCACACCACACTGCCCGTGATCGGAGTTCCCATTCCATCCACGTCACTGAATGGCATGGATTCTCTCCTTGCGACCGTGCAGATGCCTGCCGGTATCCCGGTTGCCACCGTAGCCATTGGAAAACCTGGCGCAACCAACGCCGGCCTGCTCGCTGCCCAAATCATTGGTCTCTCTACTGCGGACATTGCCACGAAGTTGGAAGGCCACAAGGAGAAACTGGCTAAAGGCGTCGAGGAAAAGTCCAGAAAATTGAAAACAACTTTGGGTGGATCCTGATGGATGGACTTCCTGATGACCAATGGAGTAGGTCCCGTCGAGAAGTAGTCTTCAGAGCGCCCTGTTAGAGCTTCAATCCTCTGAGATATTCACGGAACTCGGCACCCAAGTCCTCGCGCTGCAAGGCGAAGTCGACTGTGGCCTTTAGGAAGCCGAGCTTGTCTCCAGTATCGTGACGGCGTCCCTCGAATACATAGGCATAAATTCGCTCCTTCTTCAGAAGTTGACGCATGCCGTCGGTCAGTTGCAGTTCGCCACCGGTGCCGGCCTGAGTTTCACTCAGGATTTCGAACACCGCCGGGGTCAAGACGTACCGTCCGATAATGGCCAGGTTCGAAGGAGCATCTTCTGGCTTGGGTTTCTCCACCATGTTTACGATCTCGTACAGCCGCCCACCAAAGCGGCCGTCCGCAGGCTTCACGTCGAGTACACCGTAGGCGGAGATCGCCTTGCCTTCGATGATCTGCGTGGCGATTACAGAGCACTGAGTCTCGTCGAACACATCAATCATCTGTTTGAGACAAGGCACTTCACCATCGACCACGTCATCGGCAAGTAAAACGGCAAAGGGCTCGTTGCCCACGAGCTCACGGGCCATCAGTACGGCGTGGCCAAGACCCAGCGCTTCTTTTTGGCGGACGTAGGCCACGTGAATCATGTCCGAGATCTGACGAACGATCTTCAGAAGATCGGTTTTCTTTTTCTCTTCGAGCAGCTTTTCGAGTTCGTAGCTGTGATCGAAATGGTCTTCGATGGCGGTCTTGCCTCTGCCGGTAATGATGATGATCTGGTCGCATCCTGCGGCCAGGGCCTCTTCCACGCCATACTGGATGATGGGCTTATCGACCAGAGGTAGCATTTCCTTGGGCTGGGCCTTGGTGGCGGGCAAAAAGCGCGTTCCCAGTCCAGCTGCCGGGAAAACTGCTTTACGAACTTTCATCTTCATAGGCTGATTCGGCCTCGGGCGTCGGTCTGTTGTGTTGCAACTTACATTGCGGAATGACGATTTTACGCCTGCGATTGGTCAGTCCGCTCGGACCGGGTCAACAGCGGATCCCGCGAGTTGGTCCAGAAGACTACGCAAGCTTGCGATGACTTCGTCGGCCCGGAGCGCCTTCAGGTTGAACTTCAAAACGCCCGCGGGGGTGAACTGCGCGCCGCGCTGAGAGGAAACGAACCGCGCCAGCCGCTCAGGATCTATACTGGCGTTCTCTCGAAAACGCAGGCTCACCTGATCGCGCTTACGATCGATTCCTATCACCCCAACTCGCGCCGAAGCCAACTTCAATGTGGCGTATTCGAGCAGGTTGCGGACCGCGGCCGGCGGCTCACCATAGCGGTCTTGCAACTCAGAACGAACGTCGGCAAGCTTCTCTTCGCTTTCCACGCCGGCAATTCTCTTGTAAACGCGGAGTCGCTGGTTCTCTTCCGCGATGTAGTCGGCCGGAATACGAATATTGAGACCGAGGTTAAGCTGGATTTCTTCTTCCTCAGGAGCAGCCTCGCCCTTGAGTTCGCGTACGGCGTGGTCAAGCATGCTGGTGTAGAGTTCAAAACCCACGGCGTCGATGTGACCGCTCTGTTCACCACCAAGAAGATTGCCTGCTCCCCGCAGTTCGAGATCCAGCGCGGCGATCTTGAAGCCGGCGCCCAGGTCTGAAAATTCCTTCAGGGCCGCCAACCGGCGCCGCGCAATCGGGGTTAACTCAATTTCCGGTGGCAGCATCAGGTAGGCATAGGCACGGCGGTTGCTACGCCCAACCCGGCCGCGCAACTGGTACAACTCCGAAAGGCCGAGGCGGTCAGCTCGGTTAATCAGGATCGTATTGCACAAGGGGATGTCGAGTCCGTTCTCGATGATGGTGGTCGCAACCAGGATGTCGGCCTCGTGATGCATGAACTTCAACATCACCTTCTCCAGTTCTCCTTCGGACATTTGCCCGTGCCCAACCGTCACGCGGGCCTGCGGCACAAGGGCCTGCAGCTTGGCCGCGATCTCCCATATTGTGTCCACACGGTTGTGAACGAAATAAACCTGTCCACCGCGCTCAAGTTCCTGCTCAATGGCTGACTGAATCAGCTTCTCATCCCACGCCGCAACCACTGTTTGAATCGCCATCCGATCCTTGGGCGGAGTCTCAATCACACTCATATCGCGCAGCCCGACCAGCGACATGTGCAGGGTCCGTGGAATAGGAGTGGCCGACATGGTCAGCACATCAACCTGCTTGCGCATCTGCTTGATACGTTCTTTATGCCGAACCCCGAAGCGCTGCTCTTCATCGACGACCAGCAATCCAAGCTCGGCGAACTTGATGTCCTTAGAAAGTATCCGGTGCGTTCCGATCAGGATGTCGATCTTGCCCGCTTCAGTCTTCTGCAGGATTTCCTTCTGCTCCTTGGCAGAGCGGAAGCGGCTGATCATTTCGATATTCACGGGAAACGCTGCGAATCGCTGCTTAAAGGTTTCGTAATGCTGGAAGGCAAGTACTGTGGTCGGGGCGAGCACGGCCACCTGCTTGTTGTCACCAACCGCCTTGAAAGCGGCGCGCATGGCTACTTCTGTCTTGCCATAGCCAACATCGCCGCATAGCAATCGGTCCATCGGCAGCGACGATTCCATGTCGCGCTTGACGTCTGCAATGGCCTGTTCCTGATCATCAGTCTCGTTGTATTCAAACGAGTCTTCGAATTCCTTCTGCCACTGGTTGTCGGTGGGAAACGCATGTCCCTCAGCCATGCGCCGCTCGGCGTAGAGCTTCAGCAGTTCGTCGGCCATGTCCTTCATGGCCTTCTTGACCCGGGCCTTGGTCTTGGCCCAGGTAGCAGTGCCCAAATGACTGAGTGGCGGCTTGGCGCCTTCTGCCGACCTATACTTCTGGACAAGATCAAGACGCGTCAGCGGGACGTAAAGTTTTGCGGCCTCAGCGAATTCCAGGAGCATGAACTCGGCCGGGCCGTCGCCTTGATTGATTTCCTTCAAGCCCTGGTACTGGCTGATTCCGTGCTCTACGTGCACTACGTAGTCGCCCACCTGCAAGTCACGGAAGTCAGAAAGAAAGGCGGAAACTTTTGATTTCTGCCGGAGCGGGCGCGCCGCCACTGTTTCCGATTCATCGAAGAGATCACGAGCCCCGAACACGGCCAGGTGGGCTTCGGGCAGCAGTACGCCATCGGGTACATAGGCCTTGACCAGCGTGGTCGTAAACACTTCGCCGGAAAAGTACGCGGTCTCGTCGGCGTAGCTCTCGCCTCCGCGTGTGCGGCTGCCCAAACGAAAAGGAACGTTGTACTCGGTGAAGATATCAGCGAGTCGTTCCAGTTCTCCAATATTCGCTGCGGCGAACAACACGCGTTGGCCCTCCGCGGAGAGTTTCTGCACCTCCTCCAACATAGTGGGGACGGAACCGTGAAAACGTGGTGTAGGTTGGGACAGGAAGGCCGCAGCTTCAATAGCTCCGGCACGGGTGATTCCCAGATGCTCCAGGTCGGCGCCGGTGCGGCTTGCCAGCTTCGCAAGCAACTGTTCGGGTGGAAAATACAGATCTTCTGGGCGCACCAGATTCCCAACTCCGCTACGCTCATGAGCCTCGCCGATACGCGACCACACGCGATCTAGCTCACGCTCGACAGCATCGGGTTCGTCCACCATCACCGAAGCTTCCGGAAGCAGATCCAGCAGCGTGCGGTCCGCTCCCGCCACCGGCGCATAGAATTCCCATCCGGGAAAAACGGTGGCGCCCTCCGCCAGAATCGCTTGCTCCAGTGCTTCCTCGGTACCCGAGAGCCGCTTTCCAGAGAGCCTCGTATGGATGGCTGCGAGCAGTTCTTCGCTTACGGGAGTCTCAGTCAAAGGTAAGAGGAGAGCCTCGTCCACACCGGCGGACGAGCGTTGCGTGGCAGGATCAAACTTTCGAATCGACTCCACTTCATCGCCGAAGAACTCGATGCGCACCGGACGATCCGCTTCCGGCGAATAGACGTCAAGAATACCGCCGCGAACCGCATACTGGCCTGGCATCTCTACCACGTCAGACGAACTGTACCCAACCGTATTTAAGTGCCGAAGTAATCCATCGACATCCAGCGTATCCGCGCGCCGCACACTTCGAGCCAGGTCGGTGTAGTATTCCGGCGATCGCAGCCGGGTGGCCGTAGAAGTTACGGGCGCGACCACGATCGCCGCCTTCCCGCTGGCGATCTGCCACAGAGCTGCGGCTCGTTCTTCCTGGATCTCGGGATGGGGTGACAGATTTTGGAACGGGAGAACATCCCGCGCCGGCAGGGAAACAATGGCATCCGGTTCGACTGCTCCGGTCAGTTCGGCAAAGCCCTGAAGCACCGGGACCAAGTCGTCCGCAGCACGATTGTCCGAAACCACCACGATAAGCCGGCGCTCAGCGGCTCGCCGGAGCAAGACCAGCAATACCGCCTTGGCAGTTGGGGTGACTCCAGACAGAGCGATACGCCCCGTGCCCTCTTTCAGATGGGAGGCCGCACGCGTAAAGGCAGGAACTCGTTCGGCGTCCGCAAACAAATCGCGGACGAAAGGCAGGATCATCGCTCTTTCATTTTATCAGCGGGATCGGAGTTCAGCTTGGGTTCACCGTGACGACAACTCTCGGCGGGAAAAAGAAAAGGGCCGGTCGAAACCGGCCCTGGCGATCATCCCCCCTAAGAACTTACTTCTTGTCTTCAGTCTTCTCGTATTTCTTCTCGCGATTCATGACCTTCGATGGGTTCTCTTTCAATTCTTCGCGAACGCCCGGGTGATCGCTCAAGAAGCTCTGCAGCTCCGGATGCGAAGAAACAAAGCCGGGATCGTTCACTCGCTGCGGATCTTTCTGCAGGTCTTCCGCGATCTTCGGATGAGAATCCAGGAAGCTGTCCCAAGTCTTGACTTCCTGCTTGGTCAGGTCGTTGCCTTCCTTCGAGGAACCCATGGCATCGCGGTCGCGATCATGATCCTGAGCCTTGGCATCGCGATCACGATCAGACTGCTGCATCGCGCGGTCGTCCTTATCGGGCGCCTGGCGCATACCATTGTCTTTGTCCGGCATGGTTGCGGCTGGCGAACTCTGCTGCGCAACGCCATCGTGCTCGTGAGCTTCCTGTGCGGCCGCACCCATCACCGCTCCGCCGACGAACAATGCCATCGAGAGCGAGGTCGTCATGAAGCCTTTACATAGATTATTCATTTGTGCTGCTCCTCCTAAGTTGAAAAACGGCCCGGTGTGGGCTCTTATTCGGCAGTTATGAAAGCACGCGCCGTGCCACAGGTGAGTAGCTGATTGAAGCTTCTCATCTCATGATGTTGGAGGAAAGCGCGGCTGATCGAACCGAGAGCGCATCCGCCTTTTTTGCACGATCCACAAGCTTCCAGGCAGCAATCGTGACAAATTTTCGTAAGTGCTCTCCGCCCGCGTGTCTCAGGTTATTTCTGTACTTGCGTCTGGTTGAACAGATATGAGCGAACGCGCATTGGCATTGTGGACGACGCGTCTAACTGCGCTGAAACGGACGCGTCAGGCAGGTGGGGCCACCACTGCCGTTGATGCACAGTTCGGAGCCCGAGAAAGTGCGCACGTCGAATCCTGCCTCGCGCAGACGGCCGTTAGTGTTTTTGTTCTCTGCGAGGGCAAGAAGACGCCGGTCTCCAAACGAAAGAACATTGCAGGCGAGAGAGTCGCGTTCGGATGAATCAATTTCGATAAAGTCGTAACCGCGCTGTCGCAACAGTTCGACGGTTTCCACCGCCAGCCAGGACAGATCAACCACGGCAGTGCGCTCATCAAGCAAACTAATCAGCGACATTAAATGCAGACAGGCAGAAGGACCGACGCCATGAGGCAATGGAGCGGCGACCACTTCGACACCTTTGGGCGCGAGCAGCGAACGGACTTGCTCGATGCCGCTGGCATTGGTGCGGTATCCCCGACCGACGAGAAGAGTCGCGGCGTCAAGCCAAACCATATCCCCGGCCTCGCAGGTGCCGGGTGCTTCGATTTGGCCAAGCACACTGATCCCAAGTTTCTCGTAACTTTTGCGGTGTTCCTGCGCTTCGGCGCGACGATTGGGCTTTCCCGGATTCATCAGGACTATGCCGAAGTTGGTGGGCAGTGAGGAATCATGGGCGTAGACGGCGTCCAGCGAGAACGATTCTGACGCAGGCAGGCAAACGACCTCTGCACCAGCCTGTTGGAGTTCCCGACAAAGAGCGTCGTGCTGCTTCTGCGCTTGCTGAAAGTTCGGAGCATGCGAGAATCCAAGCTCCTTCCAGTGACTCGAAACTTGGCGGTCGCTCCACCCTGCATTCTGTGGAGAGCAGACAAGAACTCGCTCAAGCGTCCCGACCATCGAGTTGGAATTCGAATTCGCTCTAGACAAAAGTGCAACCTCACTCATCGTCAGCAATCTAAATCCGTGTTATGGCAAAAGCAATCTGGGAAAACACCGTCCTTGCAGAGAGCGATCGAACCATCGAAGTAGAAGGCAATCAATATTTCCCGCCGGATGCAATTCGGCAGGAGTTCCTCAAGCCCAACGATCATCACACTACTTGTCCCTGGAAGGGTCTGGCCAGTTACTACGACGTCGAGATCGATGGCAAGAAGAATTCCAGTGCGGCGTGGTACTACCCCGACCCCAAACCGGCGGCTAAACAAATCAAAGACTACGTCGCGTTCTGGCGAGGAGTGAGAGTCGAGAAATAATCGCCACGTATTGTCTGCCCGAACTGGGGGGAAACATACAACAGAGGACCGGCAAAAAGTTAGGACAGCCCGGAGCCCCCCGAAGCTGTCCTGAAACCCTCCCGGTTAGAAGGGCATGTCACTGCGTGCAGCTTAGGCAACTCATGTTTCAGAAGCGTTGCGCAACTGTTAAAGTTCGATGAATTCGGCGCGGGTTTTTCTGGCGCTTACTTGTGCTCTCCATCACTCACGCGGGTGACGCTCTTCGCGGGTGGGGCCTGTATCCGCTGTTATAGTTGTCTTCGCCTTGATTGCGTTCCCTGGCAGCGGAGGTTCTGATGAGCCGAAAAGTCGAACAATCCCGCAAACTGCAGCAGCGCGCGGAACGGGTAATTCCGGGAGGAGTCAACTCGCCGGTTCGAGCCTTTCGGGCGGTCGGAGGAGATCCGCCTTTTATCGTGCGTGGCCACGGCTCACGTCTATGGGACGCCGACAGCAACGAATACATCGACTACATAGGCTCCTGGGGTCCCCAGATTCTGGGCCATGCCGCACCAGTTGTAATC
>Ga0207657_10002594_pt1 | contig 19556 bp, 18 predicted proteins | sample KBSC33metaG_FD_184316 | JGI IMG/M metagenome (GOLD analysis project Ga0207657, IMG submission 184316) | Corn rhizosphere microbial communities from Kellogg Biological Station, Michigan, USA - KBS C3-3 metaG (SPAdes) (version 2) | ecosystem: Host-associated > Plants > Roots > Rhizosphere > Soil ... | reverse complement strand
CCGCGCGGCCCAGCACTGGTAGTTGACGGCGACGGGGTTCAGCGTCATGTGCGTGTCCGCGTGCTCGATGTGGCACTGCAGGACGGTGACGTCGCCACCGAGGCCCATCGGCCCGATGCCCGTCTCGTTCAAGAGACCGAACAGCTCGTCCTCGAGCTGCGCGACGAGCGGGTCGGAGTTGCGCGTTCCGATCGGCCGCATGATCGCTTCCTTCGCGAGGTACATCGCGTAGTCCGCAGAGCCGCCGATCCCGACGCCGACGATCCCGGGCGGGCACGGCTTGCCGCCGGCCCCGACGATCGACTCGAGCACGAACTGCTTGATCCCCTTCACGCCGTCTGCGGGGACGCACATCTTCAGGAAGCTCATGTTCTCGGAGCCCGAGCCCTTCGGCACGCACTTGACGTCGAGGCCGTCCCAGTCGTCGATGAACTCCCAGTGCACGATCGGGAGGCGATGGCCGATGTTCGGGCCGGTGTTCTCGCGTGTGATCGTGTGGACGGCGTTCGACCGCAGTGGATGCTCGATCGTGGCGCGCGCAGTGCCGTCGCGCAGTCCTTCGTAGATCCGCGCCGGATGCAGCGGGAAGTGCTCGCCGACACGCACGTGGTAGACGGCGATGCCGGTGTCCTGGCAGACGAGATTCTTCTCGCTGTCGGCGATGTTGATGTTCTTGTGGATCGTCTCGAGCACGCGCTTCCCCGGGACCGAGGTCTCTTTCTCACGTGCAGCGGAGAGCGCATCGCGCAGGTCCTGCGGAATGTCCTTGAGCGACCACACGTACAAGTGGGCCGCCGCGTCTTCGACCGTGTGCTGCAGGTCGGTGGTGGTGTCGATCGCCATTAGCTCCTTGCCTTCTCGGATGCCGCCTTCCCCGAGCGCCGTCCGAAGACGACGCACTCGAGGAGGCTGTTGCCCATCATGCGATTGCGCCCGTGCGTTCCACCCGCGATCTCGCCGCACGCGTACACGCCGTCGAGCGTCGTCTCCGCGCGCGTGTCGATCACGAGGCCGCCGTTCTGGTAGTGGAGGACGGGATAGGTGAGGATGCGCTCCTTGAGCGGATCGATGCCTGAGCCGCGATAGCGGCGCAGCATGTACGGGAGCGAGATCTCTGCGTCGGAGACGTCGATGCGCGTCGTGTCGAGGTACACGGCGGGGCGGCCGTCCGGCGTCTCGACGCCGCGGCCGTTCGCCACCTCGTCGAAGATCGCTTCGCTGACGACGTCCCGCGGCCCGAGCGAATCGGTGAACTCCTCGCCGTCGGCATTCAGCAGCACCGCGCCGTAGGCGCGCGTCGTCTCGGGGATCGAGTAGCCCTGCATGTTCGGCGGCCACGCACCGCCGTTCGGGTGGTACTGCAGCGCGTCGAGGTCGCGCGACTCCGCACCGAGCCCGACGGCGATCTGCGTCACCTCGCCGGTCGCGTTCGGGTGGTTGGTCGAGAGCTCGCCGCGCCGCTCGGCCTCGGCGTAGCAGCGCCCGCCGGCGGCGAGGATCACGGTGCCGGTCTCGACCTCGTGCTCGCCGACGCGTGCGCGCCAGTGGCCGTTCGCCTGGGCGAGCTCGTGCAGCGGCGCGTTCAAGAAGCTGGTGCCGCTGGAGGACTCCCACGCCTCGCGCAGCTGCTTCGTGATCGCGTGGCCGGTGCGGTCGCCGACCTGGAGGAGGCGCTTCGCGCTCGCACCGCCGCAGCGGGCGAGTCGGTAGCGGCCGTCCGGGTCGCGCGTGAACTCGACGCCGAGCTCCTCGAGCCAGTGGATGGCGGCCTGCGCGTCGCCGGTGAGGACCTCGACGAGCTCGCGGTCGGCCGTCGCATGCGACGAGCGGAAGACGTCGTCGGCGTGCTGCTCCGGCGAGTCGTCGTCGCCGAAGGAGGCCTGGATCCCGCCCTGCGCCTTGGAGGAGTTGTTCGCCTGGAGGGAGCCCTTGGTCGCGAGCGCGACCCGCGCGCCCGCCCTCTCCGCCGAGACGGCGGCGGCGAGCCCGGAGGCGCCGCTCCCGATCACGAGCACGTCGAACTGGCGGCCCGACTCCGTCACGACCGCGACTATACCTGAAATAACAAAAACTAATCTCTAGTAGATTAGTTGGAAAAGCCCGAGGATCTCGGCCGGTGTGGCGGGGCGAGGATTGGCCTGATTGCCGCCGCGCTGCGCGGTCGCGGCGGCCAGGCCGGGCAGGTCGTGACGGGGGATTCCGAAGTCGCGCAGCCGCTCGAACCCCCCGAGGACCGCCAGCTCCCGTGAGCGCTCGACGGCGTCGCCGCCGATCGCGTCGCCGAACCGAGCGACCTCCTCCGGGACGAGCTCGGCGTTGAACCCGAGTGCCGGGGCGAGGCAGAGCGCGTTCATCGCGCCGTGCGGGAGCCCGTAGGCGCCGCCGAGCGCCTGGGCCATCGCGTGCGCGAGCGCGAGCCCCGCGAGCCCGAGCGCGTGACCGGCGTGCATCGCACCGCGCAGCAGGTCGCCGCGTGCGTCGCGGTCCGAGAGGTCGGCGAGGACGCGGGGCAGCGAATCGGCGATCAGCGGCGCGCCGAGCAGCGCCTGCTCGTCGCCCTGCGGGCTGCGGGCCGCGGCGTACAGCGCCTCGGCACAGTGCGCGAGCGCGTTCATCGCGGTGCCCGCCGTCTGGTCGCGCGGCAGGTCGAGCGTCAGGTCGACGTCGTAGACGATCGCCACCGGGTGCGCGCCGGCACCGCCGCCGCGCATCACACGATCGGGCGAGCGGACGCCGTAGAAGGTCGTCCACTCGGCGCCGGAGTACGTCGTCGGCACGTGCACGACCGGCAGTCCGGTCTCGGCGGACGTGTGCTTGCCCGTGTCGATCGCCGAGCCGCCCCCGATCGCGAGGATCCCGTCGGTGCCGGCAGGCACGTCGACCTGCACCGCCGGCACCTCCGTCCACCAGGCGACGTGCGGCACCTGGAGCGCACGCCAACGCTCGCTCGCGATCACGAGCGGTCGCTCGACGCCCACCTCCGCGAGCGTGTCGGGAAGCTCCGCGAGGCTCCAGCGAACGATCAAGGCAACGTCTCGCGCGCGAACTCGACGAACGCGCGCGCGGCGCGGGTCTCGGTGCGCCCGGTCGCGCGGACGAGCAGGATCTCACGCTCGAGGTCGAGGCCGTCGACACGCGCCTCGACGAGCGAGCCGGCGGCGAGGTCTGCTTCGACCGACGTCCGCGAGATGAACGTGACGCCGTAGCCCGCGCGAACAGCGTGCGCGACGGACTCCTGCAGGCCGAGCTCGATGCGCACGTCGAGATCGCGCAGACGCGTGCCCGCGCGGCGCAGCGCCTCCTCGACCATCTGGCGGACGCCGGCGCCGTCCTGCATGAGGATCAGGTTCTCGCGGCGCACGTCGTCGAGCGTGACCGTCCGGCCGGCGAATGGATGGCCGGGCGGGCAGACGAGGACGATCGTGTCGCGCAGGAACGGCTCGTACTCGACACCGCGGTGACGGGGCGCGGCGCCGACGACGCCGAGCTCGAGCGTCCGGTCGGCGACGCGCTCGACGACGGATTGCGTGTCGAAGACGGAGAGCGCGACGTTGACCTGCGGGTGCTGCTCGGCGAACCGGCAGAGGAGCGTGGAGAGCACGACGCCGCCGGGGCCGGTGGAGGCGCCGATCTCGAGCGTTCCCGCGAGCTCGCCCGTCGCGTCCTCGGCGAGCTCGTTGACGACCTCTTCCTCGAGCGCGAGGAGCCGCTGCGCAGACCGGTAGAGCTTCACACCGGCCTCCGTCGGCTCGACGCGGCGCCCGGAGCGGTCGAGCAGCTGGGTGCCGAGCCGCTTCTCGAGCGCCCGCACCTGCAGGCTGACGGCCGGCTGCGTGACGCCGAGGCGCTCGGCCGCCTGGGAGAACGACTTGCGCTCGACCACCTCGCAGAACGCTCGCAACTGCCGCGTGTCCATAAGGACATCTTATGGACACGCGGCGTTGCCTGCGGCTTACGAGCGCCAGCCCGGGAGGGCGATGTACGCCCCGACGCCGCCGTTCGGGTGGACGAGCACCGTCGGCGCGAGGCAGGTCGCCGGCAGCGTGAGCTTGTCGGTGATGCGGGCGTTGCCGTCGGCGGAGATCGGCGCCGACGTGGTCGTGGCGGCAGGCCCGGTCGAATCCGGGGCGCAGAAGAGCGACGCGCTCACGGTCGTCACGGGCAGCGCCGTGTTCGCCGGGAACGTGCCGTGCGCGATCGGGATCACCAGGCCGCGAAGCTGCACCTTGATGCTGCCGTCGGCAGCGAGCTGGACCCGGCCCCGCTCGATCACCCACGGCACCCCGCCGCGGGTCACGCCGTGAATCGCGGGGTCGGCCAGCTGGCTTCCGACGAGCGTGGCGCTGAAGATCTTCGCTGCGTCGTCGCCTCTCCCGTTTCTCCCCTGGTCGTCGTCTCCCTTGCGGCCCCCGTCGTCGGCGCTTGCGACGGCCGCGACCAGCGCGGCGGCTGCGACAGCGGCGAGCGTGACCAGGACTGAGCGATTGCGTCTCACGATCGAACCTCCCTCGTCGAGCAGTGTCGAGAGGGATGTACGGGATGTCAGGCCAGTCGGATCTCCACCCGGTTGCCGAACGGGTCGGCCACGTGGAGCCGCTTCGCGCCGGGGATCGCGTCGTCGAAGGCGACCTCGTGCCCGCCGTCCTGCAGCCGATCGGCGAGCGCGTCGAGATCATCGGCGACGAAGCCCGGATGTGCCTTGCGCGCAGGTGCGAACGGCTCCTCGACCCCGACGTGGAGCTCCTGCGCTCCCGCGCGGAACCAGCAGCCGCCACGGGCGGCGAGAGCGGCCGGCTTGGGGATCTCCTGGAGTCCGAGCAGCCGGCCGTAGAACGCCCGCGCGCGGTCCTCACATCCGGCGGGCGCGGCAACCTGCACGTGGTCGATGCCGATGATCGCCATCCCCGAGGGGTCTACCATCGATGCGATGGAGGCGGCGCCGCCACCGCTCGAAGAGACGCTCGTGCACGGCTACGTCCGCCTCGCGACCGAAGCGGAGCACCGGCGCATCGACCTCGAGTTGCGCGTGCTCGACGTCACGCTCGCAACGCTGTTCGGACTGGTCGCACTGCCGATCGCGCTGGTGATCGCAGCGATCCAGCTCGTGGCGAGCGGCCGGCCCGTCCTCTACCGCGGCGAGCGCGTCGGCCGCCGCGGCCGCTTCTTCGAGATGCTCAAGTTCAGGACGATGCGCACCGGCGCCGAGGAGCGCATCGGCCAGTACCTCGGCGAGGAGCTCGTGGACGCGACCGACGCCGAGCTGACGGGGCTCGGCCGGTGGCTGAAGGTGTCGCAGCTGGACGAGATCCCGCAGCTCTGGAACGTCCTGCGCGGCGACATGTCGTTCGTCGGCCCTCGCCCGATCCGGCCGCGTTTCTTCGCGGAGCTCGCGACCGACCTGCCGGCGTACTGGCAGCGGCTCGTCGTGCGCCCGGGGCTGACCGGGTTCGCCCAGGTGCGGCGCGGCTACGAGACGTCGATGGCCGAGAAGCTCGCACACGACCTCGAGTGGATCGCAGACCGGTCGGTCCGCCTGTATCTGCGAACGGTGCTCGTCACCGGCTTCCGCGTCGTTGCGCAGGTCTTCGGGCGCCGTAACTAGGCTCTGACGCCATGTGCGGGATCTGCGGGATCGCGTCTGCGCAGGCGCCGCTCGACGTCGACCGGCTGCGTGCGATGTCGCAGACGCTCATCCATCGCGGCCCCGACTCGGAGGGGATGCACACGGACGAGCGCGTCGGCATCGCGGCGCGTCGGCTCGCGATCATCGACCTGACCGGCGGCGACCAGCCGATCGCGAACGAGGACGGAACGGTCGTCGTCGTCCAGAACGGCGAGATCTACAACTACCGCGAGCTCAGGTCCGAGCTCAGGCGTGCCGGTCACGAGTTCCGAACCGGCAGCGACACCGAGGTGCTGGTGCACGGGTACGAGGAGTGGGGGACGCGCTTGTGGGAGCGGCTGCGCGGCATGTTCGCGGTCGCGGTGTGGGACCGGCGCACGCGCCGGCTCGTGCTCGCCCGCGATCGTTTTGGGATCAAGCCGCTCTACTACCGCGCCCTGGGCGGTGAGCTCGCGTTCGCGTCCGAGCTCGATGCACTGCCTCACGGCGACGTCGACCTCGACGCGCTCGACGGGTTCCTCGCCTTCAACTGCGTGCCGTCGCCGCGCTCGATCTTCGTCGACATCCGCAAGCTGCCTCCCGGCCACACGCTGACCTGGTCCGACGGCGTGACGCGACTCGAGCGGTTCGCGCGCACCGGCCCGCTGGAGGCACGCCACGGCGAAGACGAGGCGGAGCTCGTCGAGGAGTGCCGTGCGCGGCTACGCGACTCCGTGCGCGCGCACCTGATCGCCGACGTGCCGGTGGGAGTGATGCTCTCGGGCGGCGTCGACTCGGGAATCCTCGCTGCGCTCGCCGCCGAGGAGTCGGCGGAGCGCGTGCGCACGTTCTCGATCGGCTTCACCGAGGCGTCGTTCGACGAGCTTGCCGGCGCGCGCGCCGTCGCGGAGCGCTACGACACGATCCATCGCGAGCTGACGCTGCAGCCCGACGCGGCGCTGCTGCTGCCGGCGCTCGCAGCGGCGTTCGACGAGCCGTTCGCCGACTCGTCCGCGCTGCCGACCTACCTCGTCTCGAAGCTCGCCGCCGAGGACGTGAAGGTGGCCCTGTCCGGCGAAGGGAGCGACGAGCTCTTCGGCGGGTACTACACATACGTCGCCGACCTGCTCGCGACGCGGTTCGGCTCCGCGGCCGCCGCCGTGCGCCCACTCGCCGACCTGCTGCCGTCGTCGACGAAGAAGGCGAGCTTCGACTACAAGGCAAAGCGCTTCACGCGCGCGGCCGGGCTGCCGCCGCTCGACCGCCACCACGGCTGGAAGGAGATCTTCTCCGCCGACGTGCGCGCCGAGCTCACGGGCCGTCGAGGCACCAGCGACCCCCTGGCGGAGCACCGCGCGCGGTTTGCCGAGACCGAGGGGCACGAACTGCTGACGCGGCTGCAGGATCTCGACTTCGGCCTCTACCTGGTCGACGACCTGCTCACGAAGACCGACCGCGCGTCGATGGCCTGGTCGCTCGAGGCCCGCGTTCCGTTCATGGACACGGTCGTCGCGAACTTCGCGTTCTCGCTGCCCGCGAAGCACAAGGTGCGCGGGCTCTCGAAGAAGCGGCTGCTCCGGCAGGCGGTGGCGCAACTGCTGCCGCGCGAGGTGGTCGACGGCCGCAAGCGCGGCTTCTCGATCCCGGCGGCGGCGTGGCTGCGCGGTGACCTCGAGCCGTTCGCGCGGGAGACGCTGTCCGCGGCGACGGTGCGGCGCCAGGGCTTCTTCAGGCCCGAGGCGGTGACGCGCGTCCTCGACACGCACGTGTCGGGCCGCGAAGACCTGTCGCGCCAGCTGTGGGGGCTCCTCGCGTTCACGCTGTGGCACGAGCACCATGTCGAAGGGATCCGGCGGGACGCGCCGCTCGAGGCGGTTCTGTCGTGAGAGTCTGGTGCGACTTCACCGCGAGCGCGCATCCGCTCGTGTTCCGGCCGCTCGTCGAGCGGTTGCGCGCGCAGGGCCACGAGGTCGAGATCACGGCGCGCGACTACGCGCAGACGCTGCAGTTGATCGAGTCGCACGGCATGACGGCGACGGTGATCGGCCACCACGGCGGCCGGTCGGCCTTCGGGAAGTTCAACCAGCTGCGCTCGCGGCTGAAGGCGCTACGGCGGTGGGCGAAGGACCGCGACTTCGACGTCGCGCTCGCGCACGGCTCCCACGAGCTGACGATGACGGCGCGACGCCTCGGCATCCCGAGCGCGACGACGTTCGACTACGAGTGGGCGTGGTTGCAGCACCAGCTCGGCTGCCGCGCAGCGACGCGCGTCGTCGTCCCCGACGCGATCCCGCCCGAGCGGCTCGCGAAGTACACGGCGGTGCCGCCGAAGCTCCGGCAATACGCGGGACTGAAGGAGGAGTACTACCTCTCGGACTTCCAGCCCGACCGTTCCGTGCTCACCGACTGGTCGATCGAACCCGCACGCGTGCTCGTCGTGCTGCGCCCGCCGCCGGATGTCTCGCTCTACCACCGGCACTCGAACCCGCTCTTCCCGCAGACGCTCGAGCATCTCGGCCGCGCGGAACACGTACACGCCTTCGTCATCCCGCGCACCGAGGAGCAGCGGGACTACGTCAAGTCGCTCGCGCTGCCGTCGGTGATCGTCCCCGAGCGGGCCGTCGACGCACAGAGCCTGATCGCGTTCGCCGATCTCGTCGTCTCTGCGGGCGGGACGATGAACCGTGAGGCGGCCGCGCTCGGCGTTCCCGTCTACACGACCTACGGCGGGCGGCTCGGCGGCGTCGACGAGCAGCTGATCCGCGACGGCCGGCTGCGCCCGCTCACCGATCCGCGCGCGCTCGAGCTCGACAAGCGCGAGGACGGGCCGGACAGTCGTGAGCGGCGCGACCCGCAGCTCCTCTTGGATCTGCTCCTGTCAGCCCTGGACTGAGCCGTGGCCAAGGTGCCGGGCACTCGTGCCCGGCGCCGTCTCACAGGATCGCGAGGACCTCTTCGCCGTAGCGCTCGAGCTTCGCCGGGCCGACCCCGCTGATCTGCGCGAGCTCGCCGAGCGTCTCCGGGCGCGCCGCGGCGATCGCCTGCAGCACCTTGTCGTTGAAGACCACGTACGCCGGTACCTCGTCCGCCTTCGCGCGTTCCAGCCGCCATTCGCGCAGCCGCTGCGCGCCGGGCGTCCAATCCGGCTTCGCCTCGGCGTGCGGCGAGCCGGCGGCACCGAGCTCCGCGAGGAACCGCGACCGCTTGCCCCACCACGAGAGCCAGAGCACGCGCTTCGCGCGGGTCAGCCCGACGTACAGCAGCCGGCGTTCCTCGGCCAGCTCGTCGTCCGAGCGCGCCTGCTTCGACGGCAGCTCCTTGTCCTGGAGCCGCGGCAGGAACACCGCCTCGAACTCGAGCCCCTTCGCGCGGTGGAAGGTCATCAGGTGGATGCCGCGGGCGGCCTCGCTGCCCGGCGCGAACCGCTCGCGCAGGTCGGCCACGAACGCGGCCGCATCGCCGGCGAACTCTGCGGCGAGCTCGACGAGCCGGCCGAGGTCGTCCTGGCGAACCTGCTCGCGCTCACCGAGCTTGTCGGGCCGGCGCTCGACCCAGCCCGCGGCGACCGCTTCCGCGTGCACCGCCTCCGCGGCGGGCGCATCGGAGCGCTCGAGCCGGCGGCAGAGCCGCCGCGCCGCGTCGCGGTCGAGGAGCGAAGCTCCCTGGTACGGGATGCGCGCCTCGTGCAGCACCTGCTCGAAGTCGGTCAGCCGCGCATTCGTGCGCGCGAGGATCACGGCCTCCTCCAGCGGGCAGTCGAGCGCGCGGATCGCGCCGACCAGCGCCGCGTCCTCCGAGGCCGCATCCGGATAGGGGCGGATGACCGGCTCCGGGCCGTCGGCGCGCGCGGGGCGAAGCGTCTTCTCGGCGCCGCCGAGCCGCGGCACGAGCTTGTTGGCGAGCTCGAGCACCTGGGGTGAGGAACGGTAGTTCTCCTCGAGCCTGAACACCTGCGCGTCCGGGAACCGGCCGGGCATGCCGAGCAGGTGCTCCGGCCCGGCGCCGGTGAACGCGTAGATCGACTGGTAGTCGTCGCCGACGACGCACAGGTCGTCGCGATCGCCGAGCCAGAGGTCGAGCAACGTCTGCTGCAGCTGGTTGACGTCCTGGTACTCGTCGACGGTGAACGCGCGGTACTGCGCGCGGAACGTCTCACGCGCGCCGGCGTCGTCCTCGAACACCTGGACGGCAAGCTCGAGCAGATCCTCGAAATCGATCGAGCCGCTCGCGCGCTTCCGCTCCTCGTACTCGCTGTACACGCGCTTCATCAGGTCGATCGGGATCGGCGGCTCGCGATCGGCGTAGCGCTCGGGCGGGATGCGCCGGTTCTTCGCCCACTCGATCTCCGTCGCGAGGTCACCCGCGGGCCGGAACTTGTAGGGCGGCGGCAGGCGGTTGGCGATCTGGCGGAGCAGCAGCACCTTCGACGGCAGGATCGGCCCGAGCCGCTCCGGCGCGAAATGGCGCAGCTGGCGCAGCGCGGCCGAGTGGAACGTCGACGCGCGCACACCGGCGGCGCCGAGCGCGCCGAGTCGCGTGCGCAACTGCCCCGCAGCCTTGTCGGTGAACGTCACCGCCATGATCGCGTTGCCCGGAAACGCTCCTGACGCCACCTGCTGCGCGATGCGCCGCGTGATCGTCGTGGTCTTGCCCGAACCGGCGCCGGCGAGGATGCAGACCGGCCCGCGCACCGCCTCCGCGGCACGCCGCTGCTCGGGGTTCAGGCCGTCGAGGGGGTCCACCGAGGCACCGTACCGGCGCATTCGGCGGGTAGCTGTGCCTTTAGTGAAGCGTGTCTTCCAGAACCGCTTCGGTACCGATCCGACGCGGCTCCTTGATCATCGCCGACACCTTTGCGACCGCCCCGAGCGTGTCGGCGTTCTCGGCGAGCCGCTCCAGCTCGCCGAGACACTCCTCGAGCCATTCCGGATCGATCGTCGCCCGCGCGGCCCGCATGATCTTCGGATGGGAGGTCGGGCCGACCATCTCGCCCTCGTTCCACAGCACCTCGTGGATCTTCTCGCCCGCGAGCACGCCGGTGAAGACGATCGGCACGTCCCCCTCCTTCCGGCCGGAGAGGCGGATCATCTCCTTCGCGAGGTCGAGGATTCGCACCGGCTCGCCCATGTCGAGGACGTAGACCTGGCCCCGGCCGCCCATCGCGCCCGCCTGGATGACGAGTGACGAGGCCTCCGGGATCGTCATGAAGAAGCGCGTCAGGTCGGGGTGGCGCACCGTGACGGGACCGCCGCGCTCGATCTGCCGCCGGAAGATCGGGATCACCGAGCCGGACGAGCCGAGCACGTTGCCGAACCGCACCGCGACGAAGCGCGTCGAGACGTCGTCGCGGAGCGCGTACGACTCGATCAGCCACTCGCAGACCGCCTTCGACTGCCCCATCATGTTGCGCGGGTTCGCCGCCTTGTCCGTCGAGATCTGCACGAACCGGTCGACCCCCGCGTCGATCGCCGCCTCGACGAGGTTGCGCGTGCCGAGGATGTTGTTCGTGACGGCCTGCATCGGGTTCGACTCGAGCATCGCGACGTGCTTGTACGCGGCCGCGTGGAAGACGACCTCGGGATGGTGGCGCTCGAACACGGCGCGCATCCGCACGCGATCGCTGCAATCGGCGAGCACGGCGCTCACGGCCGGGTACTCTCGCTCCTCGAGGAGCTCGCGCTCGATCTCGAACAGCGGCGGCTCACCCTTGTCGACGAGCACCAGCCGGCCGGCGCCGAGCCGCGCGAGCTGCCGGCAGAGCTCCGAGCCGATCGAGCCGCCCGCGCCGGTCACCATCACGACGCGGTCCTTGACGTAGGCGGACACAGCCTCGAGATCGACGACCACCTGCTGGCGGCCGAGCACGTCCTCCACCTGCACCGGGCGGATCTGGCCGGCCAGGTTGAGGTCGCCGGAGATCAGCTCGTTCAGGCCCGGCAGCGTCTTCACCGGCACGCGCTGCGCGCGGCAGTTCTCGACGATGCGCTGGCGCACCGCGCCGGGCGCAGACGGGATCGCGATCAGCACCTCGTCCGGCTTGTTGTCGCGGAGCAGGTGCGGCAGGTCGTCGGTCGTGCCGAGCACCTTCACGTCGACGATGCGCGTGCCGCGCTTGCGCGGGTCGTCGTCGACGAACCCGATCGGCGTGAACGCGAGCTGCCGGTTGCGCTGCATCTCGCGCACCATCAGCTGCCCCGCGTCGCCGGCGCCGACGATCAGCACTTCCTTGCCGCGCGCGACGATCCCGGCGCGCGGGCGCTCGATCAGCGTGCGCGCGAGCAGGCGCGTGCCGGCGACGAAGGCGAGCAGGAGCAGGAAGTCGAAGGCGGCGATGCTGTGCGGCAGCCGCGACGTGTGGTTCGGCGGAAACGCGTAGAGCGCGAGGTAGGTGACGGCCGACGCGATGATCACGCCGCGCGCGGCGCCCCACATGTCGCGCGTCGAGACGTAGCGCCACCAGCGGTTGTAGAAGCCGGAGAGCACGAAGATCGCGAGCTTGATCGCGACGACGAGCGTGACGACCTGCCAGTCGAGCAGGTGCCGGTAGAAGACCGGGGTCGTCTTGTCGAAGCGCAGGAAGAACGTCAGCCGCCAGGCGACGACGATCAGGACCGCGTCGAAGACGAGCTGCCAGACCCGGTGACGATTGACCGGGAAGCGCATTCCTACGACCGGACGATCGCGGAGGCGCGTTTCAAGACCGAAACGACTTCAACCTGCTGGTCCTCCGTGATGCCGGCCCAGAGGGGAAGGCAGAGGTTCTCGCGCGACGCTTTCTCGGTCTCCGGGAAGTCGCCCTCCGAGTAGCCGAGATAGCGAAGCGCGGGCTGCAGATGCAGAGGCGGCTGGTAGTAGACGGCGTGGCCGATGTCGGCGTCCTTCAGCGCGGCGGACAGGCGGTCGCGTTCCGGCGAGCGGACGCAGTACATGTGGTACACGTGGCCGTCCTCGTCCTCCGGCGTCTCGACGATCCCTTCGAGCAGCTCGGTGTAGCGGGCGGCGGCCTCGCGGCGGCTCGCGTTCCACTCGTCGATGTGACGAAGGAAGATGCGCAGGAACGCGGCCTGCATCGCGTCGAGGCGCGAGTTGTAACCGACGTAGAGGAACTCCTTCTTCGCAGCCGACCCGTGGAACCGCAGCATGCGGATGCGCTGCGCGAGCTCTGCGTCGTTGACGGAGATCAGACCGCCGTCGCCGAGTGCGAAGAGGTTCTTCGTCGGGAAGAAGCTGAAGGTCGACGCGACGCTCGTCGCGATCCCGCCGGCGCCGAACGCCTGGGCAGCGTCCTCGATCACGGGCAGACCGAAGCCGCTGAAGTCCGCTGCCGGCCGGCCGAAGAGATGCACGGGCATGATCGCCTTCGTGCGCTCCGTGATGCGCCGCTCGACGTCGCTCGGGTCGACGTTGAGGGTCACCGGGTCGATGTCGGCGAACACGGGCGTCGCGCCGCGGCGCGCGATCGCCTCGGCGGTCGCGTAGAACGTGAACGCCGGGCAGATCACCTCGTCGCCGGGGCCGATCTCCATCGCGTCGAGCACCAGCACGATCGCGTCGGTGCCGTTCGCGCAGCTCACGGCGTCGGCGGTGGCGAGCTTCGCCGCGGCTTCGCGCTCGAACGCCTCGACCTCGGGGCCGAAGATGAACCGGCCCGTCTCGAGGGTGCGCGCGAACGCGTCCTTGAGCTCGGGAATCAGCGGCGCGTACTGCGCCTGAACGTCAACGTGAGGAATCGTCATGGGTGGAAAGCGTACCCGGGCGGCGTCGACGCCAGACGAGGTAGGCCACGGCTGCGATCGCGAGGACGACCACGGCGTAATCGAGGTAGCGCAGGTCGTGGCTGGCCGTATGCCAGCTCGACCCGACCGCCCAACCGATGCCGGCGATCGCGGCCGAGAAGGCGAGGCACCCGATCGCGGCGAGCGGCACGAGTCGCCGGAGCGGCCACTCGAGGATTCCCGCGGGCAGCGCCACGAACGAGCGGACGAGCGGCGTCGCGAAGCCGAGCGGCACTGCCACGGTCCCGAACCGCTCGAACCAGCGCTCGGCCCGCGCGAGTCGCTCCGGCGTCGCGTGGAAGAGGCGCCCGTGACGCTCGAGCAGCGGGTGACCGCCGTAGTAGCCGATCGCCCAGCCGAGCACCGCGCCCAGCGTGTTCCCGATCGTGCCGACGACGATCACGGCGACGTACGCGCGGAAGCCCGAGTGGAAGTGGGCGATGTGACCTGCGAGCGCGCCCGACGCGAGGGCGCCGCCGTAGAGCATCGTCAACTCGCTCGCGGCCGGGAGCACGGCGGCGACGAACATGAGGATGAAGACCGCGAGCAAGCCGTGGTCGCCGACGAACGACGTCACGCGGCGACTCTAACGCTGGAACCTGAAGGACACGGAACGCTCGGACGTGCCGACGTCGCTCGCGACGAGCAGATGCGCGACGTACGTGCCTGCGAACGCGAGCGATCCGCCGGGCAGCTTGCCGTCCCAGCGGATCGCTTCGGCACCCGGCTGGAGCGACGCGACGGGCAGCGCCCGGAGGAGGAGGCCGCCCGTCGCCTCAATCCGGAGCGTTACCTGCGCCGGTCGCGTGAGCGTGAATCCGACGCGGACGGTCTTCCGCGCCGTACGCGGAACGGCGAGCGCCTGGAGCGTCGTGTCGAACCTGAAGGTGCGCTCGATCGTCGACGTCCTCCCGAGATCGTCGGTGGCGGAGACGTCCCACCGCCACGTGCCCTCGTGGTCGAACGTGTTCGCGGTGAAGCTGTAGGTCCCCGGTGCGTGCGCGACGCCGCTCTCGAGCGGGTGCGGCGCGCCGTCCGGGCCGACGAGCACGGCAGTCACGGTCGACGGGCGCACGAGCTTGTACGAGATCGGCTCGGCCGCCAGGCCGGGCTCGCCGGTGAGGAGCGGCAGCAAGGGCTCCGGCGCGTAGACGCCGAAGTACTGGACGAGCAGAGCCTCCTTGACTGCGCGCTCCACACGTCCGCTCGGCCGGTTGAGCAGCCGGCCGTCGAACGCCGCGGTGACGTCGTCGCCGGGATCGAGGCCCGCCGCCGTCACGGCGCCGAGCCGGACGAGCGCCTGGGCGAGCTCGAAGCTCGTCAGCCCGGCGCTGTAGCCGGGGCGCCCACCGTCGACGGCGACGAGGACGATGCGGCCGTCGGCGAGCTGCCCGACGGCGCCGCGCGCGGTGCGCGAGCCGACCTGGTCGTTCGTGAAGTCCTCGAGCGAGCGGAAGACCGCCTTGCCGTTCCGGACGAGCACGGGCCCGCCGCCGAGCCCGGCGGTGACGCCGTCCCAGGCCGGCTGGAGGCCGAGCCGGGTGTGGATCACGGAGCCGATCCGCGCCTCCGCCTGCAGCTTCGCGGCGGCACCGCCGGCCGCCATCAGCACGGCGCCGCCGGGCGGGATCGGCTCGCCGCCGCCCGCCGCGACGGCAGTGACGGCGCCGGCGAGATCGGTGTTCGGGGCCGCCGGCGGGAACGCGCCGAGCACCGCCTCTGCCGCACCGGCGACGACCGGTGTGCGCGGCCCGTACGTGGAGGTGAAGAGCACGGTCTGTCCGGGCGACGGCGGTGCGTTGAGCCCGGTCAGCGTGCGCCGCTGGCCGGTTCCCTGCCAGGTGCCGAAGAGCTTCACCCGGTCGACGTGCAGCGTCCCGGCGAGGTCGATGCCGATCGAGCTTCTGCTCGCGAGCGGCGACTGACCGAGGAGCCCACCGCCGAGCCAGACGCCGCTCGGGCGACCGTCGGCGCGCACGAAGTCTCCGTTGATCCCGACCGTCGTCGCGGTGCCGGAGAGATCGCGCTCGATCTGCGTCACGGGCTCGAGGCCGCCGGTCAGCGTGCCGCGCGCGAGCACCGGAGCGAGGGCGTACAGCCCGACGGGCCGCGGCGCCGTGATCACGTGCAGCACGACGACCCCGTGCGGCGTGAACGACACCGTCCGGTCGTAGGTGACTCCGGGCAGGAGCTGCGCCCCCTGGGCGGCTGCGGTCGGCGCGAACGCGGCAATGAGCCCGACGATGATCGCAACGCGGCGCAGCATGCCCCGCTCGAGGGTAGCCGTATTACGTCGGTCTTACACCGTCTTCGCCCCGCCCACACGGCCGGCATCGACCCTTTCCGCCGACCACGCGATCGGAGGGAGAGAAATGCGCAAGGTTGTTCTCACGATGGCCGGTCTCGCCGCACTCGTGGCGACGAGCGTCGCCGTCGCGCACGGGATCGAAGGAGCGAAGACTGCGAAGGCCGTCGCCGCGACGTTCACCGCCTCGGCGGGAACGACCACGTCGCGTTCGTGCACGACGACCGACGGCAAGACGATCACCGTGACCGACGGCAAGTACACGGGCACCGCCCTCGGCGATGCAGACCTGGCGGGCGCGATCACGCTTCGTGTGCGCAGCGTGATCAACACGACCGACAAGGTCGGCACCGTGAACGGCGCGTTCCGCATCGACGTGAGCGGCCGTGACACGACGGGCGCGTTCTCGACCGTGTACGACAACGGTGGGATCGCAGGCCTCGCGACAGGTCGCGCGCACAGCCCCGGTGCACGGATCGTCGGCAACCTCTCGGCGACCTTCGACCCGGCCACGGGCTTCACGGGCGCGAAGCTCGGCGGCGGGACGTCCGGCGGCTCGGCGGTCGAGCTCGGCACCGGCTCCTGCAAGCCGTCGAACACGCATCCCGAGCACAGCGCCGCGCGCGGCGCCGTCTCGGCGCTGTCGACGGCGTCCGTGACGGTCGCCGGCCTCACGTGCAACCTGCCGTCGAACAAGTCGGCAGACATCAACGCGAAGTTCAAGACCGGCGACAACGTCGAGATCCGCTGCGACTTCGCAAACGGCGCGAACACGCTGACCCGCATCGAGAAGCGCGGTCACTAGCGCACCTGGGTCTCCGGCACGTGCTCCGGGTCTACACTCGGGGCATGTGCCGGAACATCCGCATCCTCTACAACTTCTCGCCGCCCACCACCGACGACGAGGTGCGCGCAGCCGCGGAGCAGTTCGTCCGCAAGGTGAGCGGGATGACGAAGCCGTCGAAGGCCAACGAAGAAGCGTTCGTGAACGCGATCGACGAGATCTCGGACGTGACGAGGCGCCTGCTGGCGCAGCTCGTGACGACGGCCCCGCCGCGCGACCGCGAGGCCGAAGCTGCAAAGCGCAAGGCGCGCTCGGCAGCGCGCTTCGGCGCGGCCGCGTGACGACGGTCGTCTACGAGACGCATTCGACGAGCGAGCACAACGAGGCCGGGATCGCGACCGGATGGCTCGGCGGTGCGCTCTCTGCGGCCGGCCGTGCGCAAGCGGTCGAGCTCGGCGAGCGGCGTCGAGACGACGGGATCGAGCTCGTGGTCGCGTCCGACCTGAATCGCGCGATCGAGACGGCGGCGATCGCGTTCGAACGGAGCGGTATCCCGCTGCGGGTCGACTGGCGGCTGCGCGAGTGCGACTACGGCGAGCTGAACGGCATGCCGCGTCCGCTGCTCGACGCGCAGCGCGCGCAGCGCGTCGACGAGCCGTGGCCCGGCGGGGAGAGCTGGCGACAGGCGGTCGCGCGCGTGTCCTCGTTCCTGGACGAGGTGCGCGGCGGGCGGGTGCTCCTGATCGGCCATGTCGCGACCAAGTGGGCGCTCGACCACCGCCTCCACGGCCGCACGCTCGAGGAGCTCGCGGCGGAGGAGTTCGAGTGGAAGCCCGGCTGGGAGTACGAGCTCCCGCCCACGGATTCACCCGATTAGGGCTTGCAAGCTCGAACGACGCGGCGTACAACCCGTGTGTGAGGCGCGGGTCGCCGGCGGCAGTCTTCGTGGTCTTCCTGGTCGCACTGTCTGTGTGCGCTGCGGCGTACGCCGAGAACTACACCTACAAGCGCACCACGGCCGGTGACGCCACCGCGGCCTCGATGATCCTTCGCAAGGCGGACTTCCCTGCGCAGTTTCGGTTGACCGGCGGGCGCGGGAAGCCCGACGAGACGGGGAACACCGATTCGTGCAACGGGTACACCCCGAAGGAGCGCGACCTCGTCGTGGCGGGGGACGCCGAGTCGACGTTCCACAACGCCAATCGCAGCGTCGTCGTCGACTCGCAGGTGGCCATGTTCCAGACGGAGGCGATGGCAGCAGCCGACGTGCAGCGCTCCCTGCGCATGATCACGCCCGCGTGCCAGGCTCAGGCGGCGAAGGAGGAGCACGTGAAGCTCGTCCGCTACGCGCTCCTCGGGCATCCGAACTGCACCTGCGACTACGCCGTCAGCGCGCTGCTGGAGACGAAGACGGCGCACGTCGGCCTCGACAACCTGATGATCGTGACCTTCATCCGGCGTGGCCGGTACGAGGCGACGTTGTTCACCAACGTCGGCAAGTCGACCGCGAACGCGACGAGCGCCGGCCAGGCTGCCCAGACGGCTCTCATCGTGCAGGGGACCGCACTGAAGGTTCTCGTCCGGCGGGTCCACGCTTGATGCCCGCCTCGTAGCTCGGTTCGGTGCCTAGACGGGCGCGCCGGTCGCGGAGATGAACCGCAACTCGGGAACCTCGGGTAGCTCGCCGACCTCGTGCGCCAGCTCGAGGAACGTGTACAGCCCCGCACGCTCGCGCGGCCCGAAGCGGTAGCGCAGCTTCTCGAAGTACCGCGCGAGGAACCCGGCTGGATAGCCGTAGCGCTCCGCCGACTCGAACGCGAGCTGCTCCGGCTCGGCGCGGGCCGCCCGGACCGACTCGACGAGCGCCTCCTCGAGCTCGGGGAGATCAGGGTGCGTCGGCTCGGGCGCCGCCCAGACCGCGAACACCATCGGCAGACCGGTGCGCTCGAGCCACAGGCGACCGAGATCGTGGTGCGGTGTCGGATCCTCGAACGCCGACTTGAGCGCAGCGTCGCCGATCAACAGCTTCGCCTCGGCCTCCTCGCCGAGCGGAACCTGCTCCGCGTCCGGGAACAACACCTTCGTCAGAACGACCGACGTCGCCGACTCGGGCGTCACCGCGACCGAACGGATCTTGTCGAGCGGTGTCTTCGAGATGAGCTGGATCGACTCGACCGCTCCCTCGCTCGACACGCACAGGCGCGGCATCAGGCGCAACGTGTCCGCGTGGCGCGCGTACTCGATCGACGAGATCGGCGCGACGTCCAGCTCGCCGGCGACGAGCCGGCGGTTGAGCTCCGTCGGCACGCCGACGATCTCCTCGACCTCGGCGTCGAGCCGGAAGAAGACCGGCGCCATGTTCACGTACCCGATGCGGCCGAGCCGGATCGTCATCCGGCCCTGTCCACGACCGCGTAGGTCAGCGCCTCGAGCTCCTCGCGATGCGGATGCTCGCCGAGGTACGAGCGCGCACGCGTCGCGTAGTCGAGCGCGCAGTCGCGCGACTGCTCGATCGCGCCGGTGGCAGCGACACGCAGGAGCGCACCGTCGAGCGGGCCGCCGGCCAGCGCGTCGCGGACGACCTCATCCTCGCGCGCGGCGAACAGCAGAGGCATCGTCGGCGTTCCCTCCCGCAGGTCGGTGCCGGGGATCTTCCCCGTCTCCTGCGTCTGGCCCGCGCAGTCGAGGATGTCGTCGGCGATCTGGAACGCGAGGCCGAGGGCGGCGCCGTACTGCCCGAGTGACTCGTCGCCGCCCGAGCCGAGCAGGCAGGCAGCTTCGATCAGCTTGCCGGTCTTCAGGATGCACCGCTCGAGGTACGCATCGATCTCGATGTCAGGATCGTTCGTCTGCAGCTTCTGCATCGCCTCGCCGCGCGCCAGGCAAAGCGCTGCGTCGGCGAGCGTCCGCACCGCCTGCTCGTCGCCCGTCTCGACCAGCACGCCGAACGCGCGCGCGTACAGGTAGTCGCCGGCCGCTTTCGCCGCGTCAGCGCCGTACACCGACCAGGCCGCAGGCAATCCGCGACGGAGCCGCGCACCGTCGACGAGGTCGTCGTGGACGAGCGTCGCCATGTGCACCATCTCCACC
>Ga0207657_10002593_pt1 | contig 19557 bp, 16 predicted proteins | sample KBSC33metaG_FD_184316 | JGI IMG/M metagenome (GOLD analysis project Ga0207657, IMG submission 184316) | Corn rhizosphere microbial communities from Kellogg Biological Station, Michigan, USA - KBS C3-3 metaG (SPAdes) (version 2) | ecosystem: Host-associated > Plants > Roots > Rhizosphere > Soil ... | reverse complement strand
TGGCTTGTGCCGGCGCGGGCTATGCCAGTCACTGCGAAGTCAATTTCATCCCCAAAAATCTTGCCGTCAGGGTTCCGGAGGCGGTTGCCCTGGAGTCGGCTTCGCTGAGCGCGATCGGAGCCATCGCGTTGCAGGGATTCCGGCAGAGCCAGGCAGTGCTGGGGGAGGTTGTAGCGGTCATTGGAGCCGGGCTGGTGGGAGTGCTGACCATCCAACTGGCCAAAGCCGCAGGATGCCGGGTGATCGCCATTGACCGCGATATGCAGAGAGTGGAACGGGCCCGGCAGTTTGGCGCAGATCTGGCGCTGGGTTCGGGGGACCGCGATACGCCGTCGCGAGTAAAGGAATTTGCCCGCTATGGAAGCGACGTCGCCATCATCGCTGCCGCTTCTGCTTCGAGCGAGCCGGTCGAGCTGGCGGCAAATATTTCACGTGATCGCGGGCGCATCGTCGTGGTGGGCGCGGTGGATCTCGGAGTTTCGCGCCAGGCGATGTACGTGAAAGAGCTGTCGCTGGTGCTTTCCCGTTCCTACGGACCGGGCCGCTACGATGCCCAGTTCGAGGAGGAAGGTCACGACTATCCCATCGGCTATGTGCGCTGGACGGAAAAGCGGAACATGGAAGCCTTCCTGGACTTACTGGCTGCAGGGGCAATCGATGTCGCGCCTTTTCTGGAGCGCCGTTGTCCGGTAGAGCAGGGTGGCGACGCTTATCGGGAATTGAAGGGCACGGGCGCGTACACGGTGCTGCTGGAATATCCCGGCCGGGTGCTCATACCGATGCCGATGGCGACAGGCGCTGCGGCCCGGGCAGCGCGCGCCCCCAGCGCTGGAGAACTGAGAGTGAGTTGTATCGGCGCGGGGAGTTTCGCTCGCGCGGTTACTTTTCCGGCCCTGCGAAAGACAAGAGGAGTGGCCCTGCACTCGGTGGCCACAGCCTCGGGGATTGCATCGGAATCCGCGCGCCGGCTGTTTGGCTTTAGCCGCGCCGTGGCGCCCTCGGACCTGCTCCAGGACGAGGACACGGACGCCATATTTGTCCTGTCCCGTCATGACAGCCATGCGCAGTACGTCGTGGCCGCGCTTTCCGGTCACAAGCCGGTCCTGGTGGAAAAGCCGCTGGCGGTAAACCGCGAACAGTTGGAGGAAATCCGCAAGGCTTATCAGGCCGCGCAGGGAACTGACCCGGCCCCGTTTCTTATGGTGGGGTATAACCGGCGTTTCGCGCGGTTTACCGAAAAGCTGAGAGAATTCTTTGCGGGTCGTCAGGAGCCCATGGTGGTGAGTATCCGGGTCAACGCCGGATACATCCCTCACGACCACTGGGTGCAGAACAGCAGCGGGGGCGGCAGGATCGTGGGTGAACTCTGCCACTTCGTGGACTGGGCGCGCTGCCTGGTGGGCTGTGGCATAAGCAGCGTCGCCGCCAACGCGCTGCCCGACGGAGCCCGCTACAATCGGGACAACGTGGTAGCGACGCTCACCTTTCAGGATGGCTCCATCGCGACCATTTCCTATCTGGCCAACGGCGACCGGGCGGTCCCCAAGGAGCAGTTCGAGGTGTTCTGCGAAGGTAAAGTTGGGCGGATCACTGATTTTTGCACGCTGGAACTGGCTCGCGGTGGAAAGACCAGGCGCACCAGGTCGGGACAAGACAAGGGACATCAACGGGAGATCGAACTCACCGTGGACGCCATGCGCCGAGGCGGACATTCCCCTATCGCGTTCGAAGAGCTTGTAGAAGTTTCCGAAGCCACCCTCGCCATTGAGGAAGCGATCAGCAGCGGAAAATCATTTTCGCTGCGCCCCGCTCCGCCCATCCTACCCACGGCTGAAGAACTCTGAATCTGTGCGTCCAGAGTCCTTCGGTACCCGTCAACACTCAATCATGATCATGAGTTCGGAATCGTGACCTTGACATGATTGGAGTGCCTGCTTTCCCTGCCCTTCTTATTCACCGCGGTCGTCGCATAGAAATAGGTTGCGCCGCCTACGACTGAGGCGTCGGTAAAGGTAGCCTGGAGATGCGGAGAGCTGGTTAACCGGGTAAACGGTCCTTGCTCTGCAGCCCCGCGGTACACGTAGTAACCCGCCACTGTCGTTGCAGGAGCGCGCCAGGCAAGAGTCACGCTATGGGCTGCGGTGTTCGTTCCGTTGCCATTGAAGACGGCTTGGGGAGTGTTGTCCGCGTTGCTGACGAACTTAATATTACCGGAGACCTGTCCCGCGGTTTGTGGAGCGAATGTGACGTTAAAAGTGGCACTCTGGCCGGCCGGAACGGTAAAGGGGAACACAATGCCCGCGATAGAGAATCCAGGCCCTCCCCAGTCGGCCGAACTCACGGTAATACTGGCATCGCCGGCGGTCAGAGTTGCGGTCAGGCCCTTCTTAGTGCCCACGGTTACTTTGCCAAAGTCCAGCGTGGCCGGAGATACAGCAAGATTGCCCGCTGCTACCGGTTGGCTTGGGGTGCCGGAGCCGCTGGCGCTGCCAGAGCTGCTGCTGCCAGAGTTCCCGCCTGCGGGGCTGGAATTCCCGTCTGCGCCGCTGGAGTTCCCGCCTCCGCAACCCAGCAGAATAGCTATGGTGAAGATGATCAAGCCTGAAAACAAACGTCCGTGCATGCGCGCAGCGCTCCTTGGAAAGAGGGATGGTTCCCGAACGACCAGCAATTCAGTGACTACGACGCCGGAACCTTGCGTCTGCCGGGTCATTGACACTTCGATAAATCGGTTGGCATTTCCTGCTGCGTGAATTGCCAAAACGGCCAAGCACGCCGATGAAATTCCAACTTGTAAATGAGACCCGGGAAGGGGTACGCGAGCAAGGTAACGTGGCATCCGGAAGGCGAGAAGATGTCACTAGTACATAACTATGGAACGTGGATCGGGCTCAGGTCGCGTGAAAGGGCTGCAATGGAGACGCGGGCGCCCGCTCGCGTGGGCGAGCGCCAAGGCGTCGGGAGCCGCTGAAAATGCGGGGCGCGCAGCAGCAGGACACTCGGGCGCCTGGTGCGATCGAGAAGGGGAGTGAAATTCACGCGCCACTTTTACTCAAAGGTTTGCAAACCTCGCGCGATGTTGCTAGGGAGTGGGAATCACAGCCTGGGTCTGATTTGAGTTTCCGCTTTCCTTACCGGATCCATCCACAGCCGTCGTGACATAGAAATAAGTCTGGCCGGACTGAACCAGGCTGTCCACAAAGGTGGTGTCCGCATTCATGGAAGTGATTTTCGAATAGGGACCGCCGGATGTGGTGCCACGATAAACGTTGTAACCGACCACGCTGGATGCGCTGGGGCTCCAGGACAGGGCCACACTGTGTTGCGGCGCGGCGGTGCCGGTGCCGCTGAGGGTTTGAGTCACGGACGCGTTGGCGGCATTGCTGCTGAAAGTTCCGCTGGCGGAGGCGGCTCCGCTGGACTGAGGCTTGAAATTGACGGTGAACGAAGTGCTCTGCCCGGCGCTCAGGGTAAGCGGCAGGGAAAGCCCGCTGATGGTGAACTCTGAAGTGGTCATACTGGCGTCGGAAACCGTGATGCTGGAGCCGGTCGCGGTCAGGGTGGCGGTCAGGCTCTTGCTCTGTCCCACTACCACGCTGCCGAAACTTAACGAAGCCGGGCTTACCGCGAGCTGGCCGGCGACGGTTGCGGTGCCCGCGAGGGTGATGGTGAGGGTGGGATTGGAAGCGTCAGATACTACCGCGATCGACCCCGTGGCGTTGCCGCCGGAAGTCGGATTGAACGCCGCGCCGAAGGTGAAACTCTGACCTGGTTTCAAAGTCATAGGAAGGGTCAATCCGGTGACGCTGAAGCCGGTTCCTGAGACCTGGGCTTGCGTGATGGTCACGTCAGTCCCGCCTGAGTTGGTCAAAGTTTCCGTTTGGCTGGCGGTGCCGTTGACCTGAACGTTGCCAAAGCTGAGACTGGAATCGCTGGTGTTCAGTACGCCAGGGGTGGCGACGTTGCCCGTCAGCGGAATGCTCAAGCTGGAGTTGGAAGCGTTGCTGGCGATGGCCAGACTTCCACTAGCCGCGCCGCTTGATTGGGGCGTAAAGGTGACATTGAAAGTCGTGCTCTGGCCCGCCGCCAGCGCCACGGGCAGCGTCAGGCCGGTCATGGTAAAGCCTGCGCCGGACAGATTGACCTGGGTGATGGTGAGGCTGGAGCCGCCCGTGTTGGTCAATGTCTCCGAGAGGGTTTGAGGCGTTCCCACCTGTCCCGTGCCGAACTTCAGGCTGGACGGGGATGAGGTCAGGGCGCCGGCCGTGGCTGCGCTAGCAGTGAGCGGGACCGCGAGAGTGCGGTTCGATGCATCACTGGCGAATGACAACGTTCCCCCGGTGGACCCACCCGATGAAGGATTAAAAGTTACGCTGTAGGGGACACTCTGACCTGCGGCCAGAGTCAAGGGCAAGTTCAATCCGCTGATGGCGAAGCCGGATCCGGAAATACTGGCCTGAGACACGGTCACGCTGGCGCCGCCAGAGTTGGTGAGGGCGGCTGACAGAATCTGCCCGCTGCCAACCTGCACGCTTCCGAAGCTAAGGCTGGAAGGGTTCGAGATGAGTGCGCCGGGGACGGTGGCGACAGCTGATACCGGCACGCTCACAACCGGGTTCGTAGCGTCGGTGGTCACTGCGATGCTTCCGGTGGCGCTACCCGCTGATTGCGGAGCGAAGGTTACGGTGAAGCTCTTGCGCTGGCCCGCGGCAAGAGTCAGCGGGAAGGTGAGTCCGCTCATCCTGAAATCTTTGCCGGTCACGGTCGCCTGGTGGACGGTCAGGTTTGAACTGCCGGAGTTGATAAGGGTCGCTGACTGGGTCTGGCTGGTGCCGATCTTTACACTGCCCAAGGCCAGGCTGGTGGGCAAGACGGCGAGCTGCCCGGCCCCCATACCGCTCCCTGACAGCGTCGCGCTGACCACGGTCGGCGCGACACCCAGGGCCTCCCTGGTCTCACTGCCTCGCCGTCCAAAGGTGATGGGCCGTATCGACACATTGGATGAAACTGTAGCGACCACGGAGATGGTGCCGCTGGTGACCCCGGTCGAGACCGGAGTGAAGCTCACGCCGATGTTGGCGCTTTCCCCGGCTTGCAAGGTCATTGGCAGGCTCTGTCCGGTCAAACTGAATCCTTTGCCCGAGGCCGCTATGCGAGTGACGGTAATGGGAGTTCTTCCGGTGTTGGTCAAGGTGGCCGGCTGAGTTTGGCTTTTGCCCAACTGTACGCTCCCGAAACTCATGCTGGCTGGGGTCAGTTTGATCCGGCTTCCCAGAATTGCGGTGCCTTTCAACGCGAAGGTGGTGGACAAACGAACCACGTTGCTGGCGAGGACCACCCGGCTTTGAGAGGTGCCGCCGCTCTGCGGTGAAAAGGCGATCTGGAGTACGGTGCGCTGGCCGGGCGCCAGGGTCAGCGGCAGTTTTTGACCTGTAACCGTGAAGGCTGACGTTCCCGTCTGGGTCTGGGTGATAACGATGGGAGAGCGGCTGGCATTGGTGACCGTGTTCGAGCGCACCACAGTGGTGCCGACCGGCACACTGCCAAAATCCACGAGCGGTGAAGTTGCCACCAGTCCGCTGCTTGATTGCGCGGCCGGAGTGGTGGCGTCCAGGGCCCCACAGCCCAGCATGGCCGTTAAGAGTAAGAGAACGATTACCAGGTTACCGCGGGTGCCGAATTCCTTCACGGAAGGCCTCTAAAAGCCGTACGGCCATACGGCGGGGGAATTTACGAACTCGCTGCACCATTCCGAGTGCCAATCCGGGAACTGACTGAAACGTGGAATAGTGCAGCCAAGTGCAGTGTGATCTTGGGGTTGCCGACGCGGGTAGATACCGGAAGTGAATGACGGAAGCGGCCACATGGCCATGCCCAAATTGGAACGCGGGTTACCCGGGGTCACCGGCGCCGTGGTGACGATCAGAAAATGGGCGGCAAACGACGCCGGATTTTGCCCCAGCAATGGCGCCGTGAGCAGGTAAACACTGGGGAAAATCGCAGTTCTGCCGAGTCGCAAACTTCCGGCGAGCGGACATGAACAGTCACCGGCGGCAGCTATCTTCCGGCGATGGCGATGCAGTAATCTGGTTACGCAAGTTTGGCGGGTTACGAAAGGACACGGTCATCTTTCTGCATGGCTGGCGCGAATCTCAAGCAGGCCGCTGTTAAGGGCATCATTCTCGCGGGTGGATCGGGCACGCGTCTCTATCCCGTGACTCATGCTGTCTGCAAGGGCCTGCTTCCTATTTATGACAAGCCCATGATTTATTACCCGCTGTCCACGCTGATGCTGGCGGGGATTCGGGACATTCTCATCATCTCCACGCCGCAGGACGCACCGAGGTTCGAACAACTGCTGGGGGATGGAACGCGCTTCGGCCTGAACTTGCAGTACGCGGTGCAGGCGCGGCCGGAAGGAATCGCGCAGGCATTTTTAGTAGGCAAGCAATTTATCGGCAGCTCGGGGTGCGCCCTGGTGCTGGGGGACAACATTTTTTACGGACACGATCTGGCCAGGACCATCCTGCAGGCCGGTCAGCCGGAAGCTGGCGCGCGGGTATTTGCCTACCCGGTGCAGGATCCCGAACGCTACGGCGTGGTGGAATTCGACGCGCAGGGCAACGCGCTGAGTATTGAGGAGAAACCCAAGGAGCCTAAATCGCGCTACGCCGTCACCGGACTTTATTTTTACGACAATCAGGTGGTGGAGATCGCCAAGGCTTTGCAACCATCCGCCCGCGGGGAACTTGAAATCACGGACGTCAACCGGGAATATTTGCGGCGCAAGCAGTTGCACGTTGTGGTCATGGGACGAGGCATGGCGTGGCTGGACACGGGCACCCACCAGTCCATGCTGGAAGCAGCGCTGTTCATCCAAACCATCGAAACCCGCCAGGGGCTTATGGTGGCGTGCCCGGAGGAGATTGCCTTCCGCTACGGATACATCACGGCGCAGCAACTCGAGGAGACGGCATTGTCGATGAAAGGCAATGGTTATGGTAGTTACCTGCAGCAACTGCTCCGGGAAAGGGTAATCTGACGACGAATTCAGTAATCGTTCCCGCCATGAAGGTCACTGAAACCAAGCTAACCGGAGTGCTGATTCTCGAGCCCCGGGTTTTCCATGATCCCCGTGGTTTTTTCCTGGAGAGTTACAACGAAAAAGCGATGGCAGAAGCGGGCATCCGTGAACATTTTGCGCAGGACAACCATTCGTTTTCCAGGCGCAATGTTCTGCGAGGGCTGCACTACCAGGTGCCCGCCCAGGGCAAGCTGGTACGCGTCGTGATGGGAGAGATTTTCGACGTCGCAGTGGACTTGCGCCGGAGTTCCGCAACTTTTGGGCGCTGGGAAGGGGTCGCGCTGTCGGAAGCAAACCAAAAAATGTTATGGATTCCGCCCGGACTGGCCCACGGCTTTCTGGTTGTGTCGGAGGGCGCCCACGTCCTGTACAAAGCCACGGCCGCTTATGACTCCAAGGCCGAGCGCACGATCCAGTGGGATGATCCGGTGCTTGGCATCGACTGGCAAATTACGGAGCCTCCGACGACCTCCGCAAGAGACAGTGTGGGCACGCCTTTTCGAGAGGCTGAAGTATTTGAGTAGGACACCCCGCGCTGAGGCGGCGGGGGAGGAACGGGTTCGAGGCGCACGTCGAGTTGGCTGAAACAACAGGTCGCCATTTCCGCTCCCCCTCGTGTACTCGGAGTCCGCTCAGGGCAGGCTCTCCGCTGCGCTCGCTTCCGTCGGGATGATACTGTTAATTCAACGAATTTGCGACGCAGACTAAAATTCCATACTACTTGCTTGACAGAACCTGCTCGCAGGGCGCATTATCCGACGCAATCACCTTGATCCCAGCCGCTTTAACCCCCCAGCCTGTGGAAGCACTGTGCCTCAAAACTCCCCCGGACCAGACCGCCTGGAAGGCGATGCTGGTTCAAACAGGAAGGCAACACCATGATGAGTATCGTGCGTAATCTGTGGCATGAAGACCAGGGTCAGGACATCGCTGAATATGCAGTGATGCTGGCGGTGATTCTGGTGATTGTGGTCGGCACCATACGACTGGTGGGCGGCAATGCCAACAACGTTTTCTCGAACGTGGCCAGTTCGGTCCAATAGTGGTTGTATCGAATCGGGCAGGGGCGTGGTCACAAAATTGAGATGCTGCTGAGGCGAGCCCGAAAGCATGGGCCTGCGGACGGGTGTGTGTGGCCTTGTGGCCGCGGGCGACTCGCCCGCGGTTTTTGGTTTTGATCCGCCCAGCACACGGGGCATTCGACTCCGTCACTCTCGCCTGCGGCTTTTGATTTTGTCTGGTAGCGATTCAGAATCCGACCAACCGGCGTTGTGACATCAGCGTGCATCACGGTGCTCACGCTAGATCCGGCCACCCTTGTCGGCCAGGCGAATTCAAGATCAAAAGCCGCGGGCGAGGGCGCCCGCGCCACACGAGATCTATTTCGAGCCGAATTGCAGGCGGAGACCGGCGCGGGCTAGAATCGGCGGGCCGACCGTGAGCACCGGGGTGCGTCCCACGTCGTAACGCCGGTTGGTCAGGTTCTCGACCGCGACAAACAGATCTACGCCATGGCGCAGGTGGCGCGACGCGCTTGCGTCCAGGACGAAATAACGCCTCAGCAACAGGGTGTTCTGATCGTCGTCGAACTGGTTGCCTCCGAAGCGGCCCTGCACTCCCAGCAGGATGAATGGTCGCGAGTAGTTAGCCTGGAAAGTGAACTGATGGCGTGGGACCTGCGGAATGTCGAGGCCCACCAGACTTGGATTCAGGCCTGCCAGGGCCGGATCAACGGTGAAACTGGTCACCGTGGCGTCGGTATATTGATAACCGCCGGAGATGGTGAAGGAATCGCTAACCCTTCCGCTGGCTTCCAGTTCCAATCCCTGGACTCGTGTGCTGCCCAGATTCTGGCGCTGCCGGGTGATCAGCGCGGGGGTGGTGGTCAACGTGACATTGGCCACGGGGCGCGTGATCTGGTTCCAGAAAAAATTTCCGCGCAGCATGACGCGCTGGTTCCAGCCGGTGATGATAGCGCCGCCTTCCGCGCCGGTCAGGCGTTCAGCGCGGAGATTGGGGTTGAACTCGGTAAACACATTGCCGGCGCGAAAACCGCGATAGAGCTCGTTCAGCGTAGGTGCGCGGAAAGCGCGGTATCCCGATGCGGTAAGAGACACATTGCGGGTGAGCTTGTGCAGAAGAGCCAGACGCGGGCTGAAGAAGGTCTCGCTGCGGTCGGGCAGGGGAGCGGCGCCAACCGGTAGCGCCGGATTGGGAGGAGCGAAGGCATCGAAGTTCTGCCAATGGTCCACCCGCCCGCTGGCGGTCAGCAGCCAGTCCGGGGTGATGCGAATGATGTCCTCGATGTAAGCTCCCCAGTTTACTTCCCGGCCACCGCCAGCGGAGGTGCTGGTGGGATTGCCCCCGAAGTATCCCTGCTCGTTGGTTTGGCCATGTACGTTCGCCTCCTCAAGTCCCGCGACCAGGTGCTGGTGCGTTCCAACCGAGTGCTGCCATTGAACGGAAAATCCGACTTGCTGGGCGGGGACAACCTGGGTGCGAGTCAGGTTCTCGCTGTTGCGGTCGGCCGCGATTGCAGAAAAAGACTGATGCAGGCTCTGACGAGTGACGTAGGCATGCAGTTGGAAGGCGCCGAACTGGTGCGCGTCCCAGTTTCCGCCCAGATCTAATTCCCGAATGGTGGTGCTGTTGGTTTGCAGCGGGGTGCCGTTGTGCCGCGATTCGCCGAACAGCGATCCCCGAACAAAGAGACTGCCGCGATCGCCAAATTTGCGTTGCAGGGTGAGATCACCGCTGGCGTCCTGCGAATTCACGGGCGTGTCCACGGTGCCCCTCAAGTCGGAGGGCACGGCGATGTAACCGTCGGTGCGGAAGAGTTCCGAGGTCAGGCCGATGGCCCAGGGTCCAAAGGTTTTGCTGGCGGCCACAGAGAGGTCGGGGGAGTTCTCATTTCCGTAGGCGGCTTCGAGCGAAATCGCGTCCCGGTCAACCGGCGTGCGAAGAATATTGATGAGTCCGCCGAGCGCGTCGGATCCGTACAGATGTGAGGCGCCGCCACTGGCGACCTCGACGCTGCTAATGCTGACGCGCGGAACCCGGTTCCAATATACCCACCCGCCGAAGGGATCGTTCAGAGGAAAGCCGTCACTGAGCATCAGGGCGCGGCTGGCACCGCTCGCACCCAAACCGCGCAGCGAGACGCCTTGCGCCGTGGGATTGGCGGTGCGGCTGGTGGTGCGGCGGAACAGACTGAATCCCGGCACCTGGCGCAGGATGTCGTCGGTGCGGAACGCGGCCGTGGCGCCCAGGTCCTGGGCCGACAGGATGGTGACGCTGGTGGCATTTTCAATGACCCGCACGCCTGTACGATTGGCCGCGACGGTAACCTGCTCGGCTGCGGTTGCGGGCAGCATCACGATGTGCAGAGGGCCGGCAGCGGCCTGCCCGTTACCATTTGGCCAAGTCAGATGGCGGACCTGAAATCCGGGCGCGGAAATCTTGAGCGCTCCCGACTCCGCTGAATGCAGGGAAAATGCAAATTCACCATGATCGTCGGTGAGTTGCGTGGCCGAAAACGATCCACTGGTGAAGGCCAGCCGGGCGCCCACAATGGCGGCACCGGTCTGGTCGGTGACGATTCCGGAGACCTGGCGAGGCGCCGCAACCTGGCACTGCAGAGCCAGGGGCATAGCCAGGCAAAGCCCACCGGCCAGCAAGCATCGAGGGGTCAGGAACAGGCGTCGGAATAGTGGTGAAAGCATGTGTGGAAGGAGGATGGTTCCTCTGCCATGATCTGCCGCGGCCGGACCGCAGCTGATGAAAATGTAGCGAAAAATCAGTCAGGATCATATCTTACAATGCGGACCTGATGGAACCGCAGCCAGCCCGCTTCTCAGGGTTGCAATTGTTTTCATCTTCCGGGTTCGACTTCAGCCCGAGCCTTGATGCAAAGCCCACCGCATCAATCACTTCCACAATCCCTACTGGCATGCCGATTGCCCCTGGAAGGGCAAGCGTGCCGGACCGGCTAAAAGCCGCTCTGGGCGCGGGAAACGAGAGCATGGCGCTGCGCAGATTATGGTTACTGGCTTTGATGGTTGGGGCATCGGTCTTCTGCCTGGCCGGAGTTAATTCCGCCCCGGCGGGAATCGCAGGCGGAAAGATTTCTCTGGCCGAGCGGGAACAGGAGGTCTGGGCTTCGCCGGTGCATGATTCGGAATTTGCCGCTCTGTCGCATCCCGCCACCCTGTCCGCATGTGGAGCGGTGCAACCGCCGCAGGCGCTGGCCACGCCGGATCCTCTGCTGGATGATGTTGAAGTGAATGCGAAAGCCAGTGTCAGCTTTATCATTGGGACGGATGGCCGAGTGCACAGTGCTCTGATTCTGGAAAGCGCCGGACCCAATGAGGACCGGACCATCCTTGATGCCGTGCGCTTCTGGCGCTATCGTCCCGCGCTGTGCAACGGCGTACCAACGGAGTCAGAGGCCAAGGTGGAGTTTTCCAGCCGCTAGGAAAGTTTTGGACTAAAATCAGCCAGAACGCTGGCCGCCTCGGGCAAAGAGTGGAATTGCAGAGACCGGCCTTCCGGCAGATGAACCTTCAGGCAGCGCATGGATGATGCCAAGCTCGTCGCGCGATCCAAGGCTGCCGTACTCCAGGCCATGCAGCGGTATGCCCTGGAGCAGAGCGTGGAAGAGTCGGTGAATGTGAATCCTGAATCGGAAAACGCGGGCCGTCAGATGTGTGCGGCTTGTGGAAGCGCGAACCGCAAGGGAAACAGCTTCTGCGCCAATTGCGGTGTCCCTCTGTCGAAGACGCCGGAAGGGGCGGAAGGTGCACGCGCGAATCCCAAACCGGTACACGAACCGCCGGGCGACCACCACTACCATCACCACTATCATCACCATTATTTTTCCAATGCCGGTGGCATGGAAGGGCTGGCCGCCCCCGAGCCGCGAGCGGCCGGCGGCACAGGTGCCAGCCGCGACCTGGCTCGAGTGCGGCCCCCGCTGAGTGGGGCGGCGTCGTTAAGCCGGGCCGAGACCGCGCTCCGCAAAGTGACCCAGGATTGGGCTCTGGCCTGCAACATCAAACAGCTGGACGACCTGGTGGAACTCTACCTTCCGGATGCCACGGTGCTGCGGCCGAATGTTCCGGCGGTGCGGGGAACGGCGGCCATCCGCGAGTTTTTTTTCGGATTGCTGGACGCCGGCATGAGTGAAGTGGAAATGGATCCTCTGCGGGTGGAGTTATTCGGCGACTTCGGTTATGAGGCTGGCCGCTGCAAGTCGCTGGTCCCGAGTGCCGCGGGCAAACGCCGCGAAGAGCGCGGCAAGTATCTGGTCCTGCTCAATCGTCAAGCCAATGGGGAGTGGAAGATTCTGGCCGACAGCTGGTCCAGCGACCTTAGTCTTGCGGGCGCCGTGGAGTCGCCGAAGTCCGGCGTGGGCCTGGGAAATTTGATCGCGGGGCCGCCGCGCAAGACCTAGGCCGGCGACTCCCAGCCCGAATCAGATTTGCACTTCCAGCTTGCGCAGCTCCCGCCGCAGTTGCTCGACATCCTGCATCTCGATGGTATGCATGCCCAGTTGCCGCGCGCCCTCGAGGTTCAGGGCGCGATCATCGATGAAGCAGCAGTCTTGCGGTGACTTCTGCGTTATCTCCAGGGCCAGCCGGTAAATACCATCTTCCGGCTTGCGCAAACCCACAAAGCAGGAACTGACAAATACGGAGAAGATCTCGCGCAGACCGAAGGTCTGAATGCGGTATTGGTTCAGTTCCTTGGACTCATTGTTGATGGTGGCCATGAAATATTTGCCCGACTTTGCCAGTTGTTCGGCCACGGCCAGCACTTCGCGGTGGGGTTGCGACAGGGAGAATACGTAGTCCTTGAACACTTCACGGGCAAAGGGACGGGAACGGTAGAAGATGGTGCGATCGAGATATTCGTCGAAGCCGATCTTGCCCCGCTCCAGAGAGGAAACCAGCATCTCGTGGCGGTCCAGGAACTCGGCCTGGTCGAGTTTGAATTGCTCGAGAGCGCGCTCCCTCTGGGAGCGGTCCCAGGCATTGGTGAGCAGCACGCCGCCTACGTCCCAAAAGATGGCGCTGATCTGAGGCAAGAGCATCCTCCGCAACCGGTTTCACTGCAAACAGTAAAACGATGATACACGGGAAGACCATTGTGGTAAGCAGGCATGTCCCTTTGCCATGACCCTTGCGCAAAAGAGACCAAGGGGACGGTCCGGTTTGCCGATACCTTGAAGGAATCCGCATTTATTTCAGGGGCGCGGACCGGAAAGTGGCGGTGATGAGCAAGATCGGGCTGCTGGCAGTCGTACTTCTCGGGATGCTGGTTTCTCTGACCGGATGTATCTCCCTCCGGCACTCGGGATTCGTCATTCCTGCACGTTGTGTCCGGGTGAGCGTGCAGAGTTTTACCCGGCCCTGCACCGAGCGTCCGGACGGAAAATTTGTGTGCGACGGGGTGGTGATCACGGCGAGTTGCGTGGCCCCGCCGGTCACGGCAAGCGCTGTCCAGTAAAAGAGAGCCCCGAATCGGCGTGGCCGGATCGGGGCGGGTGGCGTTTCGCCGGTTTAGTTATGGTATGAAAGCCCGGGGATCATTCGTCCAGCTACGGTCCTCCAGCCCAGCGGAGGAAGGAAGCCGGCCCCGGGCAACGTTCTAGTAGCTCAACTCGCGCATACTGATGGCATAAAAAGAGTTGGTGTTAGCCGGTGGCGAAACCAACGAAGTATCCCAATAGAAGTTTGTTCCGCCCTGGTCATCGATGGTCTTGCCAATTGCCTGGCCGTAGTAGTTCGAACCACCGCGGAAGGTGATAGGGGAGTTGGGAGCATTGATTACCGCATAGGCGTCGGTCCCACCGGTCACGACCATGCTCCCACTGCCGCCATAATTAATCACAAAGTTGGAAGGGACATAAGTAGTGTTGCCAAAACCGCCGCCAGTCATGTCCAGTACGGTTGCCATGTTGGGCTGGCCGGCGAGATTGATGACTACGGGACCAGTGACCTCCAGGTCGGCGTTACCGTTGAGGGTGATGCTGTTAAACGTGTAAACGGCCGGGTTGGCCGTGGTACCGCCTTGTAAGGTGACCGTCCCCTTCATCGTCACATTGCCGTAAGAGCCGGGTGTGAGAGTTACATTCCTGTACGTCACGTTGGTTTGAGGAGGTAGCGGATTGGGTATCGGCGGTACGGGAGGAGTGTAGGGACTGCCGAGCCCGACCACACTGTCGTAAGCTGGGCTGCCGGTTGTGGAGACGCCGTTGCCGGGGCAAGAACCCACAGTGGGCGGCTGATAAGTTGAAATATTGCCGTTTACGTCGGTGCTGGTGCCGCCGAGACTGACGTTGCCGTTTGATCCCACACTTCCGCCGGTGTTGGTTCGATTGCTGGGCGGGTTGGTGGGAGTACCTTCGGTGGCAGAGTTGAAGCTGCCGGTGGTTGCGTTTCCTGCCAGATTTAAGGCGCCGCATCCCGTTCCGGTGGCAAACAAACCGCCGGGCAGTCCGCCCACCGGCGTCTGGGCTATTTCCTCCTGAACCACGCGGCGCGCTCCGTTGGGGGTGACGGCAAGCGCCGTGACCAGATACACCGGGTTCGCAATGGGAGTCATGGTGTTACACGCGGCGGCGGAGGTGGATGCAGCCGTTACTTCCGATGTGCCATTCCAGCACACTACGTTGGCGTTAGCGGAGTTGCCATTCACGGGAACCGCGGAGTTGCTATTGTTTGCCTTCAGAGTTACGCGCACCCACTTATAGTCCAAAGCTACGGGCGCGACGCTGGCGGGCTGGGTGGATGGGTGCCAACTGCTTCCGCTGGGCACGGCGGTGCAGCGAATGTTGGCGGTTGGGTTTTGCGTCATGGAGCCGATGGTCAGGTCATGACAGAGTTCGTCGTCGAAATAAGGGTTGGGCGCTGTCGTATTGGTCACATCAGACATGGTCACGCCGGCCGGCAGAACATACAACACCGCAGGGTTGGCAGGAGGTAGCGCCAGCGCCGCAACCTGGGGAGCGATCGAGTAAGAAGTCGGATAGACCGAGGTGGGAAGCATGCGGTCGCGCACTTCCTCCACTCCGGCACGAGCGGCGAAATAGGCCGTCTCCTCGCCCTTGAAATTGCTGCTGATCGCGGTTTCGGTGGAGGAAAGATACATCATGCCGGCGGCCACTGCGGTCAGCAGCAGCAGAGCGAGGATCGCCACAAACAGAGCAACTCCACGTTCGTCTCGATGATTCGTTTTTGGCATGTGCATCTCCTCAGATAACAGGGTTGTTGTTGTTCATCCTGGCTTTCGAAGTAATCGAAAAGACCCGGTACATCTTGGTGGCGAGGTCGCCGTAGTTGGGGGCAATGTTGGCGGTGATTTGCACGCTATGGATGCTGGAGCAGGCCGAGATCGTGGTGCAGGTGCCTACTGCTCCTCCGGCCACATCGTAGGCATCGAATACGTCCGCGGTGCCGTAGGATGTGTACGTTCCAGGGCCGGGAAGATTAATCGGGTAGGTCGCCGCGCCCAGCCCGTTCCCGCTGTTCAGTACACCATTGACTTCGGTGAAGTAAGTTGGCGCAGTGCCTGCGAGCGCATCCGATTTTCGTATGGCGCCGCGCTGCAAAATACAGGGGCAGGTTCCTCCGGTTCCCGGCTGGAGTTGTACATAGACCCGGTAAACCGTTCCGCTGCCGTCCAGGTCGCCTTCATAGATAATTTGAGTAGGGTTGTAAGAGATCACTCCACAAGCGATTGCAGCATTCGCGGCGCAACCTGCCGCGACTGCGGAGGTGACCACCTGGGGAGGCGGATAGCCCACATTATGGATATCCCGCACCATCTGGTCGATGAAGTCGCGGGTCTGTTGCGACACGTCCACGGTGTTGCTCTCGGTGTTGCTGCGCTGCTGCATCTGGATGATGCCGCGCATAACAATGGCCATTACGGCCGACACGATCGCCACCGCAATCAGCATCTCGATCAGCGAGAAACCGAGTGAGCCTTTATTCGTAGGGGCGGGCGAACCAGAGTTTCGCATGCTCAGAGTCCTCCAATGGTCCGCAGATTTGCGGGCATTACAAATCTCAACCCACCGTTGGCCGGAGCTCCAGATGGACGCGCTGAAATGATGGCCATGCGGGCGAAGGTGCTCATGGTGATCAGGTTCCAGCGTACGTCGTACACGGTCTGGCGCCCGCCATTCCCGCAGTCAACGTACTGCATGGCATAACCTGCCGGCACGGCGCCGTAAGTCTGGGTCCAGTCGATGACGCCGCCGGAGGTCAGCCTGGCGCCATCCCCGCCATAAGAACCGCCACTTCCGGCTCCCAGTGCGTGTCCCTGGGTACTGATACTCCAGGCCGTGCCCGCGCAGTCGGTCAGAGTGAGAGCGGCGACTGAGTTTGCCGGCTGAGAGCTAATCTGCTCGAGTACGTGCTCCGCCACCATGGTGGACGATGTGTCCTGACTCGACCGGTGGTTGGTATAGAGCGATGCGATGAGGAGGCTGGAAAGTCCCCCCAGACCAATGGCAAGAACGATCATCGCAATCAGGCTCTCGAGTAAGAACGATCCTCGCTGACGGCGGCGTGAAGCATACGACCCGGATGTTGATTTGAAGGTTTTCATAGGGCTAGTTGAGTGGCGACCAGGTGGAGCCGTTATAAGCCCACTCCCTGATTCTGGACGCTGGATTTACCGTTATTGCTTCCCACTGCCCGCCTCGTGTGTTCTGGATAAAAGTGACGTACGAGACCGGCAGGCCGTTGGAATCGAGATAGGGGCATGCCCCACCTGACACTTTGCAGGGCAGGCCGCGCGTGCCGAAGATCGGGATGGAGGTGTTTGCGACTGTGCCCACAGCGGTGGAAGGCAAGAATTGCGATGCCAGGTTGGCTGCCGCGGGTCCGGCGCCGAATGTCTGCGGAGTTACACCGGCGGCAAACACCATCATGGGTTCACCAGCGGTATAGGTGCCGTTTCCATTGATGTCGATGAAGGCTCTGGCTGGAGCGGACCCGCTGCAAGGGGCGGCCGAGCCTGAGGTGCCGCAATCCACACGCACGGAGTAGTAGACGTTGTCCCGGACCGCCCGCACCCGCGCATTCTGCAGCAGGTTGGCGTAGTTCGTGCCCGAGGTACTGAGGCGAATCTGATTGGTTGCTGTCGAAGCCAATAGAATGCCGGTGCCGGCGAGAATCAATCCCACAGCCAGTGTGATTAATAGCTCGGGTAAAGAGAAACCGCGTTTAGAGTTGATGGACATAGCTTGCTTCTCGAGAGTTATCAGCAGTATTTAACATAGTGGATCGAGGCACGATGGGTAAGCTAACGAACGTACCGTTCGTGAGTTCACCAAAGTAATGAGAAAACTCTCATGTTCTGAGTAAGCTAGCCGGATTCAAGGTTGGGCCGATGCGGCATGGTGGGGACGCGCCAGCGTAAGCGAGAGGATCAGCAAGACTAGACGCCGCGAGCCTTGGAAAGGCCCTTTGCCGTTTTGGCGCCGGCGCCGCGGGCGCTGGGCGCGTACGCGCAGGTACGGAAATCATAGTGCCGCCCCAGACAATTCGCACAAAGGTGGACCTGATGAACTTTGCAATGAATGACCGGCGAGTCGCCATGGCAAACATCACAACCGCCGCGGACTCGTCGGTTTGAGTTCCTGGATTCTAGCGATGCCCCGCTTAGTCCTTTGGGAGGTTGAATCGCACGCGCCTTCAAATAAACACCCGAGGCTGCGATCAGAGAGCCCAGAGACAGGCAGGATGCGCCCAGAATGAGAAGACTGGTGTCGGGGTGCTCCCCCAGAGCGGCGGGCAGCATGATAATTCCGATGGACGCGGCGATTGCCCCCACGGCGATTAACCAGGTGCCGGTTTGTGATGACATCTTCGGTGCCTTTTTTGCGGAGTAGAAACGCGCTCGCCGGAACCGTGAGGTGGCGTGCAATTGCGAACATAGCGAGTTCTTCGGTTTAACTCCAGATGACGAAGGTCACCCCTGGGGCTGAATCACTACCGGATGACCGAGGTAACTTGTCTCCGCTTACCGCGGAACTCTAACATTCCGGAAGTATGGCGCTTACGTCCCTGGTGGTGTGTGCAGATCTGAAAGCGGTCCAGGTGCTCAGCCAGATTCTGCGGGAGCTGAACATTGCGGCGGAGCATTGCGGAGACCTGGCCAGCGCGGCAGGCCGTCTGGCAAGCCAGCATTTCGACGCAGTGGTGGTCGATTGCCAGGACCAGATGCCGGCCATCGAACTGATTGCGGGCGTGCGCAAATCGCCGATGAACCGGAGCACACTCATCATCGGTCTGGTGGACGGTCGAGAACAGGTACGGGATATTTTCGGGCAAGGGGCCAACTTCATTGTGTACAAGCCGGTTTCCGTGGAGCGGGCGGCGAGCAGCCTGCGGGCGGCGCGAGGTCTGATGGCACGGGAAAAGCGAATCAAACTGAGGATCGCTCTGCACGCACCGGCGTCTATCACCTACGCCGACGCGGAGAATGTGGCGGCCACGCTGCTGGACTTGAGCGAGGATGGACTGGCCATACAGTCGGAACGGCGGCTGCCTCCGCGCTGCAAGGTTTACTTTCAATTCAATTTGCCGGGAGATAAATCCTCGGTGCGCTTGTCCGGCGATGTAGTGTGGCAAGACTCGTCGGGACGGGTGGGAATCCGTTTTGTGGACGTGCCGCAAACTTCGCGGCGCACCATGAATGAATGGATCAAGAACAGTCTGGCCCGGCTGGCGACGGCAGAAAAAAATGCGCCCAAGAAAGAACTGCCACCAGCATCGGAGACAGTGGCCACGCGCTTCGCAGGTCTGGGGCTTTCGGCCGCATCTTCCAACCGCCGCATCCAGGGTCGGCGCGCCTGCCGTCTGAGCGCGGATGTGTTTCGCCTGGGCGAGGGCGTTCCCAACCGATGCACACTGAGCGATGTAAGCACGGGCGGATGTTATGTGGAGACGCCTTCTCCCTTTCCTTCGCGCACGGGTTTGGACATTGTGGTACGCACCCATGACATGAAATTGCGGGTCCGGGGGACGGTGCAGGTGGTGCATCCCGGCTTCGGGATGGGCGTGCAGTTCAGTTTGAACACGGCCGATGAGCGGGAACAGGTGAAGCAGCTGATTGCGGCCCAGGCGGCGGAAGACAGTCTGGCGTAAAGGAAGCTGCACCTCAGGGGCTGAAGCCCTCTTCCGGGAAACCACTTATTGCAGGGCCGAGGCCCTGCTCCACCCTAAACCATCCTTGCCTGAACGCACGGACTTATCCTGTTATAGGGGTCCTTCGACTCCGCGCAAGCTTTCGCACGCGAAAGCTTGCGCTGCGCTCAGGATGACACGAGAAGAACAATTTTCCTGGTCGTGTCAGCGGGCTTCCTGGCGGAAATATTCCAGCGACAGGCGCAGGCCTGTTTCCAGATCAATCTTTGGCTCCCATCCCAGCAGGGTCCTGGCTTTGGTGATGTCAGGGCA
>Ga0207657_10002591_pt1 | contig 19567 bp, 27 predicted proteins | sample KBSC33metaG_FD_184316 | JGI IMG/M metagenome (GOLD analysis project Ga0207657, IMG submission 184316) | Corn rhizosphere microbial communities from Kellogg Biological Station, Michigan, USA - KBS C3-3 metaG (SPAdes) (version 2) | ecosystem: Host-associated > Plants > Roots > Rhizosphere > Soil ... | reverse complement strand
GGCTCGATCCGCTGACCTTCGGCTCGCCCGCGGCCAAGGCCCACGCGCTCGCCGCCGGCGATCCGCGCGATCAGGCACGGAGCGCGATGCCGGCGCTTCTCGAGCGGCTGACTGATCTCTCGCCCGAGGAATGCGAGTGCGAGGAAGCGGAGTGGGTCGACAGCCGCCACGGCGAGATGGCGGACAGCCTGTCCGAGGCCGACGATTGACCGTCCCTCGCGCACGCACGCGTAAGACCGCTGCTTTTGCTGCGTTTCGAAGCGGCGGCTCTACGGCGCGCAAGTTCGGTGCATCATGTCCCCACTAATCGTCATTCCCGCGAAAGCGGGAACCCAGTCTTTCTTTGCCCCTTCGCGCCTTCGCGTGAAAAGCAGCCGTCCGGCGGACAATCGTTAGGCCCCTCACCCCAACTGTGTTACAAGCACAAATCGCCCGGATTCGTATCCCGTAAGCCTGTGCGACTGAGAGACCGACACGCGCTCCCGCTTACTGCCAGGGAGCCCGAAAATGGACCTCAATTACCTTTATCACCGACGCGGCAAGTCGCTGCTCATGGCCGCCGAGGCCTCGTGCGAAAAGTCGCGCAAGGCCCATCTCGATCTCGCCCGCGGCTATGTCGCGCGGATCGCGGAGCTGCGCAGCGCGCGCCTCGAGGAAGCGGCGTGAACCTGCCCCTCTCCCGCGAGGACGCGGCCGACGGGCTTCGCGACGAGGCGGCTTCGTGCCGCCAGCTCGCCAGCCGCGCGCGGACCGCATCGGGCGGGACGGCGCTTCGCGCCGCCGCCGCCCAGTTCGAGCGCGACGCCTGCCGCATCGATCCGCGTAGCCTTCGCCGCTGATGCCCCCCGCCAATTTTCCGAAAGGCCCCCGAATGAACGACAACACCATCGACGAAGTCGAGCTCTCCCGGCTCGGCATACACCGCGTGCAGGTCGAGACCTTCACCTGGGGCGGCTACCGCTACAGCAACGCCCGCGACGCCGTCGCCGCGGCCAAGAGGGGTGACAAGAAATGAGCCGAGTCCTGTTCGTCAGCCTCGAAGAGGGCCAGGTCGTCGCCCGCTGCCTTGCCGAGAAGGTCGGCATCTCGGCGATCGAGCGCCTCCCCGGCGGCGGCGTCCGCCTCGTCTGCATGAGCGGCGAGGGGGCCGGCCTGATGGCCCGCAAGTTCAAGCAGCATTTGATGGACGACAACGTCACGAGGGCAAGGCACCGCCCGGTCAGCCCGCTCTGGTAGGATTGCGCGTCGCGCCGCTCCCTCCGACGTTGATCGGCCGCCTCCCTATCTTCCGTTAATTCGACTCCGTCCGTCCGCAATTCTACATCTGGCGTGAGCCGGGGAGGCGCGCGATGAACGGCAGGCAGGTTGCGCTCGCGGACCGCGTCAAATGGTCCTTCTTCGCCCTGATGGGCCTGTGCGTCCTTCTCGTCCTGTGGACCGACGAACGCTTCTGGCTCAATCCGGCCGACCCGCACTGGAAGCGGATCGAGCCTGTCCGCTATCTGCTGATGCTTCACGGCCTCGCCGGACTCACCGCCCTCGGCGCCGGCGCCATCCAGATGTCGAGCCGAATCCGCCGCCTTCGTCCCGCGTTCCACCGGATGCTCGGCAAGGTCTATATCGGCGCGGTCACCATTTCGGCGCCGGTCGCCGTCTACATGGGCACCAGCACGCTCGAGCCGCGAACCATCCGCGTCGAGCAGGTGTTCCAGGGCGGCTTCTGGCTGCTCAGCGCCTGGGTCGCGTTCGCCTGCATCCGCTCGGGCCAGATGGCGCTCCACAAGGCGTGGATGATGCGCAGCTACGCCTTCACCCTGATCTTCATTTCCAGCCGCGTGCCCGACGCCTTCATCAGCTCGTACAGCGACCAGGGCCTGTCCGACCTGCTGTGGGGTCTGGTCGCGATCGGCCTCATTGCGCCGGAGATCATCCTCACCACGCAGAGCCTGTGGCGAATCCGCGCGGCCAAAGCGCGCGCTGCCCGCGCTTCCGACGCCGCATCCCCGGCGCCGCTCGTGCCGGCGGAGTAGGCCGCCGACGCCCTTGATCGAACGGCTGCGCTGCCTACTTCGCGACAGTCACCGAGCCGACGAAAAGGAGCTAGACATGGCCGTCGAACCGCCGCGCTTCGATCTCACCCAGCTCGATCCCGAAGCCTACGGGCATTTGACCAAGCTCGAGACTTTGATCGCGCGGAATGTCGAGCCGACGCTCTATCATCTGATCAAGCTGCGCGCCTCGCAGATCAACGGCTGCGCCTTCTGCCTCGCCATGCACACCGACCAGGCGCTTCACCACGGCGAAACTCCGGAGCGGATCGTGTCGCTCGACGCCTGGGAGGAATCGCCGCTCTATTCGGACAAGGAACGGGCCGCGCTCGCCTGGACCGAGGAGCTGACCCTGATCGCCGACAGCGGCGCCTCGAAGGAGAGCTTCGAGGCCTTGAAGCCGCATTTCAGCGACGAGGAGATCAGCTGGCTGATCCTCGCCGCGGTCCAGATCAACAGCTGGAACCGGATCGCGATCAGCAGCCGCTCGCAATACGACCGCAAGATGTTCCAGCAACCCGCGCCCGAGAAGGCGCGGGAGCCGGCCTGATCGTTAGCGGCGCTCGCTCGGCGCGACCTCGCGCTTCAGCATGAAGCCGCGGGCCTGGAACCAGTCGTTGGCATTCTCCCGGAACAGGAAGAAGGCCACGACGATCAGGATGAGGAGGCTGATGAGGATCGCCGCCTTCATCGGCGAGATGTAATAGCTGACGATGAGGCCGATGATGCCGAAAACGATGTACAGCACGCGCGACCACGGCAGGCCCTTGAGGAAGCCGTAGGCGCAGATCAGCGTGACGATCGTGTTGAGGGCGACCCAGGCCTGATACATGGCGAGCGACATGTGCATCTGCTCGAGCGCCTTGGTCATCGCCGGGTTCGACCCCATGGTGAAGGCGGCGATCAGGCCGAGGACGGTGAGAACGATCAGAAGCCAGGCGATGATCGTGATTGAAAGCGGTCGTTTTGCCATGATTTTCCCCTCTTATCGGGGCAGGTTACCGCTTCGTCCGGCTCTGGCAAGCGCCCTTCCCGCGGTCATTCGACCAAGCGCCGGCCGGCATCGGCCTGCGACGGCGCTCAGTGGCTGGTGACGTCGCTGATCCCGACGGTCAGCGCGGTGATGGCGATGGCGAACAGGACGACGCCGATGACGACCATCCAGATCTCGCGTTCGGTCGGGTAGGGATTGACCTTCTTCTCGACCGGCGCGGCGACGGGGTCGCGGCGGATGCGCGACGGGCGAACCTCGACGGTGCGGCGGCGAATCTTCGACGTCTTGATCACGGGGCCAGTCTAATCGCCGGGGGATTACCGCTCCGTTACCTACCCGGCTTTCGCGAACAGCGCCGCTTCGCCGCGGCGGCGAACGCGCTCGGTGACTTCGGCGGTGTGGTCGGCCCCCGCGGCGTTGCAACGGCCGTGGCAGAGGAAAAGCTGGTCGAGCGCCTGCTCGTCGCTGGCCTCACCCTCGATCTTCGGTCCCTTGTCGTGGCCGGGCGTCAGGTCGAAGCGGATCGGGCGTCGGCAGCGGCGGCAATCGTCGCCGTCCCGCTGGCGCAGCGCCGCGACCCGCTGCGCCTGCTGCTCGCGGCGGAATTTCCAGGGAGTGACATATTTCGCGATCATCGCTCGGCTCATGGCGACAGAAATAGCGCGGAGACGGTCACCAAAAAATTACGCTCGGCGAGAAAGCTGTGGACTAGTGATTGCCGGCGGTGACGCTGACCGAGACCCTGCCCTTCTTCGCCTGCTCGGAGCGGTAGAGCTGGTACTGGTCGGGGCGGGTGCGGAAGGGCTCGCGCCAATCCTCGCCCTCGACCGCCAGCTCCGCCGCCTTCAGCGCCTTGAGCGCCATCGGGATGAGCGGGACATAGCTGCCGCCACCGCATTGGGAGCCGGTGCAAGGCTGGGCACCGGTGGCGTCGAGCGGAGCCTTGGGAGGCAGCGCTTCGGCCCGCCGGGTCGCCGCGAGGACCGTCGGATCGATCCGGAACCGCTGCTGAGACCGCCCGCAAACGACGACCGCGTCCGGATCCTCGCTCTTGCAATCGGACTTGACGCCCGCCGCGACGTTGCCAAGCGCCTTCGATACGACCTCGGGATGGGCTGCAGTCGAGTCCTGCCCGTTCGCAGTCGAGCCGGCCAGTCCCGCGAGGAGCAACATGCCAAGGCCGTTTCTCAAGCAACCTCCCGGAACTGCCGGAGCGATGAGCTTCGTGCTACAACAGTCGGTCACCCGAGTTAACGCGGGTTGAACGGAGCTCGCTGTCCCGGCGTTTATCGGGATCTCCACTCGAAAGGAGCATTGTTATGCATCCTAGATTGCTCATTGCGGCCGCACTCGGCGCCGCCGTCGTCCTGCCCTCCGCTCCGTCAGCCGCCCAGCATATCGCCCCGCATGCGGTCGGTTTCGGCGTGCCGAATGCAAAGGCGCCCGATGGCCGAGTCATCCGCCATCACCGAATCCGCCAGGGTCTCGACGGAACGGCCTTCGCCTGGGGCTACGACCTCCAAAGCTCCTACGACGACCGCGACTGGGCCTCGGACAGCGGCAATAGCTGGTGGCACGACCGACCCGACCGCGCCTATCCGCGCTGGGTCCAGGAACAGCGGCACGCAGGGTCTTGCGAGCCCGACCGGATGTGGTGGTCGGGAAGCGGCTGGCACTGCTAGGAAGAGCGGAGCGCTAATTGCCGCCGGTCTTTGCGGCCTCCTTCGCCTCGGCGGCCGCCTTGGCCTTCTTCGCGGCCTTTTCGGCTTCCGCCGCCTCGCGGCGGGCCTTGGCCGCCAAATAGAGCTGATATTCGCTCGGGTGGGGATCGGTCTCGAACATGCTGCCGATCTCCTGTCCGGCCGATAGTCGCTTCGCCATCTCCGCAGCGGTGGCTGCCGCCGCAAGGATGTTGATTCCCGCGGTCATGCACGGCGCCGGGCCGACATGGGCGCAATCGGGGATCGGGGTTCCTCCAGGGCGGACCGGCCGACCGGGATTCTTCTTCTCGCGCTTGGCTTCCATGACGTCGGGATTGATGCGGTAGCCCTCGGTTCGCTCGGCGCAAATGACGATGGTCTGACTGTCGGCGCCGGGACTGGGGCAGCGGCCGGGGGTGGCGGTCGCAGTGGAAGGCCTGGCCGGAGCCGAAGGCTGGGTCGCTGCCGGCGCCTCAGCGAGCATCGCGAGCGCAACGGGGAAGCCGGTCAGCATTGGCCGCACCTAAGGCCGGTCAAGATTGCAGCCTCGTGAATGAGGAGGCTTCCTAGTGATGGAATTCCTTCTCGGCTTCCTGGAACCAGCCTTTCGGAGCGAATCCGAGTTCCTTCTGTGCGACCTGGTGCGGCCCAGGCAGCGGCTGGGTCCCGGGGTAAGCGACGATGGCAATCCCCGCGGTCAAAATGGCGAGAAGCGCCATTAGCGCCAGGAACGGAATAGTCGAAAGCAACATACGCGGCGATTCGGGCTCGGTGCGGTCCTTCGCCCGGCGGCCGCGCCGGAAACCGCGCTTGCGCGCCATTGCGCCGAGATAATCCTCGGGACGCGTCCATCTGTCCGCCGGCGACTCCGTCAACCCGTCGCGCTTCATCGGTTATGGAATGAGCGCTTTTGCGCTTGTTCTCAATAACCTCGCGGCCGACCGGCGCTTATTTCTTGCGCGGCACCTCAAGCGTCGCGACGGTCTTGCCGCCGCACGTGATGTTGACGGTCGTGACCGCCTGGCTGTTCGGGATCGTTTGGGTGACATCCCACCAATTGTCGGGCGCCGCAAAGCCGGTGTCGTTGGCGGTGATTGTCGGTGAAACTTCCGCAGTCGCCGCGCTTACGGTCGCCGGGGAGAGCAGCGCCTTGTAGCGCGCATCCTCGCGATAGGCCTTCCCGCTGACGACTACGTTGCCGTCCTTGTCGGCCTTCACCGCCCAGCCCTTGGTTTCTTCGTCCTTGAAGAAGCAATAAGCCGGCCGCGGTTTCTCCACCGCAGCATTTGCGGCGGCATTGTCGGCAGCGGCCTCGTCCGACGACTGCCCGCAAGCCGCGAGGCCCGCCGCGGCGCCGAGCAGGATAACGAACTTGTGCATGGTCCCTCCCCTTCGCCGCCATTGGAGCGAAAGGGAGCCGCCGGATCAAGCTATTGGTGAGCCTCGTCGAGCGGGTGCCCGCTTTCCTCCTGCTCGAACAGGTCGGCCACGACATCGCCGCGCGCCGTCAGCCGCACCTTATCGCCCTCGACCTCGGCAACGAGGCCTTTCGGGATGAAATGATGGTGCTGCTCGTGCCCGACGCCGCTGTCGGCGCGGATCAGCTTGATGCGGTTTTCCTCGACGCGGTCGACGGTGCCGAGATGCACGCCGTCGGCGCCGATGACTTCCATATGTTCGCGAATGTTTTCAAAGCCGCTCATGGGGTTCAGCTCCTCCTGCTTTCCTCCCCAACGCATCGCTCGCGACATGGGTGCACGCCGCGCCGCCCAACTACGCTTGTTTCGGGCACGAGTCATCGGCGGTCGCCGCTTGTGACAGCGCATAGGCGGCCCTAAGTCGCGGGCATGGCCGATGTCCGCACCACCACGCTTCCCGACGCCACCACCGCGCCGGAAGCCCCCGCCTCTCCGACCCATGTCACGATCCGCCGAGAGGACTATCGGCCGCCCGACTGGCTGGTTCCCGAGCTGAAGCTCGACTTCGACCTCGGGCTCGAACAAACCCGCGTCAAAGCGACCCTCGAGGCGGTCCGCAACGGCGAGCACGACCGGCCGCTGCGGCTCGATGGCGACGGGCTGGAATTGATCTCGGTCAAAGTGGACGGCGAAAGCGTCTCGCACCGTGTCGAAGGCGACCAGCTCGTCGTCGACATCGCGGGCGATCGGGCCACCGTCGAGACCGAGGTCGTCATCCATCCCGCTGCCAACACCAAGCTGATGGGCCTCTACGCGTCCGGCGGAATGCTTTGCACGCAGTGCGAGGCCGAGGGCTTCCGGAGAATTACCTTCTTCCCCGACCGGCCCGACGTGCTGTCCAAATATTCGGTGCGAATGGAAGGGGACGCGAAAACATTCCCCGTCCTGCTCTCGAACGGCAACCGGGTGGCCACGGGCGACGGCGACAACGGCCGGCACTGGGCCGAGTGGCAGGACCCCTTCCCCAAGCCATGCTATCTGTTCGCGCTCGTCGCCGGTGACTTGAAGCCGAACCGCGACAGCTTCACGACCATGTCGGGGCGCAACGTCGACCTCGCGATCTGGGTACGCGAGGCGGACCTGCCCAAGACGGAGCACGCCATGGACAGCCTCAAGCTGGCTATGGCGTGGGACGAGAAGGTCTATGGCCGGGAATACGACCTCGACCAGTTCAACATCGTCGCCGTTTCGGACTTCAACATGGGCGCGATGGAGAACAAGTCCCTCAACATCTTCAACTCGGCCTACGTCCTCGCCGACCAGGAGACCGCGACCGACGCCGACTTCGACAATATCGCCCGGGTCGTCGCGCACGAATATTTCCACAACTGGTCCGGCGACCGGGTCACCTGCCGCGACTGGTTCCAGCTAAGCCTCAAGGAAGGCTTCACGGTATTTCGCGACCAGAGCTTCGGCGCCGATATTGGAAGCCCGGCGGTGAAGCGGATCGAGGATGTCCGGGTGCTTCGCGCGGTGCAATTCCCCGAGGACCAGGGGCCGCTCGCGCATCCCGTCCGGCCGGACAGCTATATCGAGATTTCGAACTTCTATACCGCGACGGTCTACAACAAGGGCGCCGAGGTCATCCGGATGTTCCACACCGTGCTGGGTGCGGACAAGTTCCGCGCCGGCACCGACGTTTATTTCGAGCGCGAGGATGGGAAGGCTGCCACGTGCGACGATTTCGTCGCCGCCCTCGAGGACGGCAGCGGAATCGATCTGGCGCCGTTCAAAATCTGGTACAGCCAGGCGGGCACGCCCAAGGTCCGCGCCCGGCTGGAGCATGACGCGGCGGCGAGGACGGCGACGCTGCATCTCGAACAGCATGTCGACCCCACGCCGGGGCAGCCCATCAAGCAACCGATGCCGATTCCGCTCAGGACCTCGCTGATCGGCAGCGAGACCGGGCATGAAATCTGTCCCGAGCGGCTGATCGTACTGGACCAGTCGCGGCAGAGCATTACGTTCGAGAATGTGACGGAGCGGCCGTTGCTTTCGATCAACCGCGCCTTCTCGGCGCCGATCGTGATCGACGCCGAGCGCTCGACGGATGATCTCGAACGGCTCGCTCAGGCGGATACGGATCCGTTCGCGCGCTACGAGGCGATGCAGGAGTTGATGATGCGCGCGCTGACTGCCGGCGCGCGTGGCGAAGACATGGACTCGGAACCGGTGGTCCGCGCCGTTTCGGCGACCCTCAAGTCGAACTCGCTCGACGCCGCGTTCAAGGCGGAGGCGATCCTGCTCCCGAGCGAAAGCGTCGTCGCCGACCGGATGGACGTGGTCGAACCGGATGCAATCCACGCCGCGCGCGAGCGGTTGCGGGCGGCCATCGGCTCGACGCTGCGCAGTCAGCTCGATGCCGCGCACCGCAGCGACGGCGCCGCCGGCGACGATCTCAGCCCTGCGGCCAAGGGCGTGCGCAGGCTTCGGACCGTCGCATTGGGCCTGATCGCTGCTGCCGACCAAGCCGCGGCGGCAAAGCTCGCCAAGGCGCAGTTCGACCGTGCCGACAACATGACCGACCGGCAGGGCGCGCTTGCGGTCCTCGTGTCGACTGAGGAGCCGGCGCGTCAGGAAGCCCTCGACGCCTTCTACCAGCGCTTCCACGACGACCCGCTCGTCCTCGACAAATGGTTTGCGCTCCAGGCCTCGGCGCAGCGCACGGACACGGTCGACCAGGTACTGAAGCTGGCTCAGCATCCCGATTTCGTGATCACCAACCCCAACCGCCTTCGCTCGCTCGCCGGCACGTTCGGCGCCAATCACTGGGCGTTCCACTCGGCGGACGGCCGCGGCTACCGCTTCCTCGCCGACATGATCATCGCCGCCGACAAGCTGAACCCGCAGGTCGCCGCCCGGCTGGTCCCGCCGCTCGGCCGCTGGCGGCGGTTTGAGGCCAAGCGGGCGGCGATGATGCGCGAGGCGCTAGAGCGGATCGCTGCGACGTCGGGCCTGTCGAAGGACGTCTATGAGCAGGTGACCAAGTCGCTGGCTTGACCGTGCAAATCGGGCGCCAAGCGAGTATCCCCCCGGAAGTGATCGAGGAGGCGAGGATGGCCGCTATCACTGTCAAAGCCGGAGAAAGAGCACCGTTGAAAGTGCTGGGCATGCCCCTCACGATGCTCTGCGAGTCGCGCGAGACCGGCGGCGCCTGGTCGCTATTCGAGGAAGAAGTGCCACTCGGCATGGGGCCGCCGCCACACCGCCACGACTGGGACGAGGCTTATTACATCCTCGACGGGGAAATCGACTTCGAGATTGACGGTGAGTCCGTCAAGGCGAACCGCGGCGACTTCAGCTACCTGCCGCGCAACACGGTCCACGGGTTCAAGGGTGCATCAACTGACGCTGCAAGAGTGCTGATTTTTGCCGCACCGGCGCACGGGTCGGAATTCTTTCGAGACCTGAACGACGAAGTCCAAAGACTGCCGGAGGACGCGTCAAAGATTCCGCAGATCGGTGAACGGCACGGAATTCACTTCATGCCGGCCAAGGAACCCGCGGCCTAGCCGCCGATCCACTGCGCGACTTGCTGGGCAACCTGGTTCGCGGCTCGGTTCAGCGCCGGGCCGACGCTCGGGCCGGTGCCGTCGGCGGCGACCGACGCGACGAAGCGCCGAGTCTGGACCTGAGCGCCGTCAGGGGTCGTCATGGTGCCGTTGAACGCAACCACAGCTTGCCCGGTCGCGGAGTCGTAGCCGAAGCGTTCGAGTTCGCCTTGCACCACAATGCCCGGATCGATGCCGGTCTGGTTGGGGTCGAGAACCACGCGGTTGGTGGTGCGGCGAACCGTCTCTTCAACCAGGTTCTGGAAAAGCTTGTCGGGCGTGTCGACCCACTGGAGGTTCGTCACATATTGGACGTCGGTCGGAGTGAGCTGCACCGGCACGCGGACCGTTCGAAGCTCGTTGCCGATGACAGGGGTCTGGATGGTCACGGCCTGGCCCGCGGCTGCGCTTCGGACGATATTGCCGGGGTCCGCGGCCTCGGGAGTGAGCGTCTGCAGCATCACGGGCGGCTTCCCGCCGCCGCCGGTCAGCGAACTTAGCGAGCAGCCGGCAAGGGCCGTCACGGCAAGGACCGGAAGGAAATTACGCAGCAGCTTCATTGGCGTTTCCCAGGCTTGTAGTCGGGCAGCTTCTGCGGCCCAAGCGCGCCGCCGATTCCCTGCCGGTTGACTCGATCCGACACCTGCTGGAGCGATTCCGAAAGCTCGCGCAGGTCGCGCACGAGCCGGTTCGCTTCGGGCAGGGTCGATTTGCTGAAGTTCTGAACACCCGGCCGGGCATCGCCGACCATCGCGTTCAGATTGTCCGCGGCCTTGCGCGCGGAAATGATCGCCTGGTTGAGGTTGGTGACCGCCTCCTTGCCCTGGCCGTTCACGAGCGAATTGGCGTTGTTCGACAAGGCCGCGATATTGTTGGCGGCGATCCCGGCGTTGTGCGCCGCGATCCGAACCTCGTGAAGCGTGTCGGCCATTTCCGGCGCGCGCTGGCGAAGGGTGGCGGTCGTGGCATCGATATTCTCGAGGATGTCGGCGATCGCGTTCTGGTTCTTGTCGCTCAAGAGCTCGGTCAGGCGCTCCGTCAGGCGCTGGATCCGAGCCATCAGCTCGGGAGCGCTGTTAAGCAGCGCGCTGAGACCGCTCGCACTGGCGGGGACGACCGGACAGCCCTGCGGTCCGACCTGCGTGATCGCGGGGCGCCCGCGCTCGGCGCCGTTGAGCTGGATCTCGTTGGCTCCGGCCAGGCTGATGCTGTGGATTTCCGCGGTGGTGCCTTCAAGGACGGGCGTCTGCTGGTCGACCTCGATCCGCACCCATACGAACTCCGGACGGTTGGGAAGCAGCGAGATTTTCGTCACCTGCCCGACGGGCACCCCGGAGAAGCTGACGTTCGAGCCCTTGTTGATTCCGCCGACTGCCCGGAAGTAGATATCGTAGCACTTGGTCGTCTTGTTCGAGAGACCGGCAAGCCAGACGATAAAGGCGAGCGTGCCTACGAGAAGCGCCAAGGTTACCGCGCCGACCATGACGTAATTGGAACGCGTTTCCATTAAGCGATGACCTCTTGCTCATAGCTGTCGGCCGCAGCTCGCCCCCGCGGTCCATTGAAATATTCTTGTATCCAAGGATGATCCAAAGCCAATAGTTCCGGGATCGTCCCGACTGCCACCACCTTCTTGTCCGCGAGTACCGCGATCCGGTCGCAGATCGCGTGCAGCGTGTCGAGGTCGTGGGTGATGAGGAAGACGGTGAGGTCGAGCCGCTTCTGAAGCGACTTGATGAGCTCGTCGAAGGCGGCTGCCGCGATTGGGTCGAGGCCCGCCGTGGGCTCGTCGAGAAACAGCAGTTCCGGGTCGAGCGCCAGCGCGCGGGCGAGGCCGGCGCGCTTCACCATGCCCCCCGAGAGCTCGGACGGGAATTTCGGGCCCGCGTCGGGCGGAAGGCCGCCCATCGCGATCTTGTACGAGGCGATTTCGTCCAGCAGCGGCGGCTTCAGGTGCGGGAAATATTCGCGGATCGGTACCTCGACATTCTCGGCCACCGTCAGCGTCGAGAAGAGCGCGCCGTTCTGGAAGAGGATGCCCCAGCGGCGACGGATGTTCTTCGCCTCATCCTCATCGCGGCCGATCATGTTCTCGCCGAGCACCTCGATATGACCCTGATCCGGCGTCTGCAGCCCGATGATCGAGCGAAGGAGCACCGACTTGCCGGTGCCCGAACCGCCGACCACGCCGAGAATCTCTCCCCGGCAGACGGTGAGGTCGAGGTTCTCGTGAATGACCTGCTCGCCGAAGCTGTTGCGAAGCCCGCGCACCTCGATGACCGGTTTGCAGCCTTCGGGGACCACCGATGGGTCGAGCTTTCTCGGGAGCGCCGTCATCAATTCCACCCGATATTCGAGAAGAAGACCGCGAAGACGGCGTCGAGCACGATCACGAGGAAGATCGACTGAACCACCGCGGTCGTGGTGCGGGTTCCGACCTGCTCGCTATCCCCCTCGACCAGCATTCCCTGGAAGCAGCCGGCGAGCGCGATGATGAAGCCGAACACCGGCGCCTTGATGAGGCCGACCCAGAGGTCGGTGATCGGAGTCACTTCGTTGAGGCGCTGGATGTAGGTGATCGGCGGGATTTCGAGCGAGAGCCAGACGAACACGCCGCCGCCGATCAGCGCCATCAGCATCGCCCAGAACGACAGCAGCGGCATCATCACCACCGCGGAGATGATGCGCGGAAGGACGAGCGCTTCGACCGGCGACACGCCGATGGTGCGCATCGCGTCGATTTCCTCGGTGATCTTCATCGTCCCGATCTGCGCCGCGAACGCCGAGCCCGACCGGCCGGCGACCATGATCGCGGTCATCAGCGTGCCCAGCTCGCGCACCGTGATCCGGCCGATGAGGTTGATGGTGTAGATCTGCGCGCCGAACTGGGCGAGCTGGACCGAGCCCTGCTGGGCGATGACGATGCCGATGAGGAAGCTCATTAGGCCGATAATGCCGAGCGCGCGGACGCCGACCACGTCGAAGCGCTGGATCACGGCATTCACCCGGAACCGCCTGGGCCGGCGGATGACGTTGGCGAACGCGATCAAGGTGGCGCCGAAGAAACCGAGCAGGCCGACCAGGGTCACGCCCATCTCGGTGATCCACTCGCCGATTTCCTTGAGGACTCGCGTGAAGCCCGCCGGTTCCTCGGGAGTGACCCGGGTCGGCTTGTCGAAATCACCGACCTGCTTCAGCAGGCTCACTTCGTCGCGGCTGGCGCCGATCACCTTCGCGCCGCGATCGCGGACCGTGCGATAGACGAGCCACGCGCCGACGGTGTCCATCCGGTTGATCTCGGAAAGATCGATGGTCAGCGGATCGGGCAGCGCATCGATTTCGCGCTGGGTCGTCGCGGCGCGCGTGATCGTCAGTGCGCCGGCAACCCGGTACACCGAACCGTGCGGATGATCCCCCTCTTGCCCTTCCGGAACAGCCATCCCGGACGAGTGATGCGCGATTAACGCCAGAGGGGCAAGTCGCCTGATAACCAGCCCTTCCCTGCCGTTGGGCCCGCCTCTATGCCGCCAGCATGCCGAGTGACGCGCCGCTGCTGTTCGTTCCCGTCGGAGAAAATGCCTCCCGGCCGTTCGGAATGGACGCCCGCCAACGGGTGCTCCGGCTCGCGGCGAATGCGGGATTCGAGTGCGCCGATGCCCCCCAACCTCAGCGCGCGGTGCTTCTCGCGAACATGCGTTACGCCTGGGACCCGGCCTGGCTGAAGGCTATGCGGTCGCGCCCAGGTACGGTGCTCACCTTCGGCGGTGAGCCGGTGATGGCGCATGTCCCGGCCGAGAAGGACGGTGCTGCGGCGGCGCAGATGTTTGCGGATGGCCGCGTGCCGGAGGGCTTCGAGAGGCTTGCGGCCGAGACGGCCGAGCTCAATTACGGCGAGCTCCGGAAGCGCGAGCGGCCGTTCGTGCTGCCGCTCGATCCCGACGATCCCGAGCCCGTCGAGCGCGCGGCCTATGACGCGGCCTATAAGGGCGTCACCGATTTGCTGACGCTCTATCTGTGGCGGAAGCCCGCGTTCTATCTGACGCGATGGGCGGCCCGTGCGGGCGTCGCGCCCAACTTCGTGACGCTGATCGGCGGCATCCTTTGCGTTCTCGCCTTCTTCCTGTTCTGGCGCGGCGACTATTGGCTGGGCGTGCTGTCGGGCTTCATCTTCATGGTGCTCGACACGGTCGATGGGAAGCTCGCCCGGGTGACCGGCGCCTCGTCGAAATGGGGCGAGGTGTTCGACCATGGCATCGACCTCGTCCACCCGCCATTCTGGTACTGGGCCTGGCTGCACGGGCTGGCTGCTTACGGACGTCCGCTCGAGCCGATCGTCGCGACGATGGTGCTGTGGACGATCGTCGGCGGCTATGTCGCGCAGCGGATAATCGAGGGAATCTTCATCAAGCGCCTCGGCCTCGAAATCCACGTCTGGCGGCCGATCGACAGCAAGTTTCGGCTCGTCACCGCGCGCCGCAACCCGAATATGGTGATCCTTGTCGCCGCCTTGCTGTTTCGCCGGCCCGACCTCGGCATCGAGCTCGTCGCCTGGTGGACTCTCGCCAGCCTGATCTTCCACGCGGTGCGCCTCGCGCAGGCGAGCGAGCGGTTGGGTCGCGGCGAGAAGATCGTGTCCTGGCTCGAAGCATGAGCTGGACTGCGGTGGTGCTGGCGGGCTCGCGGCCGGGGCGCGATGTCTTCGCCGAGCAGTTCGGAACCGACCTCAAGGCCCTCATCCCGGTCGGCGGCGAGCCGATGGTGAGACGCCCGGTGCGCGCGCTTCTCGAGAGCGGCGAGATCGCCCGAGTATTGGTGATGGCCCAAGAGGTGGAGCGCATCGCTGCCGCGCTTCCCGAAGATCCGCGGATATCCGTGCGGACATCGAATGGCACGATCGCCGAAACGATCCTCGAGCTGATCGGTGACGCGTCGGTTGAGTGGCCGCTGCTCGTCACGACCGCCGATCACGCGCTGCTCGACGCAGCCACCATCGAGGAACTTTGCAACGGTTCGCAAGGGGCGGACGTCGCGATCGGCGTTGTCGAGCGGCGCAACCTGATGCGGCGCCTTCCGGCGACCAAGCGCACCTGGCTGCCGTTCCGCGGGGGCGCTTACACGGGTGCGAACCTGTTCGCGCTTCGCTCGCGGCAGGTCGCGCCGGCGGTGGAGCTGTGGCGGTCCGTCGAGCAGGACCGCAAGAAGGCGTGGCGAGTAATGTCGATCCTCGGCCCGCTGATGCTGGCGAGCGTCGCCCTGCGGCTGGTCAGTCTGGATGAAGTACTCGGGCAGATCGGCGGAAAGCTTAACCTGTCCGTCAAGGCGGTTCGGCTATCCAACCCGCTGGCCGGCGTGGACGTGGACAAGCCCGAGGATCACGCGCTCGTCGAGGACATTTTGGCGGGCCGAGCATGAGCGATCTCGCGATTTACGACATGGATCGGACCGTCACGAAGCGCGCGACCTACACGCCCTTCCTGCTGCACTGCGCGATCCACCGCGCGCCGTGGCGACTGCTGCTCCTCCCGCTAGTGGCGCTGTCGATGCTGGCCTATGCGGCGCGCCTGATCGACCGCGCCCGGCTCAAGGAGATCAATCATCGTCTCCTGCTCGGTGGGAAGATTCACCCCCGGGATTTGCAGCCGCTGGTCGAGAGCTTCGCCGAGGGGCAGGTAGCGACGAACGTTCGACCGGGCGCACGCAAGGCCATCGCGCGCGACAAGTCGGAAGGCCGCCGCGTCGTCCTGGCGACTGCCTCGTATCGGCTCTACGCGGACGCGATCGCGGATCGGCTTGGCTTTGACGACGTGATCGGCACCGGCTCGGTCGTCGGGCTCGACGACCGGGTTCATGCAAAGATTGCCGGCGAAAATTGTTATGGTCCGGCAAAGATGCGAATGATCGCCGACTGGGTCGAGGCGTCAGGCCTCAAGGGCACGCACGGCCACGTCCGCTTCTACTCAGACCATGTCTCCGATCGGCCGGCCTTCGAATGGGCTGACGAGCCGGTCGCGGTGAATCCCCACGGCAAACTGCGCAGGCTTGCCGAGAAGCGCGGCTGGGCGATCGAGGATTGGGGGTAAAGATCCTCCTTGCGAGCGCAGCTCGTGGGGAGGTGGCAGCGCGAAGCGCTGACGGAGGGGCCCTCTCCCAACGCTCGCTGCGCTCGCGGCCCTTCCACCATGCTTCGCATGGTCCCCCTCCCCACTGCTGCGCAGCAGGGAGGATCAGGTCACACCGCGTTCAGCGCATTCGCGAAGTCGGCGATGAGGTCGTCGGCGTCCTCGACCCCGATCGAAATCCGCACGAGGTTCGGGGTGATGTCGAGCTGGGCCTTGCGCTCCTCGGGCACCGAGAGGTGGGTCATCGCCGCCGGCGCGCTCGCGAGCGTTTCCGTGCCGCCGAGGCTGACCGCGAGATGAGCGATCTGGAGCGCGTCGAGGAAGGCGAACGCCTCCTTCTCGCCGCCCTTGAGATAGAGCGAGAAGGTCGAACCCGCGCCGCTGCAATGGCGGCGGTAGATGTCGGCCTGGCTCGATCCTTCCTCGAGGAAGCCGAGATAGCCGACCCTTTCGACCTTAGGATGGTCGCGCAGGAATTCGCAGACCTTCGCCGCGTTCTCGCCCGCCTTGTCCATCCTGAGCTCGAGCGTCTCGAGGCTGCGCAGGAGCATCCAGGCGGTGTTGGGGTCGCAGATCCCGCCCATGACGTTGCGCATCATCCGCGCCTTGTCGATGACCGCCCGGCTGCCCACCAGCGCGCCGGCGACGAGGTCGCTGTGGCCGCCGGCATATTTGGTGAGGCTGTAAACGCTGACGTCCGCGCCCTGCGCGAGCGGCTTGGCCCACAGGGGCCCTAGGAAAGTATTGTCGATCGCTATGGGCGGAAGCTCGCCCTCACCGCCGAACGCGGCCGCGCGCGCCGCGGCGACGGCCTCGACGTCGACGAGGACGTTGGTCGGATTGGCCGGGCTTTCGAGATAGATCATGGCGACGCGGCCCATCGACCTGGCGCGGGCCATCACTTCGTCGAGCTCTTCGCGCGAGGCGCCCGCCGGGAAGTCGACATATTGGATGCCGAACTGCGCGAAGATCTTGTCGATGATCGTCTCGCTCGCCGCATAGAGCGGTCCCGAGTGGATCACGACGTCGCCAGGGCGGACGTGCGACAGGAGAAGGATCGCGATGGCGGTCATTCCGCTGGAGAAGGTCAGCGCGTCCTCGGCGTCTTCCCATATCTGCAGCCGGTCCTCGAGGATTTCCTGGTTGGGGCCGTTGAAGCGCGAATAGACTAGGCCTTCGGCCGTGCCGCCGCCGGGCCGCTTGCCGGTGATGCCTTCGAAGAAGCGCTTCCCGTCCTCCGCCTTCTCGAACACGAAGGTCGACGTGAGGAAAATGGGGGCCTTCAGCGACCCTTCGGACAGCGCGGGGTCGAAGCCGTAGCCCATCATCAGCGTTGCCGGGCTGAGCTTGTGGTTGCCGATCGTCGTCGGCGTCTGCTTGGGGCGCCGGCTGGACGGCATCGGATCATATTCGTCGGCCAAAATTCGTCTCCTGGTTTGGAGCGGCCTTAGCGCCCGGCGACGATTGCGCCAAACAAGACAGGGCGCGGCTTCGACAAGCTGCGCTTATGGCAACTCAGCGAAGTGCGATTGCGCTCAGCTGGCGGCCATAGTCCGCTTCGCCGCGGTGGGTCGCCCGCCGATAGCTGTAGAAACGGTCTGCGTCGGCATAGGTGTCGAGATGGAGCGCCTCGACTTCGCCGATGCCCGCGACGAGCAGGCGGTGAACCACATAAGCCTCCAGGTCGAAATGCGGCTTCTCCACCGTGCTCGCGGCGAAGAAACGTTCATTCGCCGGGTCGTCATCGATGAAACGCTCGCGGAACGCCTCGTTCACTTCGTAGGATGCTTGCGCGATGCACGGACCGACGGAGGCATGCACGTCCTCGCGCCGCGCGCCGAGCCGCTCCATAGCGGCGATGGTCGAGTCGGTCACTCCGGCTAGCGCGCCGCGCCAGCCTGCATGGGCGGCTCCGACCACACCCGCCTCCGCATCGGCAAACAGGACCGGCGCGCAGTCCGCGGTGAGGATGCCCAGAAGCAATCTGGGCTGGTCGGTGACCATCGCGTCGCCATGCGGACGCTCGTCCTGCGGCCACGCTCGGTCGACATAAAAGACGTCGGCCGAATGAACCTGATGGACGGTCGCAAGCTCGGCGCCCGGAAGCACCGCCGCCACCGCGAGGCGCCGGTTCTCACCGATCGAGGAGCGGTCGTCATGGCTTCCGAAGCCGACGTTGAGGCCCTGCAATTCACCCGTTGAAACGCCGCCGCGCCTGCCGAAAAACCCGTGCGGGCAAGCGCCGAGCGAAACCGCGCGGATGACTTCCACTCCGCTCAAAGCGTCTTCCGCATGATGATGTCCTCGTCGGCATGTTCGCCGACCATGAAATCGTAGCGCCCTACAGGCTCGAAGCCGTAGCGGTCGTAGAAGCGCCGGGCTCGGTGGTTGTCGACGTACACGGTGAGATAGAGTTCCTCGAAGCCTTGGCCTCGCGCCTCGTCGATCGCCCATTCGCTGAGCGCCTTCGCGAGTCCGCTGCCGTGATGCTCGTTGAGGACGTAGATCTGGCGAAGCTCGATCGCGCGCTTGGTCGTTTCGACCGGAAGGGCGGAAGGCCCGAGCTTCACGTAACCGACGACCTCGCCGTCGACCTCGGCCACGCGGAAGCGGTAGTGGGGATCGGCGAACTCCTCAGCCCAGGCCTCGGGCGTGAACTGAGCGAGGAATGCGGCCAGGTCCTCGGGCCGGTAAAGATGGGCGAAGGTGTCGCAAAAGCTCCGGCGAAAGACGCGGTCGATGGCCGGGAGGTCGGCGACGGTGGCGTTGCGGTGGTTCATTGGAACCCCGCCGGCGCGGGCCAATCCCGCGAATGAAGGCCGAGAACCTTGAACAGAGTCCCCATCTCGACCGAACTAGTGAGGCGGTGGACCGCGGCCTCGATCTCATGCACTCGCTCGGGATTGGCGCGCGAGAGTGCCTGGGCGCGAGCTTCGATCCCCAGCCGGAGCAGCCATTGGCCCTGAGGCACGAGCGGAGTCACGGCTGCGCCGGCGTCGCTCGCCGACCGCGCGACTGCCTCGAAATCCACATGCGCGGTCAGGTCCTGCTCGCCAGGCTTGTCGAGGATCGGCGCGAAGCGATGGCCGCGCATCGCCTGGAGTGTGTCGCCGGGCGCGCTCCGCTCGTGGCCATAGTCGATGAACAACGCGATGCCTCCCTTCGCCGCTAGACACGTAGCGATCGCGGCCACCGCTTCGTCACGCGCCGGCGAAGTCTCGGCGATGTCGCCGTCCCGATCGAACGCGAGGCCGCCTGCCGCAACCCGGACGCGCCTTTCGATGCCGGCCACGTGCTGGCGGATCGGAAGCGCGTCGAGGAGCTCGTTTGCGACAAGGAGCAGCGGGCGGGCAGGAAGCTCTTCGATGTTCTCGTGCCAATGCGCGCCAGGAAGGGCTTTCTGCTGAAGATCACGCAGCACCGGGCTGGTCTCGACGAGATGGACCTCCCCGCCGAAACCGGCGGAGCGGAGGATGCGGAGCCCGTCGCTCGCGAGCGTGCCGCGGCCGGGACCCAATTCCGCGTAGATGGCGTCCGAGGGTTCACCGCCCCGTTTCCACGAATCCGCCAGGCAGGCTCCGACCATCTCGCCGAACATCTGGCTGATCTCCGGCGCGGTGGTGAAGTCGCCGCGCGCGCCCAAGGGGTCGCGGGTCGCGTAATAATAGCTGTTGCAC
>Ga0207657_10002589_pt1 | contig 19573 bp, 15 predicted proteins | sample KBSC33metaG_FD_184316 | JGI IMG/M metagenome (GOLD analysis project Ga0207657, IMG submission 184316) | Corn rhizosphere microbial communities from Kellogg Biological Station, Michigan, USA - KBS C3-3 metaG (SPAdes) (version 2) | ecosystem: Host-associated > Plants > Roots > Rhizosphere > Soil ... | reverse complement strand
GCCCGCTCAGTTAAGACTGAGCGGGCTTTTTGCTTTTCAGCGGCGCCTGAAAAGCGCGATTTAAATCGGAAAAATCGGAACCTGACAAGCTGATATTCCAATAGTTGTAGAAAAAGCAAAAATGGCTAGCATGCGTTGGCATACCCTGACGGCTTGCCGATGCGCAGGCCATCGGCTTTTTCCACGATAAGGAGCAGCATGCATTCTCTCCGTATTTCTGCCAGCCGCCTGGTCGTCACCGTGGCCATGGGCGCTATCCTGGCCGCGTGCGGCCGTCACACCGGCGACACCGCCACCACGACGCCGCCCCCGCAATTCAGCGCCGAAGTCATCCGCACGACGCACGGCGTCGTCCACGTCAAGGCGGCCGATTTCCGCAGTCTCGGCTACGGCATCGCGTACGCGTACGCGCAGGACAACCTGTGCATGTTTGCCGATACGCTGTTGACCGTACGGGGCGAGCGTTCGCAATATTTTGGTGGCGACGCCCACGCCACCGCGCGCAAAGGCGACGAATACGGCGCCGCCAGCGGTTTCATGGACCTCAGGAACGAGGACAGCGATTTCTTTTTCAAAGGCTATCTGGACGTCGACCAACTGCGTGCCGGCTACGCGGCAGGCGCCAAAGAGCCCCGTGACCTGCTGGAAGGCTATGTCGCCGGCTACAACCGCTACCTGAAGGAGAACGCCGGCAAGTTCCCGGCCGCCTGCAACGGCGCCAAATGGGTCAAGCCGATGACGGTCGAGGACATGTACCTCGTGCTGGCCGAAAAAGCGCTGCACGCATCGGGCGAGGTGTTCGCGAAGGAAGTCGTGGCAGGCGCGCGTGACGCGAACGCGACGGTCGCCGCCCGTGGGCCGCAGCGCAAGCTCGATCCCGCCTTCCTGCTTGCGCGGCTCGACAAGGTCGTGCACCAGGGCTTCGGCAGCAATGCGCTGGCCGTCGGCAAGGATCTGTCGGCGAGCGGCCACGGTCTCCTGCTCGGCAATCCGCACTTCCCCTGGGCGAGCACCGACCGCTTCTACCAGGCCCACCTGACAGTGCCCGGCCGCTACGACGTGATGGGCGTCACGCTGGGCGGTATGCCGACTGTCGTCATCGGTTTCAACAAGGACGTGGCGTGGTCGCACACCGTCACGGCGGCCACGCACTTCACGACGTTCAAGCTGGCTCTCGATGCGGGCGACTCGACGGGCACCACGTACCTGATCGACGGCGACAAGAACAAGATGACGTCGAAGACGGTGTCGGTCGACGTCCTGATGGCGGATGGGACGACAGCCAAGCACAGCAAGACGTTCTACTTCAGCAAGCAGGGTGCCGTGATCGTCAAACCGGAAGCGGGGCTGACGTGGACCAGCACGACCGCGTACGTGCTGGCGGACCCGAACCGCGGCAACACGCGCATGCTCGAGCAATGGCTGGGGATCGGCACGGCGACGAGCGTGCAGGCGCTCAAGTCGTCGCTGGATGCCGTCGTCGGCCTGCCGTGGGTGAATACCGTCGCGGCCGACCGCGCCGGCAACGCGCTGTATGCCGATGCGAGCGTCGTGCCCCGCGTCACGACGGACAAGTTCGCCGGCAACTGCCTGCTGCTGCCCGCCCTCGTGCTGTTCGACGGCTCGCGCAGCGCGTGCGCGTGGGGCCAGGACGCGAATACGCCGCCCGGCATTTTCTCGCCTGCCAATGCGCCGGCTATGCTGCGCACCGACTACGTCGGCAACTCGAACGACAGCTACTGGCTGACCAATGCCCGTTCCCTCCTCACGGGACCGCCGCCGCTGGGATATTCGCCACTGTACGGCAAGGTCGGCGTCGAGCAGCGCCTGCGCACGCGGATCGGCTTCATCCAGTTCGAGGAGCTGGCCCAGCAGGGACACAAATTCCAGCTGTCCGACCTGCAGACGCTCGTGTTCGCCGACCGCATCTACGCCGCCGAGCTCGTGCTGCCGGACCTGCTGGCAGCCTGCCCGACGGACGATGCGACCCTCGTCCGGGCGTGTACCGTGCTCGCCGCGTGGGACCGCCACGCGAACCTCGACAGCCGCGGCGCCGTGCTGTTCCGTGAATTCTGGAGTGCCGCGTCGCAGATCCCGAACAAGTGGAAAGTGCCGCTCGACTCGACCGACCCCGTGCACACGCCCAACGGCGTGGCGCCCGCCGCGCTGCCGGCCATGTTCACGGCGTTGAAGAACGCGGCGTCGCTGCTGCAATCGCTGAACATCCCGCTCGACGGCAGGCTGGGCGATTACCAGGGCGAGACGCGCAACGGCGTGCGCACGCCGCTGCACGGCGGCGTGGGCGACATCGACGGCTCGTACAATTCGCTGCGGATGAGCGCGGGCCTCACGGCCACCGGCTACAACAACGTCTACTGGGGCACGAGCTATGTGCAGACGGTGACGTTCGACGGTGCCGGCCCCGTCGCGCAGGCGATGCTCGTGTACGGCCAGTCGACGGACCCGACCTCGCCGTATTATGCCGACCAGCTGGGGCCGTATTCGCGCAAGGAGTGGACGTCGTTGCCCTTCAGCGAGACGAGCATCAACGCGGACCCGAACCGCACGCGCATGACGTTGACCCAGTGACGCCGTTCACGCCTGGGACAGCGGTGCCGGGTCCTGGGCGACGGCCGTCGCCGTCTTGCTCCGCGTGATGCTTTCGCCATCGCCGCGGCGCAGCCGGGCAAAGACGATCGATGACAGCATCGTCATCACGGCCAGCGTGAGGAACGCATGGTGCAGCGCCTTGGTGACCATCACCTGGTCCGTCTGCGGCACGCGGCCCAGGAACCACGCCGTCACGAGCGAGCCGGTGGCGAGGCCGAAGCTCATCGACAGTTGCTGGAACGACGACGCGATCGTGCTGGCCATGCTGGAGTCCTTCGATTCGACGTCGGCATACGCGAGCGTGTTCATGCTCGAGAATTGCAGCGAGTTGAAGAAGCCCTGCAGCAGCCCGATGCCGGCGATCGCATACCACGGCGTGGCCCCGCCGACGAGCGAAAACAGGCCGATCGTCAGGCCGATGCAGATCGTGTTGACCACCAGCACCTGGCGATAGCCGAAGCGCGCGAGCACTTTCGGTGCGATCAGCTTCATGCCCATCGCGGCGGCCGCCGTCGGCATCATCAGCAGGCCCGATTGCCACGGCGCCAGCTTCAAGCCCAGCTGGTACAGCAGCGGCAGCAGGAAGGGCAAGCCGCCGATGCCGAGACGCGTGATGAAGCCGCCCAGCACGGAGAGGCGGAACGTGCGTACCTTGAACAACGCCAGACGCAGCAAGGGGAATTGGGCCTGGCTCGCGTGCCACGCGTAGGCCGCGAGCAGGGCGACGGACAGCGCCAGCATCAGGCCGGCCGTGACGGGATCGAGCGTGTGTTCGCCGAACACTTCCAGCAGCCACGACAGGATCGCCGTGCCGGAGCTGAACAGGATCAGGCCGATCACGTCCAGCGGACGCGGCTCGGCGCCGTGGTAGTCCGGCATGTGACGCCAGACGAGGTAGAGCGCGAGCAGGCCGACGGGCACGTTCACGAAGAAAATGGCGCGCCACGACGTCACGTGGACGATCAGGCCGCCGACCGTCGGCCCGAGCAGGGGGCCGATCAGCGCGGGCAGGATCACGAAGTTCATCGCGCCCAGCAATTCGTTCTTGGGAAACGTGCGGATGATCGACAACCGCCCCACGGGCATCATCATCGCCCCGCCCAGGCCTTGCAGCAGGCGCGCCGCGACCATCATCGGCGCGTTCAGCGACAGCCCGCACAGCACCGACGCGACCGTGAAGATCGCGATCGCCGTGCCGAACACGCGCTTCGTGCCGAAGCGGTCGGCCATCCAGCCGCTCACGGGGATGCCCACGGCGAGGCTGAGGATGTAGCTCGTGACGACGGACTTGAGGCTGAGCGGGGTGACGTGCAGGCTGGCCGCGATGCTGGGGACGGCCGTGTTGACGATGGTGGCGTCGAGCTGCTCCATGAACAGGGCAGCTGCCACCAGCCAGGGGAGGTAGCGCTTGATGGTGTCGGTATCGGTCATCGGATGGTCTGATGCGACGCGCGGGACAGGCGTCGCCCGTCCCGATTGTCACATATTCGGGGTCAGAGCACATTTTTGAAAAGTGCTCTGACCCCGAATTGACGCGGCCCCGAATCGGCGATCGCCGATCAGTAGTGGTACGCCGCCTTCAGCATGAACAGGTTCACGCCGCCGTTCGGATGCTTGATGCCGCCGTTCGAGTAATGCTGCAGGCGCGCGCCCAGTTCCCATTTGTTGGCGAACACATAGCCGACGCCCACGTGGTCGGCGAATTCGTACGCCGTCGACAGCTGGCGGTGCGTGTTGCGGTAGACGCTCGAGAACAGCGCGGCGCCGATGCCGGCGTCGGCGTAGAGGCCCAGCTTGTCGTCCGCTTCCCAGCGGAACACGGGCGTGATGCCGATCACGGCCAGGTTCTTGCGGCTGCCGGGCACGTCGAGCCACTGGTTGGCGCGCCAGTACGCGACGTTCGCGTCCCAGTAGCCGGACAGGTGATAGCCACTGGTTGGCAGCCAGTTCTTGTTCCAGTCTTTCTGTACCGCGAGACGGACGACCTGCACGTGTTCGCCGCCGCCGAGTTCCACCGACGAGGAGTCGAACATGCCGTCGGCCGCATGGCCGGCCTGCATCGCGGACAATGCGGTCGCGGCCGCCAGGAAACGCATCATTTTTTTCATGGAGAACATTACCTTTGCTGTAAAAGGGCGCCGTGCAAGCGAAAAGGTCACGGCAAGACCACTATTGTAGCGAGGTCGTTGCAACGACGTGGTCGACCAGTCAATTGTTACAATATGGGCAATGGATATTCGAGAGGAAGCAATGACGTTACCGACCGTGGCATTTCTCGGCATCGGCCTGATGGGCAAGCCGATGGCGACCCGGCTGGCTGAGGCCGGCTATCCCCTGCGCGTGTGGAACCGCACGGCCGCCAAGGCCGAGGCCTTGCGCGCGACCGGGGCCGAACCCCATGCCGAGCTGGCGGATGCCGTGCGTGGCGCCGCCATCGTGATCTCGATCCTGGAAGCGGGACCCGTCGTCGGTCAGGTCATCGACGATGCACTGCCGGCACTCGACAAAGGCACGCTGTGGATCGACATGAGTTCCACGCGCCAGGACGAGGCGCTGGCGTTCGCCGCCCGTTTGCACGATGCCGGCTGCCGGTTCGTCGACGCGCCCGTGTCCGGCGGCGTGGGCGGCGCGGAAGCGGGGCAGCTCGCGATCATGGCCGGTGCCGATGCAGCCGACTATGCGCAGGCCGAGCCCGTGCTGCGCGTGCTGGGGACGCCGAAAGCCGTCGGCCCCGTCGGCAGCGGCCAAGTGGCCAAGTTGTGCAATCAATTGATCGTCGGTGCCACGATCAACGTCGTCGCGGAGGCGCTGTTGCTGGCGGAAGCGGCGGGCGCCGATCCGGCCGCCGTGCGCGAAGCGATCCGCGGCGGTTTCGCAAGCAGCCGCGTGCTGGACGTGCACGGCCAGCGCATGCTCGAGCGGAATTTCATGCCGGGCGGCCAGGTCAAGACGCAGTTGAAGGACCAGCGCAACATCCTCGCCGCAGCGAGCGCCGCCGGCGTCACCTTGCCCGTGACGGCGCTGGTGACGCGGCAGTACGAAACCATCGAAGGCGACATCCCGTCGGCCGACCACGCCGCCGGTCTCATCGCGCTGGAGCGGATGAACCCGGGCAAGCGTCTCGGCACGGCCGAGGACAAGCTGCCGTAATCAGGCCGATGTCAGCGGCAGGCTCATCTCGACCAATCTCGCCCAGAAGCTGGCGCCGATCGGCAGCAGGTGGTCGTTGAAGTCGTAGCTGCCGTTGTGCAGCTGGCACGGGCCGAGGCCGTGCCCGTGGTGCCGATGGTCGCCGTCGCCGTTGCCGATGAAGACATAGCAGCCCGGCTTTTCCTGCAGCATGAACGCGAAGTCCTCGGCGCCCATCGTCGGTTCGACGTTCGTGTCGACGTTGTCGCTGCCGACCACCGCGCGCATCGCCTCGATGGCGAACGCCGTCTGCGCCGGGTGGTTGACGAGGGGCGGGTAATTGCGCTTGAACGTGAAATCGACGGTGGCGTTGAAACCCGCCGCGAGGCCCTGCGCGATCTCGTGCATGCGCCGTTCGATCAGGTCCAGCACGTCCGTCGAGAATGTGCGTACCGTGCCGATCATGACGGCTTCGTCGGGGATGACGTTCGTCGCGCTGCCGGCGTGGATCTGCGTGATCGACAGCACCGCGGTGTCGAGCGGGTTCTTTTCGCGCGAGATGATGGTCTGCCAACCTTGCGCGATCTGCACGGCGACCATCACCGGGTCGATGCCGCGGTGCGGCTGCGCGGCGTGCGCGCCCTTGCCCTTCACGACGACGCGGAACTCGTTACTGGATGCCATCATCGGCCCCGCGACGACGCCGAAGCTGCCCGCCTTGATGCCCGGCCAGTTGTGCATGCCGTACACGGCTTCCATCGGGAAGCGCTCGAACAAGCCATCGTCCATCATGCGGCGCGCGCCGGCGCCGCCTTCTTCGGCCGGCTGGAAAATCAGGTAGACGGTGCCGTCGAAGTTGCGGTTCTGAGACAGATAGTGGGCTGCACCCAACAGCATCGTTGTGTGCCCGTCATGACCACAAGCATGCATCTTGCCCGCATGGCGCGACGCGTGCTCAAATGTGTTGAGTTCCTGCATCGGCAGGGCGTCCATGTCGGCGCGCAGGCCGATGGCGCGGTCGGAGGTGCCGTTCTTGATGATGCCGACGACGCCTGTCACGCCAAGACCGCGGACGACGGGGATGCCCCAATCGGTGAGGCGTGCGGCCACCACGTCGGCCGTGCGTTGTTCTTCGTAGCAGAGTTCGGGATGGGCGTGGATGTCGCGCCGGATCGTTTCGAGCTCGGATTGGTAAGCGAGAATAGGTTCAACCAGTCTCATTGTTTCTCTCCGTATGCTGTGATGCCTCTTGGGCATGCATCTATTGAACTATTGTAGCCCTTCCATCATGTGCAACGCCAGGGTCGCCACGGCTGCCGCTGGAATCGTATAAAGTGCTGGTTTATCGACGTTTTTCAGGATGAATCCGATGACCAAGACCATCGTCCGCGGCGCCTGCCCGCATGACTGCCCCGACACCTGCGCGCTCCTCGTGACCGTGGAGGACGGCGTGGCCACGGAGGTCAAGGGCGATCCGGATCATCCGACGACGGCCGGAGTGTTGTGCACGAAGGTCTCGCGCTACCTCGAACGCACGTACCACCCCGACCGCCTGCTGTACCCGATGCGCCGCGTCGGCAAGAAGGGCGAAGGCAAGTTCGAACGCATCACGTGGGAGCAGGCGCTCGACGAGATCGCGAACCGCCTGCAACCCATCGCCGCGCGCGACCCGCAAGCGATCCTGCCGTACAGCTATTGCGGCACGATGGGCCTCGTGCAGGGCGAGGCGATGGCCATGCGCTTCTTCCACACGCTCGGCGCGTCGCTGCTCGACCGCACCGTGTGCGCGAACGCGGGCGCCACGGGCTACAAATACACGATCGGAGGTTCGATCGGCACGGACACGGAACAGTTCCAGGATGCGAAGCTGATCTTGATCTGGGGCGGTAATCCGATCGCGTCGAACCTGCATCTGTGGACGCGACTGCAGGAAGCGAAGCGCCGCGGCGCGAAGCTGATCGCCATCGATCCGTATCGCTCGCTGACAGCGGAGAAATGTCACCAGCACATCGCGCTGATGCCCGGCACGGACGCCGCGCTGGCGCTGGGCATGATGCACGTGCTCGTGAAAGACAACCTGCTCGACCACGACTACATCGACAAGTACACGTTCGGCTTCGCGCAGTTGAAGGATCGCGTGGCCGAATGGACGCCGGAGAGGACCGCGCAAACGTGCGGCATCACGGTCGACGAAGTGCTGGGCCTCGCGCGCGCGTACGGGCACACGGCGCGCGCGGGCGAGCCGGTCGCGATCCGCATGAATTACGGCCTGCAGCGCGTGCATGGCGGCGGCATGGCCGTGCGCACGATCGCGTGCCTGCCCGCGCTCGTGGGCGCGTGGCGCCATGCGGCCGGCGGTGTGCAGTTGTCGACGTCGGGCACGTTCCCGGCCGATAAAGTCGCGCTGCAACGCCCAGACCTGTTGCGCGGCAAGCTCCCGCGCACGATCAACATGAACACGATCGGTGCCGACCTGCAGAAAGAGGCGTCGCCCGCATTCGGTCCGAAGATCGACGCCGTCATCGTGTACAACTCGAACCCGCTCGCCATCGCGCCCGATTCGGCGCAGGTGCAGCGCGGCTTCGAACGCGAGGATTTGTTTACCGTGGTGCTGGAACACTTCCAGACCGACACCGCGGACTACGCGGACATCCTGCTGCCGGCCACCACGCAGCTGGAACACGTCGACGCGCACCTCGCGTATGGCCACCTGTACATGATGGCGAACAACGCGGCGATCGCGCCGCTGGGCGAAGCGAAACCGAATACGGAAATCTTCCGCCTGATCGCGAAGCGCATGGGCTTCACGGACCCCGCGTTCGACGAGACGGACGACGAACTGGCCGCGAAGGCGTTCGACAAGAAACACGAGCGCGCCGTGCACTTCGACTGGTCGTCGCTGAAGCGCACGGGCTGGCAAAAGCTGAACATGCCCGCCGCGCCGTTCGCCGAAGGCGGCTTCCCGACGCCGTCCGGCAAGTGCGAGTTTTATTCCGCGGCCATGCAGGCCGACGGCCTCGATCCGCTGCCGACTTATATTCCGAACTATGAGTCGGTCGCATCCAACCCCGAACTGGCAGAGAAATATCCGTTGGCGATGATTTCTCCGCCGGCCAGGAACTTCCTCAACTCAACCTTTGTCAATGTCCAGAGCCTCCGCGCAACGGAAGGTGAACCTCACCTGGACATCCATCCCGCTGACGCCGCCTCCCGGGGCATCGCAGACGGCGAGATGGTACGCATCTTCAACGACCGGGGCGCGTTCGTCGCGCGCGCCCGGGTCACCGCCCGCGCGCGGGCCGGCCTCGTGGTCGGCCTGTCGATCTGGTGGAAGAAGCTCGCCAGCGACGGCAAGAACGCCAACGAAGTCACCAGCCAGCGCCTGACCGATATGGGGAGGGCGCCCACCTTTTACGACACGCTGGTGCAGGTTGCTAAAGTATCGGAAAGCGCCGCACCATGATCTGGACCTATGAAACTCAATCGAATCACCCCGTGGTTCCGCTCCGTGCTGATCGCAGGCACGGCAGCGGGGCTGCTGGCCAGCTGCTCGACGCTGAACTACTACACCCAGGCGGCCCAGGGCCAGCTTGAACTCCTGTCGGACGCCCGTCCGATCGACGACTGGATCGCCGACCCCGGCACCAGTACCAAACTGCGCCATCGCCTCGAGACGGCGCGCCAGATCCGCCGCTTCGCAGTTGCCGAAATGGCTTTACCCGACAACAACAGTTATAAAAACTACGCTGCGTTGAAGCGGCAATACGTGCTGTGGAACGTCGTCGCCACGCCCGAGCTGTCGCTGCATCCGCTGCAATGGTGTTTCCCCGTGGCCGGCTGCGTGAACTACCGCGGCTACTACAGCAAGGAGGCGGCGGAGTCGTATGCGAAGGAGTTGCGCGACGCGGGCGACGACGTCGAGGTCGGCGGCGTGGCTGCGTATTCCACCTTGGGCTGGTTCAGCGACCCGCTGATCTCGACGTTCATCAATTACCCGGACGGCGAGCTGGCCCGCATGATCTTCCACGAGCTGGCGCACCAGATCGCGTACGCGCAGGGCGATTCGCAATTCAACGAATCGTTCGCGTCGACGGTGGAAGAGGTCGGTGTCGAGCGCTGGATGGACCGCTTCGGCAATCAGCAGATGCGCGACGCCTATGCGCGCTACCGCAGCCGCAAGAAGGATTTCCTCGGCCTGTTGATGAAGTACCGCAAGGCGCTCGAGCAGAACTACGCCGTCGTCGACCGCAGCGATGCCGAGAAGCGGGTCGTCAAGGTGCGTCTGTTCCAGGAACTGAAGGACGAGTACCAGATCCTGAAGGGCAATTGGGGTGGTTACGCGGGGTATGATCGCTTCTTCGACCAGCCGTTGTCGAATGCCCACCTGGCGTCGATCGCGACCTACGAAGACTTCGTCCCAGCATTCCGTGCGTTATTACAACGCGAAGGGAGCTTCCCGAAGTTTTATAGCGCCGTCAAACGCCTGGCCGAGATGGACCGGTCGGACCGCCACCGGATCTTGAATATGATGGTGCCGCCGCTCGTGGCCGCGCCCCTGATGGTGCAGCGCAGCGAAACGCGCCCGTAGCCATTTGCGTCAAACGTCGATAGAGTCGTTGTTCGAAAAGCGCAAAAGTGCTTGCGTCCGCGCGCGCTGCCCGATAGCATCTTGTTTAGTAATATCAGCACGACCGTGCGATTTTTCGGGCTCAGAACGATAACGATACTGGAGACAGAGGCACCGATGGACAAGATTTGGCTCAAGGCTTATCCGCCCGGCGTACCGGCGGAAATCGATCCCGACCAGTATGGCTCGCTGGTGCAGCTGCTGGAGGAATCGTTCCGCAAGTACGCGTCGAACAATGCATTCGTCTGCATGGATAAATTCCTCACGTACGGGGAACTGGACGGCATGTCGAAGCGCCTGGCGGCGTGGCTGCAGAGCCGCGGGATGAAGCCGGGCGCGCGCGTCGCCATCATGATGCCGAACGTATTGCAGTACCCGGTGGCGCTGGCGGCGATCCTGCGCGCCGGCTATGTCGTCGTCAACGTGAATCCGCTGTACACGCCGCGCGAGCTGGAGCACCAGCTATCGGATTCGGGCGCCGAAGCGATCATCGTGCTGGAGAATTTCGCGCATACGGTCGAGCAGGTGCTGGGCAGGACGGCCGTGCGCCACGTCGTCGTGGCCAGCATGGGCGAACTGCTGGGCGGCGCGAAGGGTATGCTCGTCAACTTCGTCGTCCGCAACATCAAGAAGATGGTGCCGGACTTCTCGATCCCGCACATGGTGCGCTTCAAGGACGCGCTGGCGCAGGGCGCGAAGATGCCGTTCCAGCCGCCGCAGCTGAAGAATACGGACGTGGCCTTCCTGCAGTACACGGGCGGCACGACGGGCGTGTCGAAGGGCGCGACGCTCACGCACAGGAACGTCATCGCCAACGTGCTGCAGATGGAAGTGTGGTCGGTGCCGGCGATGAGCCAGCCGCCGCTCGTCGATTTCCCGAACATCGTGTGCGCGCTGCCGCTGTACCACATCTTCGCGCTGACGGTCTGCGTGATGTGGGGCATCCGCATGGGGGCGCTGAACATCCTGATCCCGAACCCGCGCGACATCCCGGGCTTCATCAAGGAGCTCAAGAAGTACCGGGTCAACATGCTGCCCGCGGTGAATACGCTGTTCAACGCGCTCGTGAACAACCCCGATTTCAAGAACGTCGATTTCAGCGGGCTGAAAGTGTGCAACGGCGGCGGCATGGCCGTGCAGCAGGCCGTCAACGACAAGTGGAAGGCGATCACGGGCACCAACATCATCGAGGGCTACGGCCTGTCGGAGACGGCGCCCGTGGCCGCCTGCAACCTCTTCGACATCGCCGGCTTCACGGGCACGATCGGCCTGCCGATGCCGTCGACGGACATCGCCATCGTCGACGACGACAGCAGGCCGCTGCCGGTGGGCAGTATCGGCGAGATCGCGATCCGCGGTCCGCAGGTGATGGCGGGCTATTGGAATCGCCCGGACGAGACGGCGAAGGTGATGACGGCGGACGGCTTCTTCAAGTCGGGCGACGTCGGCATCATGGACGAGAACGGATTCGTGAAGATCGTCGACCGCAAGAAGGACATGATCCTCGTATCGGGCTTCAACGTGTACCCGAACGAACTGGAAGCCGTGATCGCGGCCCACCCGGGCGTGCTGGAATGCGCGGTGGTCGGCGTGCCGGACGAGCACTCCGGCGAAGCGGTGAAGGTGTTCGTCGTGCGCAAGGATGCGAACCTGACGGCCGAGCAGCTGATGGAGTACTGCAAGCGCGAGCTCACCGGCTACAAGAAGCCGAAATACATCGAATTCCGCGACGAGCTGCCGAAGACGAACGTCGGCAAGATCCTGCGCCGCGCGCTGCGCGAGGAAAAGCAGGCAGCGTAACGGCAGTGGCAGCACGCACGAACCGCCCGTTCGCCGGGCGGTTTTTTTGCGCATACGAATTGAATGATTGAGAACTAGCGAGGCAATGACATGGATAAATTCTGGCTGAAGTCGTACGAGGCGGGCGTGCCTGCGGAGATCGATTGGACGCAGTACCGCTCCCTCACGCACCTGCTGGAGGATTCCTTCCGCAAGTACGCCAACCGCAATGCCTTCGCCTGCATGGGCAAGTCCATGACGTTCGCGGAGCTGGACAAGCTGTCCGGCGCGATGGCCGCGTGGCTGCAGCACAAAGGGCTGGCGCCGGGCGCACGCGTGGCGATCATGCTGCCGAACGTGCTGCAGTATCCGGTGGCGATGGTCGCCATCCTGCGCGCCGGTTACACCATCGTCAACGTCAACCCGCTGTACACGGCGCGCGAGCTGAAGCACCAGCTGAACGACTCGGGCGCGGAAGCCATCGTCGTGCTGGAAAACTTCGCGCACACCGTCGCCGACGTCGTCCCGGGCACGAAGGTCAAACACGTCATCGTGGGCACCATGGGCGACCTGCTGGGCGCGAAAGGCCTGCTCGTCAACTTCGTCGTCCGCACCGTGAAAAAAATGGTGCCGGCGTGGTCGCTGCCGTCCGCCGTGCCGTTCAAGCGCGTACTGGCGGAAGGCGCGCGCCTGGCGCGCAAGCCCGTCGAGTGCGGTCACGAAGACGTCGCCTTCCTGCAGTACACGGGCGGCACGACCGGCGTGTCGAAGGGCGCGGTGCTGAAGCACAAGAACGTGATCGCGAACGTCCTGCAGAACGAAGCCTGGTTCGGCCCGACGCTGGCCAAGATCCCGCCCGACGAGGCGCTCCAGTTCGTGTGCGCATTGCCGCTGTACCACATCTATGCGTTGACCGTGTGCGCTCTCCTGGGCCTGCGCGTCGGCGGCACGAATCTGCTGATCCCGAATCCGCGCGACATCCCCGGCTTCGTCAAGGAGCTGCGCGGCAAGCGCATCCACATCTTCCCGGCGGTGAACACGCTGTACAACGCGCTGCTCAACGATGCCGGATTCCGGCAGCTCGACCTGTCCCACCTGCGCATCTGCCCGGGCGGCGGCATGGCCGTGCAGAAGACGGTGGCCGACAAGTGGCAGGCATTGACGGGCGTCCCGATCGTCGAAGGCTACGGCATGTCCGAAACCTCGCCGGTGGTCGCGGTGAACCGCTGCGACACCAAGGAGTTCTCCGGCACGATCGGTATTGCGCTGCCATCGACCGAGCTGCGCATCCTCGACGACGCGGGCAGCGAGGTGCCGTTCGGCGAGCGCGGCGAGATCGCCGTGCGCGGCCCGCAAGTGATGGCCGGCTATTGGAACCGTCCGGACGAAACGGCCAAGGTCATGACGCCGGACGGCTTCTTCAAGACGGGCGACATCGGCATCATGGACCAGCGGGGCTATGTGAAGATCGTCGACCGCAAGAAGGACATGATCCTGGTGTCGGGTTTCAACGTGTACCCGAACGAAGTCGAAGAAGTCGTCATGGCGCATCCGGGCGTGCTGGAAGTGGCCTGTGTGGGTGTGCCGGACGAGCATTCCGGGGAAGCCGTCAAGCTGTACGTGGTGAAGAAGGATGCGAAACTGGACAAGAGTGCGCTGATGGACTGGTGCCGGGAGCAGCTGACCGGCTATAAGCGGCCGAAGTATGTCGAGTTCCGGGACACTTTGCCGAAGACGAATGTGGGCAAGATCCTGAGGCGGGAGCTGCGCGAAGAAAGTCCGGCGTCGTAAGCAGTCTCCGGTCTCGGACTTCGGACTTCGGACGATAAAACTCCTACTACAAGGCGGATAGACGGATGCTCAGTTCAATCTTGGATAGCTGGCTGGCGCGCCGGTCGGCACGGACTGCAACACAACCTGCAACGGCAGGGTTGCCCACGCGTTTCGTCGACACCGCACTCGGTAGGCTCAGGGTATTCGATTCCGGCGGCAACGGTCCGTGCATTGTCTTCGCTCCGGATGGACCCAACGTCATCGAGCACTACCGTGAATTAACGAAGGCGCTTTCGCATCGCTTTCGCGTCGTGTGTTTCGATATGCCCGGGTTTGGACATTCCTTGCCGGGCAATGCGTATGACCATTCCCTGGACCAGGGCGCGAACGCGATTCTTGCGGTCCTCGATCAGCTCGACATTCGATCCGCGACGCTCGCGTTCAGTTGTGCAAACGGGTTTTATGCCCTCCGTGCGGCCCGTCTTGCACCGACCAGGATCACGAGCCTGTTCCTGTCGCAGACGCCGTCGTTGGCGGCAATGCATGCGTGGGTGAAGCGCGTCATTCCGTGGCCGTTGAAGGTGCCCGTCATCGGCCAGCTGTCGATATGGATTTTTCGACGGAAGTTCGTCGACGCCTGGTACCGGATCACGTTTCCCGAACCGGCGCGCCGTGGCCCGTTTCTTCAGCTGGCGCATCACTCGCTGTCGTCCGGGGGATGTTTTTGCCTGGCGGGTGTCGTCCAGGGGCTGAGCAGCGCGCAAGCGCTGTCATTGGAAGGCCTGGAAATTCCGTGCGTGATGATTTGGGGCGAAAAAGACCGGTCGCATCGTTTTACCCAGGCCGATTCGCTGCTCGACCTGGTGCCTCATGCCCGCGTGTTACGGTTCGAGGACGCCGGCCATTTTCCGGAGCTTGAACAATCGGAGCGCTACCTGGCACTGTTGCTCGGTCATATGGAGTCGCTGTCGGGGCGCCCGTGTACTGAAGCGCCGCCTTCTCAAAGCGTGGTCTGAAGACGCTTTTCTTCGACTTCGTGGGCTGCGGGGCCGGGCACCATCGTGATGATATTCAGCTTCTCGAGTGCCCAGTAAAGCAGCTTCATCGGATCCAGTTCTTTATCGATCGCGGGCGACAGATAGCGTGGAAACGCATGATGGTTGTGATGCAGTGTGGCGCCGAGCGTCAACGTCGACATGAACACCAGATTGGTCGATCGCCCTTTGGTCCGGAATTTCGACGAGCCTACGCAATGGCATAGCCCGTTCACGACGAATTCAGTGAAAAAATAGCCGATGAAGACGCGCAAGGCACCGAAATAGGCGAACCATCTGATGCCCAGTTCCCAGCCGCCGACTGCCCAGCCGAGCGCGAACGGTATCAGGAAGCCCGCATACGAGATCGCGACGAAATATTTGTCGAACCACTTCATCATCGGCTCGTCGAGCAACTGCCCGGCATAGAATCTTTTCGAGGTGAGCACGCGATCGAACTTCCATCCCATGGACGCCCACCATAACCCGAGGGTCAGTACGACGAACCGGTTGTCGCCGAATTGCCAAGGGGAGTGCGGGTCGCGATCGACAACGTCCACGTGCCGATGGTGCCTCTTGTGGTTGGCCACCCATTGCACCACGGAGTCCTGGCAGAGCAACGTGCCCAACACGCCAAGGATAAACCGGCAGGACCGATGCGTCGTGAACGTCCGATGCGTGAAGTACATGTGGTACCCGGTGTTGGCACCCAATGCAGTCGCAATGAACGCGACCGGCAGGACGTAAAGCGCGTCCCACGGCGACCGGATCAATTGCTGAACCGCGATGGCGGTGCCGGCCACGACCAGGCACGTCGTCAGCGCAAAATAGCCGAAACGTAATAGATAGTCTTTGCCACCCAGGACAATGACCTCTCCTCGATCAAATGTGTTTGCTGTCATGATTTAACTTTTTGCCTGGGGCGTTATTGGACAGCGGCCTGTGCGGCGGCATCGGTCGGTAATTGGCAAACGAAACCGACAACACGACGTACCACGTTTTCATCCTGCAGAATGCGCATGTGCCCCAGTCCATTCGTCTTGATCAGCTCCGAGTTCGCGATCGTAAGGTGGACGCGGTCGGCGTCGTCCGCCGGGACGTAGCGATCCTTGAGGTCGTGAATCATCAAGCAGGGCAGGTTCAGGTCGGGGCCGATCGTCGCAAAGCTCAGTTCGGACTCGGGGCAATCATGAAGCTGCTCCATGATCGGATACATCTTTTCGTGCGACCGATGCGGTACGCCGACCATTCTTGCAAAACCACTCACGACGTGGCGCAGAGAAAACGGGCAGGAGATCAGCACGATCTGCTGCGCGACGGTGCCCTTGCGGACAGCGATTCCGGTCGCTGCGGCGCCGAACGAATGTCCGACGATGGTATGCACCGGCCCGAAATGTTCAGCTGCGGCCGCAACGGCCCTGGAAAATTCGACCAGCGTCGTACGCTTTTTGTTGGACGATCCGTGTGCCGGCCCATCGAACGCGACCACGCGGTAGCCCTGGGCGTTCAGCGCCAGGCCGATTTTCCCGAGCTGGGCCCGGCGTCCTTCCCAACCGTGCACGAGCAGCACGGTCGGCCCGGTGTTGTCCCAGATGGTCGCATCAAGGACCTCGCCATCGAAAGACAATGTCGCGGGTGTGCCGGCGGCCAGCGCGTTCTTTTCCCAATTCGCCATCTCGAACCGTCTGGGCGAATAGAAGATCGCCACTGCGCGCTTGGCGGCATAGCCGGACGACACAATGTTAAGGACAGAAAAAAATAATCGAAATATTTTTAGCAGCATGACAATTTTTCAAGAAAGAGCGAAATGTTTCGCGGCAAAAGAAAAGACTCGTATATCGCGTTTCCTGCCCGCCACTGCGCACGCCAGGGCGAAACCCGGGTGAAACGCGATGGATTCGACGTTCCACCGGCCCCAGTTCGGCGGCATGCGAACATTATTTTGCGGGGCGGCTAATTCGGGGAGTGTCGCTCCGAGCCCCGATATGCCAACGCCTGCCCCCTTCAGCAACGCTTCCTTGCGACACCAGCAATCCCAGATCTGCTGCCTGGTCGTTACATGTCTTTCCGACCCATTGAAGAACCGCGATACGCCCCGGACAATCTCCGGTTTCTGGTCGATCCACTCCAGGTCCACACCGATCGCCGCCTTTTTTGTTAGCGCAATGGCAATGCCATGGCGGCAGTGCGACAGACTCAGCTTGACGCGCGAAACAGCGCCGTTCCGGATTTCCAGGGCACCCCTTGCATTCGGCCGGATGTCGATCATGTCTGGGCTCAGCCCGGCGTAGCGGGCCAGTACGAGGCGCATCACGGCACGGGAGACGATGTAGTCACGTCTTGCTCGAGGGCTCAGAAACGTCCGCGCAAATCGCTTCTCGCCAGCCGGCAAAAGATTCGAAAACCGGGAAAGACGGCTTTGTCGCTCCAGGTCCACGAACCAGATATGCACTTGTCGACGATCGAAAAGCGCATGTGACAAACGCTCCCGAAGTCGCCTCATGCAACCTTGGGTTGACTCAGCTTCCGCGCTTCCATGCGGCTCAAGTTCACCGTACCGGTATGGAATCCGACGATGAAGACACCCAGATATTTCTCGTATTTTTTATAGGTGGCCTCTCCGACGATGTCGATGGCTGCATGCCGGTTTTTTCGCAGCGCGTTATACCAGGCCTGCAATGTCTTGGCATAGTGGACACGGTGATTTTGCAACTGGACGACTTCGAAGAGCCCTTCGCATGCCGCAAAAATCTCCGAAACCCGCGGCAATTCAGACTCGGGAAAGATCTCTTCGACGAAAGGATTCGGGTTCGATTCGTCGTAGTTCTCGTACACGATGGTCTGCAAGGACAGGCTGCAGTCATCCGTGGAGTGTGCATGGCACCACTCGAAGAATTTACGATAGGCGGCCAGCTTTTCGGCTTTTGTCGCACCGGACTTGGCGAAATGCTCGAACGCGCCGACCGACACAATGGCGTCGTAGGGTTCGGCGGGGACATGATTTTCCCAGCTTTCGAGGTGGACGTTGATACGGCTGTCTTTGGCGTCCAGAATCCACTCGGCCTGCGCTGCACTGAGGGTCAGTCCGACTGCGGACTTCACGTCATAGTGCTGGACGGCCCGGTTGAGCAATGCGCCCCAGCCACAGCCGATGTCAAGCAGGTTTTGCTTGCCCTGTGCGCGCGCTTGCGACAAATGCAGATCAAGCTTCCGTACTTGGGCCACTTCCAGACTGTCCCCTTCCTGCCAGAGTGCGCAGGAATAGGTCATGCTTGGGTCAAGCCACAATTTATAGAAATCATTGCTGATGTCGTAATGGGCTTGAATCGCCTCCGCCGATGCGCCGCGTGCGTGGTATTCCGACCGCTCAATCACCTGGGTGGATTGTTCCATCTTAGCTTCCCGCCATCAGATTCATGATTTCCTGTGCCGCCTTTTCGATTGTCGGGTGCTCGTACAGCAGAGAGGGATCGATATCGCACTTCAGCCAGTCCATCAAATCGCCACTCAAGGTGACCGCCGTGGCCGAATCGAGTCCGTATTTCCGCAGGGGGACTGTCGTGGAAACTTTTTCCAACTTGATGTCGCACAGGTTGGAGACGTACTTGACCATCCAATCTTCGATTTCTTTTTGCGTGATCCTGACCGGCTCGGCGATCGTGGCATGCTGTGGATTGCTCATATCTCTATCTTTCTTTAATCGAGTTGGTGTTCCAGGTTTTTCGGGCTAATGATTCGAAATTCGGGGTGTTGACAGCCGTGCACAATCGGAGCGATTTCAGCACCTGGATGATCGCGTAGCCAACGTCGAGCTCCCACCATTTATGTCCGAAACGGGCCGACGACGGATAGGCGTGGTGATTGTTATGCCAGCCTTCCCCCATCGTCACGAGCGCCAGCCAGGCGATATTCCTGCTTTGATCTTCGCATGCATAACGGCGCGATCCGAATACATGATTGAGGGAGTTGAGGCCCCAGGTAATCTGGTGAACGAAGAAAATGCGGAACAGGCCGCCCCACAGCAGGCCTTCGACGGCCCCGCTGGTGGTGCCAGTGATGGCCCAGGCCATCAGCGCCGGAATGACCATGCCCAGGCAGACCCACAGCAGATAAAACCGGTTCAGCTTGATCAGCACCGGATCCTGCAGGAGGTCTTTTGCAAACATCGGGACGTTCGTGATTTCGCCCTTTAACATCCAGCCGAAATGGGCATGCCACAAGCCCTTGATTTGTCCGATGAAGTCGGTGCCGTGCATGCACGGCGAATGGCAGTCGTCTTTGGTATCACTGTAAGCATGATGTCGGCGATGGCTTGCAACCCAGAACAGCAGGGGGCCTTGCGCCGCCATCATGCCCAATATCGCCAATGCCACTTTGGTCGCGTGCGCAGGCTTGAATGCGCGGTGGGTAAACAGACGATGAAAGCCGATCGTCAAGCCCGCGGTCGTCAGTGCATACATCAGGGAAAATACGAAAATAGCCGCGCCGCTAATGCCGTGCATGCCGGCATATGCCAGGGCAGCGCATGCCCCGGCGGTCGGGACAATGATCGTCAAGAGGGCAACGATACGTTGTTCTTGCGATAGCTGCGGATTCTCCAGGAGTATCTTTTTCATGGGTT
>Ga0207657_10002588_pt1 | contig 19578 bp, 18 predicted proteins | sample KBSC33metaG_FD_184316 | JGI IMG/M metagenome (GOLD analysis project Ga0207657, IMG submission 184316) | Corn rhizosphere microbial communities from Kellogg Biological Station, Michigan, USA - KBS C3-3 metaG (SPAdes) (version 2) | ecosystem: Host-associated > Plants > Roots > Rhizosphere > Soil ... | reverse complement strand
CGCGCGGTACCTTGGTCCGCTGGTGCCGAAAGAATCGCTGCTCTGGCAGGATCCGGTTCCCGCCGTGGATCATGCGTTGATCGGGGAGCAGGATATTGCGGCGCTGAAGGCCAAGATTCTCGCGTCGGGATTGTCCATCTCTCAACTGGCCACGACGGCCTGGGCGTCAGCGGCGACGTTCCGCGGCTCCGACAAGCGCGGCGGCGCGAACGGCGCGCGCATTCGCCTGGCGCCGCAAAAGGATTGGGAAGTCAACCAGCCGGCGCAACTGGGAAAGGTGCTGCAGACGCTCGAAGGGATTCAAAAGGAGTTCAACGCTGCTCAATCCGGCGGCCCACAGTCCAATGGAAAAGGAAAGAAGGTTTCGCTCGCTGACCTGATTGTTCTGGGCGGCTGCGCGGCCGTCGAGGCGGCGGCCAAGAAAGCCGGACACGAGGTGAAGGTACCTTTCACGCCGGGACGCACCGACGCTTCGCAGGAGCAGACCGATGCGCACTCCTTTGCGCCGCTCGAACCGATTGCCGACGGGTTCCGCAATTATCTCCGCAACGGACAGCCCCTGCCGGCTGAGGAACTGCTGCTGGATCGGGCGCAGTTGATGACGCTGACCGCTCCTGAAATGACGGTTCTCATCGGCGGCTTGCGCGCCCTGAACGTAAACGTCGGCGAGTCCAAACACGGCGTTTTCACCAGCCGGCCTGGGACGCTGACGAATGATTTCTTCGTCAACCTGCTTGACATGAAAACCAAGTGGCAGGCTTCAACCACCGAAGGCGTATTTGAGGGGCGCGATCGCGCCACGGGCGAACTCAAATGGACCGGCACCCGGGTCGACCTGGTCTTCGGTTCTAACTCCCAGCTACGGGCCGTCGCGGAAGTCTATGCCTGCAACGACTCGAAAGAGACGTTCGTGAAAGACTTCGTGGCTGCGTGGAACAAGGTGATGAACCTTGATCGCTACGACCTTGCCTGATCTCAGAGGAAAAAGAGAGCGGTCAGCTTGGTGCCAAGCCCGGTTCCTGTTGTTGGGATCGGCGAGACCGAAGTTGGCCGCGTTTCTTGCCTGGCGCTGGGCCGGATCGCACGCCCGCACGGGCGAGCATGCCGCCCTTCCGGCGGGATTTTCTTCAGCGATTAAGATCTGAGCAGAGTCCCGCTGGACGGCCATCTCATAGCCGCGCGCACAGCTCGACGGAGGCTGGTCGCAGTATCTGAAGAGCGGATTTTGCCTAGGTAGTTTCGAGGCGTTGCCTAAAGTGTTTAATCCCGCCAACCGAGTTTAATGATTAGAGAAAAGTACTTGCCCTAAAATAGCTAGGCTATGTATGATAGTACGTCCGGGAGGGTAGTCCCGGAAACATCGATTAAGGACGCTGAACCTAATGACCTCTGTCGGTAGCATTCTGCGCAAAGAGCGGGAGAGCCAGGGGCGTGCGATCGCGGAAATCGCGGCGGAACTCTGCATCACGCAACGCTATTTGCACGCCATCGAGCAGGATGACACGGACGGCGTACCGGGACTTTTCTTTTATAAGAATTTTGCCCGGCAATATGCGGCAATTCTGGGTATTGACGAAGGCCTGATCCGGCCGGCTCTGGATGCGGTCAAAGCCCCCGAAGATACGCCGCCCGGTCCTGAGATCCGCGTTCCTAATAGTCTGGTGCAAGCGACCAATCGCCGCCACATTCCGGACATATCCATGGGGTGGTCAGTAGCCGGACTGGTTATTGTGTTGCTCGGCTGCTCGGGAATTTACGCATGGTGGAAACGGGCGCCGCAAGCGCCGGCCGCGGTCGCCGTGATGCAGCAAATCACGCCAGTGGCTATGCTGAGTGCATCAGCGCCCTCATCGATGCCGGAAGCAGCGCAGCCGGAGGTACAGAGTGCCGTGCAAACGGCAGAGGCGAGCGGCGTGGTCCTGAAGCTTTCGGCCACCGAGCGGACTTGGCTGTCGATCAGCAGCGACGGCAAAGAGATTTTTGCCGGGACCTTGCAACCTAGCGAATCGAAGACGCTCACTGGACTGGACCGCGCGACCATGAAAGTCGGCAATGCGGGCGGCATCGAGGTGCGCTGGAACGGCAAGATCATCAGCCCGCTGGGGACACGCGGACAGGTGCTGACGATACGCATTACTCCGCAGGACTTCGAGATCGTTCCTCCACCGCCCAAGCAGGAACTGTAGGCCGAAGGCTTGGCTGCGCGGGACGCCAGGCAGACGACTCGCCTTCACTAATCTTCGACAGTGATCTTGGGTCCGGCGGTTTGCTCTTCCACGCAGCGGACCTCGATCTTGCGGGCAAGTTCCAGAAACGGCGCGGCGTGGGGATCGTTGCCATCGCGCGTCGCCACCGGACGGCCGGTATCGCCTCCAATACGGACCTCGGGCTGCAGCGCAAGTTCGCCCAGGAACGCAACCTTCATCGCTTCGGCAGTGCGCTTTCCGCCGCCTTGTCCGAACACGTCAATGCGCTCGCCCGAGCCGGGCGCGATCAGATAGCTCATGTTCTCGACCATGCCGAGGATCGGCACGCGCACTTGCGCGAACATGTTCACGGCCTTGCGCGCGTCTTCGAGCGAGACATCGGAAGGCGTCGTCACGACGACCGCGCCGGAGAGCGGTGCGGTCTGGATCAACGACAACGCCACATCGCCGGTGCCGGGCGGAAGATCGATAAGCAGGTAGTCGAGTTCGCCCCAGTCAACTTGGCGAAGAAACTGCTGCATCACGCTGTGCAGCATGGGGCCGCGCCACACGAGCGGCTTATCGCCAGGATTAAGAAAGCCCATTGACATCAGCTTCACGCCGTAGCGTTCGATGGGTCCGATGCGGTCGCCTTGACCGCGCGGAGTTTCGTGAGCGCCCATCATGAGAGGGACGTTGGGGCCGTAGACATCGGCGTCGAGAAGCCCGACTTTGCGACCCAGTTTCGCGAGCGCAATCGACAGGTTAACGGCGACGGTGGTCTTCCCTACCCCTCCTTTGCCGGAACCCACGGCGATGAGGTGACGGACGCCGGGGATCGGCATTTTCGGCGGTGCTGCGGGAGGTTGTTGGGGACCCATCTAATTGATGGTAGCAACCCCACCAACAACGACGGTGGCGATCCCGCTCAGGCCAGCGCAAGATTCGCTTGAGCGCGCAGCGTGGAATCGGCGAATTCGCCACGCGCGAATTTGGGAAAAGCGGCGGCGGCGATCATGGCGGCGTTGTCGGTCGAGAGCCCTGGGGTCGGAAAAAAGATCGGATAAGGCAGGTGCGTGGCCGCGGCGGCGATGCGTAAACCCGCATTGCAGGCGACTCCTCCGGAAATCACCAGGCTGCGCGCGCCGATTTCCTCCGCTGCTTTCACGGCCCGCCGCAGCAGTTCGCGGATGACGGTGTGTTGGAACGATGCCAGCACATCGAGTGTTTCGCGGGGCGTCACGGCCAGCCATTCGTCGACGCTTGGATGCGGATTGCGCTGCAGTAGTTCGCGGCGCGCGGCCACTTCGGCCGAGAGATCGCGCGCTTCGCTCCAGCGCAGGACGGCGGTTTTGAGTCCGCTGAAGCTGAAGTCGAGCGTGTTGCCTTTCATCTTCGCGAGAGTGAAGGGGACCGCGTGAGGGTCGCCATGGGGAGCGAGCATATCGATCACGGGACCGCCGGGATAACTGAAGCCCAGCAGTTTGGCGACTTTGTCGAAAGCCTCGCCGGCCGCATCGTCGCGAGTCTTGCCGAGCAAGCGGTAAATGAAATTCTCGCGTACCTCATATAGGTGCGTATGGCCTCCGCTGACCACCAGCGCCAACGCTGGCAGTTCCACTGGATTCTGGCTGACTACGGCGTGGATGTGGCCTTCGATGTGGTTCACAGCGATCAGTGGCAGTCGCCGCACTAAAGCCAGCGCCTTGGCGTAGGTGATCCCGACCAGGAGCGATCCCACCAAGCCTGGACCCTGCGTGACGGCGATGGCTCCGAGGTCTTCGAGCCGGGTATCCGATTGGTCGAGCGCCAAACGGACCACCGGTACGATGGTGCGCAGGTGCTCGCGCGATGCCAGTTCCGGAACCACTCCGCCGTAGCGGGCATGCGTCGAGATCTGTGACGCGACCACCGACGACAGGATGCGGGAGCCACCCTCGACCACCGCGGCGGCGGTTTCATCGCACGACGATTCGATGCCCAAGATACGCACTGCTTTCAGTTTACGTTGTATGCTGAATACCAGATGAGCGCGGCGAGCCCGGTTTACCTGGAGATCATCGACTTTATCGCGACCGGCACCACTCCGGAAGCGGTCACTCACTTCCAGCCGTCCGCCGCGGCGCAGCAGCGGGTGGCGGATCTCATTCAGCGCGAGAAAGAGCAGCCCCTTTCGCCCGAGGAAAAGGCTGAACTCGACCACTTCATGGAGTTAGAACACATCCTGAGAATGGCCAAAGCGCGGGCGCGCCAGATTCTTGCCTGTGGGCAGTGACATTACCGAGGCACTTCGCAGCCAGGTCGCCCGTCGCGCGCACCATCGTTGCGAATACTGCCTGATCCACGAAGACGATATCGCATTCCGGCCGCATGTCGATCACATCCTCAGCCGCAAGCATGGCGGCCTTTCAGCGGTGGAAAACCTGGCGTACGCCTGTGTCCTGTGTAACCGGAGTAAAGGAAGCGATGTCGCCTCGATCCACGGCCCCAGCGGCGAACTCGTGCGGCTGTTTCATCCCCGCGAAGATTTGTGGACGGATCATTTTCAACTCGACGGCTGCTCGATTCGCGGGATTTCGGAGGTTGGCGGCGCGACAGCGGAATTGCTGAAATTCAATGCTCCCGAAAGACTGGCGGAGCGCAACCTCCTGCAATCGCTCGGCAGTTACCCGACTAAAGTGTGAGACAGCGGTGCTTCTTTCCGATTTCGACTATCATCTTCCAGAAGAACTGATCGCGCAGGAGCCGCTGCCGGATCGCGCCGCGTCGCGCATGCTGGTGGTGGACCGAAAAGCCGGAACGTGGCAGGATCGGAGCTTCCGCGACTTCCCTTCCTTTCTCCATCCCGGCGACTGCCTGGTGCTGAACGACTCGCGCGTATTCCCGTCGCGGCTCTACGGTCACCGCGAGGGACATAGCGGGCGAGTGGAAGTGTTCCTGACCCAGCAGGAATCGCGAGACGGGTTGCGCTGGAGTGCGCTGGTGCGTCCCGGGCGCAAGATGCGCAGCGGGGAACGCATCGTCGTCACCGACGAATTGTCAGTCGAGATCCTGGGCCGCGGGGAGTTCGGCGAACGCACGGTCAAGCTGTCTCCCCAGGGCGATGTCTTCGATGTTTTGGAGCGCGCGGGTCACGTTCCGCTTCCGCCGTATATCCGCAGACCCGATACGACTGCCGACCGGGAACGCTATCAGACGGTGTTTGCGCGGGAGCGCGGATCGGTGGCGGCGCCGACGGCCGGGCTCCATTTCACGCCCGAGATTCTGGATGCTTGCCGCGCGGCGGGGGCGGCTATTGCGCGGGTAACGCTGCATGTGGGTCTGGGCACCTTTCAGCCTCTGCACACCGACGTCATCGAAGACGTAAAGCTGCATTCGGAGAGCTTTGTGGTGCCGCAAGAAACCGTCGCCGCCATGGACGCGGCTTCGCGCATGGTGGCGGTGGGAACCACCAGCGTGCGGGCTATCGAAAGCGATCCGGCTCGGCCGCAGACCGAGCTCTTCATCTCACCGGGCTTCCAGTTCCGGCGCACCGGTGCGATGCTTACCAACTTCCACTTGCCCAAGTCGAGTCTGCTGGTCCTGGTCGCCGCCTTCGCCGGCCGGGACCTTACTTTGTCCGCCTATCGGCACGCGGTCGAGGCCCGTTACCGCTTTTTTTCCTACGGCGATTGCATGCTGATCCTGTAAGGCTCGCGGCGGAGTCCTGGCGCGAGGGGTTATGGGATAATCGAGTCGTTGGAATTGCGCCGCTCACTTTCGGATTTGCTTGTGAAGGCCCGCCAGCGCTCGTTCCAGCACCTGCTGCTGCAACAGATGACGCGCGCGGCCGCCGTCACGCTCGCGTGCGGTATTGTCATCCTGCTGGCCGGAACTCAGTACCTGAGCGCGCTCTGGCTGCTGCTGGTGGCGGCCCTGACTCTAGGCGCCGGCGTCTATATTGCGTTGCGCAAACGTCCCTCTGCTTATCGCCTGGCGCAGCGCATTGACGCGAAGTTAAAGCTGGCGGATACGCTCTCGACCGCCGCGCATTTCATTGAGGCTCCGGAGGCAGCCGATGCGTCGCTTCGCGAGAGCCAGCGGTTGCAGGCTGAACGGCTCGCCGAGTCAGTGGATTTGAAGCAAGCGCTGCCGTTGACCCGGCCGCGCGCTCTGTACCCCGCCCTCGCACTGGCACTGGCTTTGGCCGGAGTGTTGCTGATGCGCTACGCGGTGCTGGGTTCGATAAACCCGCGCGCATCGCTGGTGGCGAGCGCCTACGACAACGTGTTCGGCGCGCCTCAACAGCAGCCTAAACTGCAAGGTTCCAAGGACGGCGGCGAACAACCGGGCGACGGGCGCGATCAGGACAAAGACGCATCCAAGAACAACGATTTCGCCGGAGACCCGTCGGCCAACTTCGACCCGGCTACGCCCGAGAGTCCCAAGGAGCAGAATAAGCAGCAAGCCGAGAAGAAGGAACAGGGAAATAACCCTGATGCGAAGGGGAATAATTTCAATAAAGATGCACCTCCCGACGACAAGAAAGAGGGCAACAAGGAGGCCGCGGGCGGCAAGCAGAGCGACAAGGCGGATCAGGAGCCGTCTCTCTTAAACAAAGTACGGGACGCCATCAGCGAGATGATGAACAAGATGAAGTCGTCTCCGAAGGATTCCGACAAGAACCAGAAGAGCGATCCCACCCAGAGCGAACAGCAGGCGGCGCAAGAGGGGCAATCCCAGGAGAAGGGCGATAGCAAGCAGTCGAAGGACGGCAAACAGTCGAACAACGCCCAGGACGGCAGCAATACCGCGCAGATGAAATCCTCGCAGGATACGCAAAGTGGGATGGGCAGCCAGGAAGGCGACAAGACCGCCAAGCAGGCCGAGGCACTGAAAGCCATGGGCAAGATCTCGGAACTGCTAGGCAAGCGCGCCGAGAACGTAAAGGGCGCGGTGATGGTGGAGGTCGGGTCTACCAAGCAACAGTTGAAGACGCCGCTAGGCCAGAGCGAATCGACGCATGCCGAGGCCGGCAGTGAAATCCACCGCGACGAAGTACCGCCGATCTACGAGCAATTCGTACAGGGATACTTCGAAAATATTAGAAAACCCTCACAAACCAATACGCTGGCTCCTCAGGACGCTCCCCAATAGCCTTCCATCTGCCTAGACCCTAAGGGTCCTTCCACCACCCTGCAAACAAAACGCCTGTAACGACCAATAAGATCGCAGTATCTTTACCGTCAGGGGTCTGTGATGGCAAGGGTTAGGCCATTTCAGGGCGAAAAGAATGCAAGTTCTTGGCAACCTCGCTGACTGCGCAGTGCACTGTCCCGCCCTTCTACCCCCCGCGGGGGCTCTCTTGAGACTTCATTACCCGAGAAGTTTCAAATTACCAATCACTGTTTACAACTTACTGGAGGTTTTAGATGAAAACAGCATCGAAGACCGCGAGACTCACCTTGCTCTTGGCGGCCATAGTTTCTCTGGCGCTTACCGGCGTGCAAATTCTTAACGCTCAGGCGACGGATAGTAATATTGTCGGAACCGTGACGGATGCGTCGGGAGCCGCCGTTCCAGCCGCTAAGGTCACCGCTGCAAACAAGGCGACAAATGTGAAGTACGATACCGTGACAAACCCGAACGGGGAATACCGGCTGAACAACATTCCGGTTGGCACCTATGATGTTTCGGCCACCAAGGCTGGATTCTCCGTCGGGACACTGTCGGGGATTCAACTCGAATTGAACCGTACAGCTTCCGTCAATATTGCTCTTGCGGTGGGCGAAGTGACAACCTCGGTGGACGTAACGGAGTCGGCGGCACTCATCGATACCGGCACGTCGCAATTGCAGACCGTTTTTAATGCCGACGCGATCGCGGATTTGCCGGCTGCGGGAAGTTCGAAGCTCATCAACGGCGCAGGAATTTACAATATCAGCCTGGGAGCGGCGGGAGTCGCTATGGCGGGCGGTATCGGTTATGGTACCGGACCGACAGTGGCAGGACAGCGCTCCGAAAACAACACGTTTTACGTTGACGGCGTTAATAACGACGATCACGATGTGACCGGACCGCTGGTTTACATTTCAAATGAAGCGGTTTCCCAGTTTTCGATTCTTCAGAATCAATTCAGCCCTGAGTTTGGCGGCGCCTCTGGCGGCGTCTTCAATGTAATCGTCAAGAGCGGGACCAATCAGCTCCACGGCTCGATTTACGAATACCTGCAGAACCGGAATCTGAATGCTGTAGACAACACCAGTGTTCTTAATGGAAACCGGACAAATCCCCGCTATGACTTTAATCGTCTGGGTGCGACGATTGGTGGCCGAATTATAAAAGACAAGCTGTTTTACTTCGGAAATTTCGAATACGCTCCCTTGGGCCAAGCTTCGACACCCGGATCCCCGGTGTTCGCCCCGACCGCGGCAGGCATCGCCACCTTGAATGGCATGAGTGGCCTGAACAAGACGAATCTTGGAATCTTTACGAAGTATGTCCCGGTAGCCGCAACAGCTAACTCACCCGCTCCCATACTTGTAAATGGCGTAAACATTCCAGCAGGGTCACTTGTGTTTGCATCGCCCAACTTCTCGAATTCGTACCACTGGCTAAGCTCGATCGATTGGAATATCAGCGACAGCGACCAACTCCGAGGCCGGTATATTTATGACAAGAATTCCGCGATCGACACCAATGCCACTCTGCCCGTTTTTTATGCGACCCAACCGACTCTCAACCAGATGGTCACGCTTTCGGAATTTCACAATTTTTCCCCCACCATGATCAATGAGCTTCGGCTTGCATATTCCCGCCATAACGAAGTTGTCCCGGTGGGGGATTTTGCCTTCCCAGGCTTAAACGCGTTCCCTAATCTGTCCTTCGACGAACTCCAGTTGCAGGTCGGGCCGGATCCGAACGCGCCTTCGGGGGGCATCCAGAACCTGTCTACGCTTCAGGAAAACATAACAAAAACCATGGGCCGGCACACTTTTAAGGCAGGTTACAATTTCACCGACATCATCTTGAGCAGCTTCTTTGTGCAGCGTGTCCGCGGCGATTATGACTACGCGACGCTTCAACAATTCTTAGTGGACCAGCAGCCCAGCGGCGGCAGTCTCAGCGGTGTCCCCGGCGAGCGAACGTTTGGGGCTACCAGTGGCGTGCCCGAAGGCTTCCTGCAACATTCCGCCTATCTGAACGATGATTTCCGAATCAGCGCGAAACTGACGCTTAATCTCGGTCTACGCTACGAATACGTCACGGTGCCGGTAGCTTCGCGCGCACAGCAATACAGCGCCATTGCCAACGTCCCAGGCGGCATCACTTTCGGCAATCCGAAGGTTGGCAAGAATGATTGGTCTCCGCGCATTGGCTTCGCATACTCTCCAGATCAAAAATGGGTGGTCCGTGGCGGCGTCGGCAGGTCTTTCGATCTTCCCTACGCTAATCTCAGTACCAATGCCAATCCGGCCTTCTACCAAGTAACCCAGGATGTTAACAGCGCCAATCCAGTGAGTAACTTTCTAGCTAATGGAGGCCTCACCGCTCCCCCTTCAACAGCTCCCACTGTAGCGAGCGCACGTGCGGCGCTCTCTGCATATACCTGGGACCAGAACCGACCGTACGCCTTAAACGGAACACTAGGCGTGCAACGGCTATTCGGGAAGGACTATACTGTCGAGGCCCGCTATGTGTACACCAAAGGTGTCCACCTTTACGTGCAGGACCGCCTCAACATTACCTCACAGGTAAACTCTAGCAACTTCATTCCGACGTTCTTAGCTCAACCGAGTGCGAGCCAACTTGCTGCTCTGACCAAGCCGCTCGGGACGCCCACAACACCTGGTACGGTTTACGGCGCCATACCGCCCGGTGCAACCACGACACGACCGTATAATACGCTCGCCTCTTTGGGCTTCAATCAAGCGATTGTGGGGTTCGATCCTGTCGGGAATTCACGGTATAACGGCTTGGCGATTCAGATGAATAAGCGCTACTCCAAGAACTTCCAGTACCAGATTGCTTATACCTGGAGTCACGCACAGGACGACTCAACCGCAACCTTGTTTTCGACTTATTTTACGCCACGCCGCGGGCAGGATTTTCAGAACAAGAGCGCGGATTGGTCGGATTCCGCCCTTGACCATCGCCATCGCCTGACGATTTCGCCCACCTATGATTTAAGAATATTCGAGAACAAAGGCTGGGTCATGAAGAATGTGGTTGGGAATTGGCGCTTTTTGGGCAGCTATACTTACCAGACAGGCGAGTCGGCTACGATTCAAAGCAATGTCGATTCCAACCTTAATAATGATAACGCCGGGGATCGCAGCATTATCAATCCCGCTGGGCAAGCCAACATTGGCAGCGACGTATTTCCGATAAACCGGGCTGGTGCGACGATTCCGTCTACGATAAAGCTCGCTTCTGGATCCTCAATACCCAACCCCGATATTGCTGCCTATGTCGCCAAGAATCCCAACGCTCGTTACATAGTCGCCGGCGTGGGCGCTCTTGCCAATGGCGGGCGCAACAGTTATCGCATGCCGCCCACCAACAACGTCGATCTTTCAATCATCAAGCGGTTCAACTTCCGTGAACGCACGCACCTTGAATTGTCGGGTCAGTTTGCCAATTTGTTCAATCACCCACAATACGTGGGTGCATGGATTAACGACGTTGCACCGAATCCGGGCTTAGGGTCGGCTCTGGGGCGCAACGAACTTGTCCCCAGCAATCCACAGTTTCTGCAATTCAGCCAGTTCTTCACCAGCAACTCGCGAACTATCCAGGCTGTTGGCCGGATCGTTTTCTAAATCCGTGCGCGCTGTATGCCGCCCTGTGGGGGAGCAACCTCCCCAGGGCGGCATGTCTGAATCGCCGTTTATGTCCGATCGACCTGCAGATTATTCGTCACCGAGAACACGCCGGAGACGCCGCTGGCCTTAATATTGGCTAAATTCTTGTCACCTTCGGTCGCCACCGCGCCTTCCAGGGATACGTGACCGTTCTTCACGATTATGTGAATGGTAGGCACCGCGCGCATGGCGTATCGGTCGAGCCCTTCGGTTCCATAGATGGCCCGGTACACCGCTCTGCGAAGCTGGTCGTCATTGGGAGAAAGCGGCAAGACCTCAATGCGATTATCGACCCGCTCCACGCCCTCAATGCCCTTGACCGCTCTCTCGGCGTCAGATTTCAACGTCGGCCGGGTCACTTGGCCCAGCAAGGTAACGGTGCCGCCCTCCACTTTGTAGGCCAAGTTGTCGAAAACGTTATACATGGGAAGTGTCACCAGTTCATGACGGACTTCCTTTTGAAGGCGCATCTGGCCCTTTTCGGATGGATGCCGCTCCTGAGCCGCCAGGCCGCCCCCGATAGCGAGCGCCAAGAGGCCGGACAGAGATTGCAAGAAGATCTTTTTCATACGTGCTCCTTCGCGTCTCTTAAGAGCATGTTTGAGACCAAAGCGAGACCGGGTGATCCGGGGTTCGGCTGGGGGCGGTTCGCGTGGGAGGCGGACCGCGTTGGGAGTGATAGCGCGGCCTGAACGCGGGCGGAATGCTATTGCTTCTGCGGGCTGCTCCGGACGGCCGCGACCTTCCGCGGCGCAAAAGTTCGTTTGGATTGGGGCGGCGGCTTCTTCAGCCAGTCCAGTCTTAAATAGGCCGCGGCAGCGCGCAAGCGGACGGATTCGCTGGAGTCGTCAAACTGCTCTTTCATCAACGGGAGCAGGGATGGGTCGTTGCGCAACGCCAGTGCATGCACTACGGCCGCCCGTACGGAGGCGTCTTTATCCGTCACCGCCTCCTTTAGCGCGGCCAGCACCTCGGGACTGCGGTCGTTTCCCAACAGCACAGCCGTAGTGGCGCGCCCGGAAACCCCGCTATCCGAGAGTATTTGCTGCAGCGACGAGACGCCTTCGCCCAAGCCCGGAACCGGTGCAAAACCGATGCCATTTTTGAGCGCGAACATCATCATGCCCTTGGGAATGTGCACTAGCCGCAGTGTGTCGCGCTTCTGGGCGGTAAGAAAGTTGGAATGGGTCTTGGCCTCGCGGTCGAGAATGGCAAGCATCGCGACGCGTCCGCGAGGATCGCCCAGCCCGAACAGAGCCTTGGCGGCCGCGAAGCTCACTTCCGGCGTACCGTCGCTGAGAGCCTGGTTGAGAAGGTCCGCGGTTCCTTTGTCTTTCAGGTCCACGATGCTGGCGACAGCCGCTAGCCGCACATAAACATCTTTATCGGAAAGCGCCGCGGTAATCTCGGAAAGGTACGGTTCGCGGGGGCCGATTAACCCCAGCGCGGCCACCGCCTGCTTACGCACATCCGGATTCTTGTTTGCCAGGCCTTCGTTAAGAATGAGGTTAGCGCGGTTTTCGTCGGCCGATGGCGGCGGAGCGGCCGGCCCTGCGATCTTGCTCTGCCCCCAAAGTGTGAACGCCGCCAAGAAGACCACCCAACCCCAATTGCGCATAACAGCCTCCTTGGCCCGCGGTTTAGCAACCGGTTTTCAACTGGAGTTTAGCTCAGTCCGAGAGCCGCGCGCACGGCTTCCACCGGCAGATCCTTCCAGTGCCGTCCGATATTCTCCAGGCTCGTGAAAGAGCGCGTCTCCATACGGTCGATATAGAGCGAGCCACGCAGGTGATCGATTTCATGCTGCAAGATCCGCGCGAACCAGCCGGAAGCTTCGACCCGCTGCGCCTGCCCGCGCTCGTCCAGATATTTGACGACCACGCGGCGGGAGCGTTTCACCAGCGCGCTGAACCCAGCCACGCTCAGGCAGCCTTCGAAGAACTCGGCGGTTTCATCCGAATACTCGACGATGGTGGGATTGACCAGAACCATGAAAGGGACCGGCTGGCGCGCGCGTTCGGCGAGGATTTCGGGTGCGATGCCGGTCAAGTATTCGGCGCGATCCTCGACCACGGCAAGCTGGATGCCCAGCCCGATCTGCGGCGCGGCCAACCCCACACCGGGCGCGTCGCGCATGGTGTCGCGCATATGCGCGATCAATTCCTGAATGGCCGGATGAGCGATTTCTTCCACCGTGAGCGCGCGCGCCGCTTGCCGCAAGACGGGTTCACCAGTTTGAAGAATCTTGAGCCGCACGGGCGGATGAGCTGGTCCGGACACTGGTTCCTACCGGGTCTGTTCCTACTTGTCCCAGGCGTGGTGCTGCGGGCCGGCATCGCGATCTTCCACGCGGTCGTAGAGGTGGTCGTCGCAGACGGTGCCCAGCGCAAGATTGTAGAGCGTGGTCAAGCCCAAGCCCTCGCGCAGATCGTCGTCGAATTCGTGCAGCGTCTTCAAATGCGGTGCGAGCGCAGGCACTTCCTTGCCCGAAGGAGTGCGCAGGAACATCTGATAGCCGCCGTGAATCAGCAGCGCGATTTCGCCGCCCACTAGAACGCCGGCTTTGCCGATGCCCATTTTGCCGCCGCCCAGGTCTTCGATGATTGCTCCGCAGCAGCCGCGAGTCACCCGGCAGCGCCCGGCGGATTCCATCGTGGGGACGAATCCGAGCTCCTTCAAGCCAGCGATTCGTTCCTCGAAGTTCTCGACCTTGGGCTTTTGATTGCGAAAAAACATAGAATCCCCATTATAGTCACGCGCCGAGCTCCGCCTGAATCGCAGCCGCGATGCTGTTCGCGAAGTGCTCGACCCGCTTGAGATTGGGGCCTTCCACCATCACCCGCGCCAGCGGCTCGGTTCCGGAAAACCTGACCAGGATGCGGCCCGCATCGCCAAACTCAGCCTCGGCGGTGCGGATTTCACGATTCGCCTGGACTAAATCTTCGAGCGGGCGCTTGTTTTTCACCCGCACGTTTACCAAAAGCTGCGGATAAATTTCGAGTTCATTCGTCAGAGCGTCCAGATCCTGTCCGGACTCCCGGACCGCCTCGAAAACACGCAGCGCCGTGAGCAGCCCATCGCCGGTGGTGGCGTAATCCCGAAAGATGATGTGGCCGCTTTGCTCGCCACCCAATGGAGCATTGCGGCGCAGCATTTCCTGGAGCACATACTTGTCGCCAACCGGCGTTCGCACCAGCCCGATGCCGTGGCGGCGGAGCGCCCGCTCCAAGCCCAGGTTCGACATGACGGTGGCGACCACCTCCGTCAGGCGCCCGGCCGCGTGGAGGCGGAGAGCGGTCACCAGCATGACCGCATCGCCGTCGATAATCTTGCCGGAGTGCGAGACAAACAGCGCGCGGTCAGCGTCGCCATCGAAGGCGACTCCAATATTGGCGCCCGTCGCGAGTACCCGCTCGCGCAGCCCCTCGAGATGCAGCGATCCGCAGTTCAGATTGATATTGCGGCCATCCGGCTCGCAGCCGATGCATTCAACCACCGCTCCCAGGCGCTCAAAGAGCGCGGGCGCGAGAAAGCTGGCGGCGCCGTGTGCGGCGTCGACGATCATCCGCATTCCAGCCAGGCCCATAGGCAACGTGGCAGCGAGATGCTCGATATACTCGCTGTCCAAGCCTTCGTCTATTTCCAGACGCGCCGGCTCGGCGCGCACTCCGGATTCGAGACAGGCAAATATGTCGTGCTCGAGGACGTGTTCGTCTTCGTCCGGTAGCTTGAATCCGGAATGATCGATGATCTTGATGCCATTGTCGCGATACGGATTGTGCGAGGCCGAAATCATGACGCCGGCCGCAAACGGTCCGGTGCGCGTGACGTGCGCGATGCCGGGAGTAGTGATCAATCCGGCGAAACGCGCCTTGACTCCGCGGCTTGCCAAACCGCCCGCGACATACCCGGCGATTGACGGGCCGGACTCACGCGTATCCATACCTATAACTACTTCGGGGTCCACAGTCATTGCGCCGGCGGCCGGATGATCCCGTACCCAGTTGGCGAGCGCCACGCCTACGGCAAACGTCGTGGCAGCGTCGAGCGGGTATTCGCCCGCGACGCCACGCATTCCATCAGTTCCAAAAAGTTGTCTCACGTGTGGGTTATTTTCCTGTCGCTTCGATAGTCAAGTGAACGGTGACTTGCGGGGGTGATTCAAAATGTACTTGGGGGTCGTCGACGAAAGCATCCACGCGATAGTCGCCGGATTGTGTCAGGCCATGCAGATTAATGGCGTCGGTTTGAACCTGGGTTACGGAAGTGACTGGAATCTCTGCTCCGGCGATACTCAATCGTTCCGGAGAAACGCTTTGCCCCGTCAATTGATACCCCGGCGGCAGCGAACCCGACAATCGGACCTCGACCGGCACATTCTTCTGAGCGAGCCGCGCCAGGTGCAGCCGCAACTGTGAGGGCACCGCGCGCAGGAAAGTCACTCCCGGCGGCAGGTTGAGGTTGGATTCCGAGATCGTGAAAGTGCGATCCTCGGTGGTCCCGGCGTTTGCCAAGTCAAACCGGACCACGGTCTCAGCGAGGCTCGAAACCGTCAATCGTCCGGCAGGTCCGCGCAATTCAAGATGTACCGTTTCGGGCGCATTGCCGGCTACCATCCAGCTATTGGCCAGATTGCTATAAACGATTGGCGCCGTGTGCGTGGTGACCACTAGGGGCGCCGAAGAAAACGCCAGCCACAGCAAAACGGCCGTCAACAGCGAGCCCAGTTTCCAGCCGAGATTCTTGGGAAACCCCATGCTCTAAGGCTCCGCCTGTTTCCAGCGTGGTTCGCTGGCCGCGACCGCCGCCCCGGCCTTGCCGGTGGTATGGCGAGTGAGACGTTCCTGCAGGCGCTCCATCGAAATATCGGGTTCCAGATCGCCGCGGGATGCGATGGCGATCTGGCCGGTCTCCTCCGAGACCACAATCGCCAGAGCGTCGCTTTCCTCCGTGACGCCGATGGCGGCGCGATGCCGCGTACCCAGGCGCCGCAGCATCACGGGATTGGTGGTCAAGGGCAGAAAGCAGGCCGCCGCCGCGATGCGGTCGCCTTGAATAATCGCCGCCCCATCGTGCAGCGCGCCGCCGCGCTCGAAGATGGAACACAGCAGATCGCGCGACACCACGGCATCGAGCGAAACCCCGCTTTCGATAAACGTGCGGAGGCCAATGTCGCGCTCGATCACAATGAGCGCGCCGGTTCTGCCGTCGATCAGGGCTTGCACCGCCAGCACGATTTCGTCGGCAATTTCGCGGCGCTCCAGTTGGCCCTCCAACCCCAGCCAGCGGAAGCGGCCAATGCGCGAAAGCAGGCGCCGGATCTCGGACTGAAACATGACGATGAGGGCGAAAGCAGTGTATGGCGCGAGAGCCGCGAGCACCGAGCGCAGCAGGTCCAGATGGGCCCAAACGGCTCCCAGATACACCACCAGCAGTACGCCGATCCCCGTCAAGATTGGCGCGGCGCGGCGGCCGCGGACAGCCATGATGAATTGATAAATCAATACCGCCACAACCAGGATGTCGATGACCGACAAGACGGTGAGCTTCGACGTAATCGGAAGCAAAAATGGCTGCATGATCTCCAACCAGGCGGCCGCCTAAGCCGGATCGAAACGCCGCAAACGCGCGGCCACCTAACAGTAGTGTATTCGGAGTCCGGCCTGAGCGGCAATTTTATCAGTAACTTTTAGAAAGCGCCCCGCGCGCGAAAGAAGCGCGCACTCGGTAACAATGATAAAGGTCGGATCATCTAACAGGATGATTTTCAATTCCGCATTCGATGAGCTACGGACACGGGCGCAACTGAATCTCGTTAATTTCCTTCGCACTGAATTGGAATTGGGTTTTACTTTCGCAAGAACCGCGCAACTGGAAGCCAGCATGAATAACCGGGAACACTCTGAGCGCGCCCTCGAATATGCAGCTTCGGCTATCGAAACGATCCGTCGATTCGAGTCCCGGATTACCGACTCACAAGCTCTAGCAGAAATTCGGCGGCGCGCGGATGACCTTCAAAAATTCATATCCTCATCGGGCGTTGACAGCTCAAAACAGGGGGCGTAAAGTGTGAGCGATGGCACAATGTGCTTACTGCAAAGCAGATACCTCCCTTTATGAGGGCGGGGTGCCGATCTGCGTCAAATGCGCGGAAACGCGAGGGGGGGCAAGCGCCAATCCCCCGCAACGGACCGTGATATCCGCGCGATTTTGGTGAAGCACATCGTTGAAGCGACAGAAAGAGCGAATGCAGCCTCGGCGGCGTTCAACGCAGTGTTAGATCGAACTCCAAGCGGGTTGCCCCATCCCGACGGTACGCAGCGCATCCGCAACGCTTCGCGCGATCTGGACTCTGCGCGGCGGGAAATGATGAAGGCGCACACGCGCCTCAACGAGTTTATCGAGCGCGGTGTCGTGCCCGAGGATTTGAAGCAAGGCAACGGCTCATAAAGCGCATTAATATCGCAGCCCGTCGCCCGCAGTTTTAAGAGCTCTTAATCTCCGTCCACAATCGATCGCGTAGTTTTTGGGAAGCGGCAGTCTGGGCCTGAAACCACTCTCCGCGCGCCAGTACTTCAGCAGACGGATACAGCACCCGGTCCTGACGGACCGCTGAGGGCAGATAACGCATGGCTACTAGATTCGCGCTCGCAGTGTGCGTCGCCATCACGATCTCCGCAGCGACCTGCGGGCGCAGCAGGTAATTGATCCACTGATGCGCCGCTTCGACGCGCCGGCTCTCGCGCAAAATCGCCACGTTATCGGCGAATCTCGCAAAGCCTTCGCTGGGGAACGCAAACGCCAGCTTGCCCGGCGCGGCGGCGATAGCTTGCGCGGCGGTGACGGCCCAGGCTTGCGCGGCGAGGACGTCGCCGGCGACCGCCTGATCGCGAACCTCGGCGTTGAGGTAGGCGCGCAGCAGCGGCTTCTGCGCGAGAGCTTCCTGACGCGCCGCTTGCAGCTCAGCAGGGTCCCCGGAATTGATCGAATAGTGCAGCTTCTTTAGGCACGCTCCTAACACTTCAGGCTCGTCGTCGAGCATGGTGAGGCGTCCCCGCAGCCGTGCGTCCCATAGATCCGCCCACGAAGCGGGCGCCGGCTGCAGGCTTCTTTGATACAGGATTCCGGTGACTCCGTGCATGTAAGGAATGCCCCAGCGCAGCTTAGGGTCCCAAGGCGGACGCTGGAACTCCGGCGACAGAGCGCTCAGGTTGGGGAGCAGCGCGTGGTCCAGCGGCGCGAGCAATTTGAGAGCACGCATGGGTTCGATAAAGTCACCGGAGGGGAACACCACGTCCCATCCCGAATTGCCGCTCATCACCTGCGCCAGCATCTCCTGGTTGCTTTCGTAGGTGCCGTAATGGACGCGCACTCCGAACTCGCGCTCGAATTGCGGAACGGTTTCAGGCGCAATGTAATCCGACCAGTTGTATACGTTGAGGCGAGGCCCGCGTCCGCACGCGGCGGCGATGCTTCCCAGCAGCAGCGTTCGCCGTCTCATGCCCGGCGCAGCCTTTCCGACAGCAGCACGAGAGTGCCCAGCAGCACCACGATGGTGGTCGAAACGGCATTGAGCACCGGGCTTACACCGCGGCGCGCCATCGCATAAATAACCATCGGCAAGGTTTGCGAATCGACGCCCGCCACCAGACTCGTGATCACGTAGTCGTCAATCGAAATCGTGAACGCGAGCATAGCCGCGGCGGCAATGGCGGGCGCGAGATACGGCAAGGTCACGCGCCCAAAGGCCGCGAACTCGGTCGCGCCCAGGTCCTGCGCCGCTTCCTCGAGCGCAGGATCGAATCCCCGCAATCGCGCTAGCACCACGACAACAACGTAGGCGATTGAGAATGACACATGCGCCAGGATCACGGTGTGCATGCCCAGACGAAAGTTGACGTAGCGAAACGCCCATTGAAATAGCGCAAGCAATGACACTCCGGTGACGATCTCGGGCGTGACCAGCGACAAATAGAGCCCTCCAGCCAGCCAGTTCGACGCGCGCTTCCACAACGCATACGCCGCCAGCGTTCCGATTGCCGTCGAGAGTGCCATCGACGCCACGGCGATCGCCAGACTGTTCCCGGCCGATTCCAAAAGATCGCGATCGGCGAACATCGCCGCGTACCAGTGCAGCGAAAATCCCTGCCAAGCAGTGAAACGCGACGCATTGACGCTGAAGACGGCCAAGATCAGCAGCGGCAGATGCAGAAACGCGTAGATGGCGACGGCGTAAACCGCCAGACCGCGTTTCATAGAAGTTCCTCGCCGCGCCGCCGCACAGTGAACATCAGCAGCACGGCGACGATCATCAAAACGATGGAGACAGCCGCGCCGAAGGGCCAGTCGCGCGCAGTCGTGAACTGATTCTGCACCAGATTGCCGATCAGGATGGTCTTGCTGCCGCCCAGCAGATCCGATGTGATGTAAGTTCCCAAAGACGGAACGAAGACCAGAATCGCGGCCGCCCCAATGCCCGGAGCGCACAGCGGCAAAGTGACCCGGGTCAACACCGCGATAGGCCGCGCGCCGAGATCCGCCGCTGCTTC
>Ga0207657_10002586_pt1 | contig 19581 bp, 21 predicted proteins | sample KBSC33metaG_FD_184316 | JGI IMG/M metagenome (GOLD analysis project Ga0207657, IMG submission 184316) | Corn rhizosphere microbial communities from Kellogg Biological Station, Michigan, USA - KBS C3-3 metaG (SPAdes) (version 2) | ecosystem: Host-associated > Plants > Roots > Rhizosphere > Soil ... | reverse complement strand
AGCTTGAGCTTTTCCCAGGCGAGTCGCATCGCCTGTACGATCGCCGGCTCCGACGTCGTGCCTATCGCATCGACCAGCCTCGACAGCACCGCAAACGTCTTCACGCCGAGTGACGAGCGTAATCCGTCGGCGATCGTGCGCGGATCGGTCTGTGGAACGATATGCCCGCTCTGCAGCGACCGCCAGGCGTCGTCGGCGCCCGCGGGCTCGGCGCCGTAGACGGCGATCGACGGCTTGATCGCGCGCGCTGCGATCGCCGTGCCGGACAGCAGGCCGCCGCCGCCGACCGGCGTGAGGATGGCATCGAGGTCGGGAATCTCTTCGAGCAGCTCCAGCGCGGCGGTCCCCTGCCCTGCGATGACTCGCCAATCGTCGAACGGATGGATCAGCAGCGCGCCGGTCTCGGCCTGGACCGCCGCGCAAGTCGTGTCGCGCGCTGCGAGGGTCGGCGCGCAATATCGCACCGCCGCACCCAGGCCCTGCACCGCCGCTTTCTTGACCTCGGCCGAATTCTCCGGCATCACGACCCACGCCGGAATCCCTCGTCGTGCCGCGGCCCAGGCTACCGCGGCGCCGTGGTTGCCCGACGAGTGCGTGATCACGCCGCGCCGGGCTTCGGCGTCGTCGAGCGAGAACACGGCGTTGCATGCGCCGCGCGCCTTGAACGCGCCGACTTTCTGCAGGTTCTCGCATTTGAAGAACAGCGTCGCGCCCATGGCCGCGTCGAGCGACCGGCTGGTCAGCACCGGCGTGCGATGCACATGCGGACGGATGCGCGCATGCGCGGCGCGTACCGTCGCGAGATCGACGGCGATCTCGCGCTCCGCCGCCGTGTCGGTCGCGCCCATGCCGGCTCTAGCTTCCCGGCAGGCTCTGCGCGTTCGGAAAGAACATGTCCTTCCAGGAATCCGGCGGGTTCTTGATCGAACCGATCTTGGCCATGAAAGCGACGTATTTCATGACATTCTGCGGCGTCGTCGTGAACACGATCGCGGGGTCGTTCAGCATATCTTCGATCTCCTTCAGCGATGCCTTGTCCTTCGACATCCGCAAATAGGATTCCGCCGCCCAGTGCTTGTCCTTGTTGATCAGCGCCGTGGCCTCGTCGAGCGCCTTGACGAAGGCGTCGTAGAGTTTCGGATTCTCGCTTCTGAACTTGGACGTGGTCCAGACGACGTTGAACGTCGCCGGGCCGCCGAGGACGTCGTACGAGTTGAGCACCGTGTGGATCGCCGGATTCTTCAACTGCTGGTACTGGAACGGCGGCGAGCCGAAATGGGCGGTGACTTCCGATTGTCCGGACAGCAGCGCCACTTGCGCGTCGGGATGCGACATGCTGACGGTCAGGTGATCGAGCTTGTTCTGCTGTCCCTCGCCGAAGGCCTTTTCCGCCGCCATCTGCAAGGTCACGGCCTGGATCGAGACCTTGACCGCGGGCAAGGCGATCTTGTCCTTGTCGGTGAAGTCCTTGAGCGATTTCACGGCAGGATTGCGCGTATTGAGATAGAGCGGCATCGAGTTGATCGCGCCCACCGCCTTGACATCGAGATTGCCGCGCGTCTTGGCAAACAAGGTTACGAAGGGGCCGACGCCGCCCGAGGCGAACTGCAGGCTGTTCGACAGCAGCGCATCGTTCATCACGTTGCCCCCGGCGAACTTGGCCCAGCCGACGCTGACATCGAGGCCGTTGGCCTTGGCGTACTTTTCGATCAGCTTCTGCTCCTCGATGATCATCAGCGGAAGGTAGCCGATGCCGTATTGCTGCGCGACCTTGATCTCGCTCATCTCGGCACGCGCGCAAAGCGGCAGCAAAGCGGCCAGCAAGGCGGTCAGCGCGAGGCAGCCTCGCAGCGGCGAATGTTTTCTCATCGTTGGTCCTGTGGATATCGTAAAAGCATCAAAAGGCGCGGTGCGAGCCTTCCCGCTCATGCGCTCTCGTACAGCCGGGTCATCACGAATTCGCGATGGCCCAGCGCTTCCGCGGCGGTCAGCCTGCCGTTGGCCGTGCGAAACATCATCTCGAGCAGCTTGTCCCCGGCCTGATCCATCGTGATGCCGCGCTGCAGCAGCGCCGACGTGTCGACGTCGATGTGCTCGCTCATCGTCCGCACCGTGCGCGGATTGGCGCAGATCTTGATGACCGGGAGGATCGGATTGCCGATCACGTTGCCCTGACCGGTCGGGAAAAAATGGACGACGAAACCCGCCGCGGCGCAGAGCGTGACCATTTCCGCGGCCGCCGACGAGCTGTCCATGAACCAGAGGCCCGGCCCGGAAGGCGTTTCCGCCTTGTCGAGCACACCGTCGATCACGCATTTCTTGCCGATCTTCTGGATGTTGCCCAGCGCCTTTTCCTCGATCGTCGTCAGCCCGCCGGCGATGTTGCCCTTGGTCGGCTGCGAATCCGACAGGTCGGTGGTCTTGTGCCGGTTGATGACTTCCTGATAGCGGTCGAACACGCGCATGAAGTCGGCGCGAACCTTGTCGTCACGGCAGCGCGCGGCGACGATCTGCTCGCCGCCGGTCAGCTCGGTCGTCTCGCCGAACACCAGCGTCGAGCCAGCCGAATAGAGCTTGTCGAAGGCATCGCCCACCGTGGGGTTGGCGCCGCAGCCCGACGTCGTATCGGATTCACCGCATTTGGTCGATACCCAGAGCTCGTCGAGCCCGCATTCGACGCGTTGCTGTTCGCTCGCGGCCTGCATGAACTCGCGCGCGGCCCTGGACGCCCGCATGATCGTGTCGTGATCGCCGTGCAGCTCGATGCCGAATCCGCTGACCGGCTTGCCGGTCGCCGCGATACCGTCGACAAGCTTGCGGGTCCACCCCTCTTCGATGCCGATGACGACGACCGCAGCGACGTTCGGATTGCTCCCCGCGCCGATCAACGTGCGGAAGTGCAGGTCGAGGTCGGCACCGAACTGGAGCCGGCCATAGGGATGCGGGATCGCCAGCACGCCTTTGACATTGTGCGCGACCGCTTCGGCAGCGGCATTGGAAAGGTCGTCGACCGGCAGCACGATCACGTGGTTGCGCACACCGACGCGCCCGTTTTCACGGCGGTATCCCCAGAAGCTTTTTTGCATCAATGATTCCTTGCTAGCGGTAATGGATCGCGATGAAAGGCCATGCGGGCACCCGGCAAGACGCGATCGGCGCTGGGAACGACATGGCCAGCGTCAACACACGAGCGCCGCGCGGGAACCGCAGGCCGCTCGTCACCAGCGCTTGGTCTTGATGTTGTGGACGTGGGCATGTTCGCCCGCCTTGATCGGGGCGACGACCTTGCCGATGTCGACGCCATACTTGATCACCGTATCGCCCACCTTCAGGTCCTTGAGGGCAATCTTGTGTCCGAGCGGGATGTCCTGCGCGCAGCGCAGATCGATCGTCCGGTCCTCGTCGAGGATCAGCCCGGTCAACGTTTGTCCGGCCTTGATGCCTTCGACGACGACCACGGCGACCGAATCGTTGGGGTCATGCAACACACAGTGGATCAATGCGGAATCTCCTGCTTCGAATGGACTCGCGGCGACACCGGATCGAGCGCCGCCGCGGGGTCAAACATAGCATACTGCGCCGCCTACAGCCCGAGCTGATCGGCCAGGTCGGCGAAATCGTCGGCGTTGAGCGTGCTCGCCCGATCGGGCCCGCCGCGCGCCGTGCCCGGCCCGAATTCCAGCGGACGTTGCACGTACGCGGTCTGCCAGCCGCAGCGCCGCGCGGCCGCCAGATCGTCCTTGTGCGCGGCCACCAGCATGACATCGGCCGGGTCGAGCGCAAGCAACGCCGCCGCCCCGTGATAGACCTCGGGATCGGGCTTGTAGTGCCGGAAAAGTTCGGCTGAAAGGATGCAATCCCACGGCAGATTCGCGGCTTTCGACAGCTCGACCAGCAATGCCATATTGCCGTTGGACAAGGTGCCGATGGTGCAGCCGCGCTTCAGGCGCCGCAGGCCCGTCCGGACGTCGGCCCAGGGAGCGAGGCGATGCCAGACCAGGTTGAGCGCTTCGATCTCCCGGCCATCGAGCGCGAGGCCGAAGCGACCGACCAGGCCGCGCAACATCTGCCTGTGCAGGCTGTCGAGCGGCTGCCACGGCACTTCGCCGCGGCGTACCCGATCCATTGCCGGACGATAGCCGGCGCGCCAGGCGTCGGCGAACTCGCCCCAGTCGGCGCGCACGGACCGCGCTCGGCCGAGACGCGCGAGCTCCCTTTTTACGCTGCCGCGCCAGTCGACGACGGTGCCGAAAACGTCGAACAAAAGCGCTGCGGGGCGCTTGCGCGGCGACGACCTCGCCATCAGAAATCGAAGCCGGTCTGCCGTACCGGGCCGAACCAGCGTCGATGCGCCGCGCAAGGGCCGTGCTGCGCCAGCGCGGCGAGATGTTCGGGCGTCGAATACCCCTTGTGACGCGCGAATCCGTACAGCGGGTAACTGCGGTCCAGGTCGACCAGCATCGCGTCGCGCGTCGTCTTGGCGAGTATCGACGCTGCGGCGATCTCCGCGACCAGGCGATCGCCGTCGACGATAGCCCGCGACGGATAATTGACCTGCGGACACTGATTGCCGTCGATCCAGACCACCTCGGGCGCCGTCGTCAGCTGCTCGATCGCCCGCTTCATCGCGAGCAAGGTCGCCTGCAGAATGTTCAGCGCGTCGATTTCGCCGACATCGCTGTGGGCGACGGCCCACGCCACCGCGCGGGCGCGAATGATCACCGCCAGCTCGACGCGGCTCTCCGGCGTCAGCAGCTTGGAATCGCGCAGCCCCTTGATCTTGCGCTGCGGATCGAGAATGACCGCGGCCGCGACGACGGGCCCGGCCAGCGGGCCCCGGCCGGCTTCGTCGACTCCCGCGATCAGCATGCCACTCCCGCCGTGCGCAATTCCGTCATCACCGCCTCCGCCGCGATTGTCGCACCATCGGCCGCCAGCGCATCGGCCAGCGAAGCAAAAAGCGCTTCGGTGCGGCGCCTGGTGACCGCGTCGTCGTAGAGATTCAACGCCGCGCGGGCAAGATTGTCCACCGTTGCCGCCCATTGCAGGAATTCCGGCGCGACAAAGCGTCCGGCGAGAATGTTGGGCAGGCCGACAAAGGGCAGCAATAGCTTGCGCTTGACGATCTGCGCGGTGACCGGGTGGACCTTGTAGAACACCAGGTGCGGGCAGCGCGCCATCGCCGCCTCGAGCGTCGCGGTGCCGGACGCGACGATGCCGACGTCGGCCGCGCGCAGCGCATCGCCGGCATGGCCGTACAGCAGTTTCAGCGACAGGGATTCCAGCTGCAGGCGGTACTGGGCACGCTCGAAGTACTCTCGCGCCTCCCGGCTGACCAGCGGCACGATGAACCTGGCCAGAGGCTGCGCTTCGAACAAAGCCGCCGCGGTCTTCAGCAGCAGCTCGGTGTGCATCTCCAGTTCGGACATCCGGCTGCCGGGCAACAGCGCGAATACCGGCGTGCCCATTTCGAATTTCAGGAGCTCGCGCGCTTCGCGGCGGCTGGCCGCGGTCGCCGCGCTTGCGGCCAGAGGATGGCCGACGAACGTCACCCTGATGCCGGCATCGGCATAGAGCGGCGGCTCGAATGGAAACAGGGCAAGCAGATGATCGACCGAGCGCGCGATCGTGCCGATGCGGTCGCGGCGCCACGCCCAGACCGACGGGCTGACGTAATGTATCGTCCGGATCCGCCGCCGCTTGAGCCTCGCCTCGAGTCCCAGATTGAAATCGGGCGCATCGATGCCGACGAACAGCGGCGCCTTGGCCGAAGCGAGGCGCCGGAAGAGATCGCTCCGAATGCGCAGCAGCGCGGGCAGATGGGTGATCACTTCGGCATAGCCGCGCAAGGCGAGCTCGCTGTGCGGATACCAGAGAAGGCAACCGGCCGCTTCCATGCGAGGGCCGCCGATGCCGGCGAAGCGCGCGTCCGGCAGGCGCGCCCGGACGGCGCGGATCAGCTCGGCCCCCAGCGCGTCGCCCGAGGCTTCGCCGGCGACGATGCCTATCGTCACCGCCGACCGGTCGCGAGCGGCGTCGCTCAACGCACGATCCCGCGTCCTGGCGTCTCCAGAAACGCAGTAAGGGCGTGCAGCGCCGGCACGGTGGCGGCCGAGGCGGCAATCTCCGCCCGCGCATCGTCGAGTGCGAGGCCCTTGCGGTACAGCGTCTTGTACGCTCGCTTGATCGCAGCGATGTCGTCGGCACTGAAGCCGCGCCGGCGCAAGCCCTCGCTGTTGGTCCCGCGCGGCGTGGCGGGCGATCCCGCCACGGTGACATACGGCGGGACGTCCTGCAGCACGATCGATCCGGCGGCCAGCATCGCGTGCGTTCCGACGCGGCAGAACTGATGCACGCCGACAAAGCCGCCGAGCACGGCATAGTCGTCGATGATCACGTGCCCGGCCAGCTGGGCATTGTTGGAGAACGTCGTGCCGTTGCCGATCACGCAATCGTGGGCAACGTGCGAATAGGCGAGCAGCCAGTTGCCGTCGCCGATCGTCGTCACACCTCTATCCTGCGCTGTCCCGGCATGGATGGTCACGAATTCCCGGATGACGTTGCCGTCGCCTATCACGGTGCGCGTCGGATCGCCGGTATATTTCCGGTCCTGCGGAATTTCACCGACCGATGCGAATTGGAATACGCGATTGTCGCGTCCGATGCTGGTCCGATCGGCAATGACGACGTGGGCGCCGATGCTGGTGCCCGCGCCGATCGTCGTGTCGGCGCCGACGACCGTGTATGGCCCGATGACGACATCGTCTGCGAGCTCGGCGCTCGCGGCCACGATCGCCGTCGAATGGACGCGCGTCACAAGCGTCAGAGGTCGCGCAGCGCGGCGAGCAATTCGGCCTCTGCAACCAGCGCGTCGCCTACGCTGGCCCGTACCGCGAACTTGCCGACGCCGCGAACCAGCCGGACCTCGGTCGATTCCAGCGTCAGCTGGTCGCCGGGCGTGACTTGCCGCTTGAACCGTGCGTTGTCGATGCCGGCAAAGAAGATCAGCGACTTGTCGTCCGGCATTCGCTTCAAGGTCTGGTAGACCAGGATCACCGAGACCTGCGCCAGCGCCTCGATGATCAACACGCCCGGCATCACCGGATAGCCGGGGAAATGACCCTGGAAGAACGGCTCGTTGATCGTCACGTTCTTCAACGCCTTGATGCTGCGGCCAGGCACGCATTCGAGGACGCGGTCGACGAGAAGAAAGGGCGGCCGGTGGGCCAGATGCCGCATGATTTCGTTGACGTCCATCTCCATGCTCATTCTCCCTGTCCACGGCGGTCGCGCTCGAGCGCGCGGATCCTGTCGGCGAAGCTGCGCAGGCGCCGCATGATCGATGCGACGTGCTGCCACTCCCGATGCGGCAGCGCGGGAAAGGTGCTGGTATAGACGCCGCGCTCGGTGATCGAGTTGAACACGCCCGTCGCCGCGGAGATCACCGTTCCGTCGGCGATGTCCAGATGGCCGGTGATCATCGCCGCCCCGCCGATCTGGCAGTTACGGCCGATCCTGACGCTGCCGGCGATGCCGACGCAGCCGGCGATCGCCGTGTGCGCGCCGATGCGGCAGTTGTGCCCGATCTGGATCTGATTGTCGAGCTTGACGTCATCCTCGATGACCGTGTCGTCGATCGCCCCCCGGTCTATCGTCGTGTTGGCGCCGATTTCGACGTCGGTTCCGACCACGACCCGCCCCAGCTGGGGCACCTTCAGCCACTTTCCATCTTCGTCGGCCATGCCGAAGCCGTCGGCGCCGAGGACGGCACCGCTGTGAATCAGCGTGCGGGCACCCACGACCGTGCGCGCGTACAGCACGACGCGCGGGTGCAGCACGACATCGTCCGCAAGACTGCAGTCGTCGCCGATCGCGCAGCCGGAATGGATGCGCGTCCGTTCGCCGATCACGGCACGCTCGCCGATGACGACGCAAGGGCCGATCGTCGCACTGGCGGCGACGCGGGCGCTCGCTGCGACGATGGCGGTCGGGTCTATGCCCGGGGCGACCGGACGCGGCGGGTGGAAGAGCGCGGCGACGCGCGCATACGCGGCGTACGGGTTCGAAGTCACCAGCTTGGGCAAGGCCGTGTCGGCGGCGAAGCGCGGCTCGATGATGACCGCGCTTGCGCGCGTCGACTGCAGGTGATGGCGATACCTGGGATTGGCCAGAAACGCGATCGCGCCGGCGGTGGCGCCGTCGAGGGTAGCCACCCTGTCGATCAGCACGCCGCCGTCGCCGACGAGCTCGGCGCGCGCCGGCTCGGCCAGCAATTCCAGAGCGATGCCCCGAGCGTCTTGACTGTTGCTCATGCGCTTTGGGCGGCCGCGGCCTGGCGGGACTACTTGTCGGCGAGCGCCTTGATCACTCGTTCAGTGACGTCGATGCGCGGGCTGGCGTAGATGACCGGATCCTGGATGATGAGGTCGAACTTTTCATCGATCGCGATCTGCTGGATGACCTTGTTGGCGCGCTCCTGCACCGCAGTGAGCTCCTCGTTGCGCCGCAGGTTGAGGTCCTCGCGGAATTCGCGCTGCATCCGCTGCAGGTCGCGGCTCATGTTGGCGAGGTCCCGCTCCTTCGCGCGACGGTCGTTTTCGGCCATCGTCACCCCGTCCTTCTCGAGCGTCGCCTGCAGGTCGCGCACCTGCTTGCCAAGCTTCTGGATCTCGGCATCCCGGCCGGCAAACTCCTTTTCCAGCTTCGTCTGGGCACGCTTGGCCGGCGCCGCCTCGCGAAACAGCCGCTCGCTGTTGACGAAGCCGATCTTGTAGTCGGCGCCCTGCGCGAAGCCGGGCACGGCGAGCAAGGCCGCCAGGAATGCGCCCGCGGCGCAAATGAGCAACTGCTGCATGCGATGTTTCAACTGTCTCTCCTGCGCCTAGTCTCGCGGGTCCGCCGATTTCCAGTCGCGCTGGATACCTGGCCGATCGCCAGTCTACGCCCGCTCCGCACCTAGAATATCGTACCTACCTGGAACTGGAAGTTCTGGATGCGGTCACCGGGTCTTTTCTTCAACGGATAACCGTAGCTCAGTTTCAGCGGCCCCACCGGGGAGTTCCAGGCGACCCCGACGCCGACCGAATAACGGAACGATTCGAGCTCCGGCTGCAGGCCGACATCGCGAATCATTCCGGCGTCCGCGAACACCGATAACCTGACCGACTGGTCGTTCGCCTTGGCGCCCGGCAGCGGAAAAAACAGCTCGGCGTTGGTTATGATCTTCTCCCGTCCACCGACCGTGTTGCCCAGGCTGTCCTGCGGGCCCAGCGACGCCGTCTCGTAGCCCCGGACCGATCCCACTCCGCCGCCATAATACGCCTTGAAAAACGGCAGCGTCTTGTTGTTCAGCCCGCCGCCGTAGCCGAAGTCGCCGCGCAGCATGAGAACCGTGTTCGCGGGCATCGGCGTAAACCACTGGATCAGGTAGTTGAGCTTGTAATACGTCAGGTCGCCGATCGGCAACGCAAGCTCGCCCACAACGCTCTGCAGCAGTCCTTTGCTGGGAAACAGGATGCTATCGCGGGAATCGCGGGACCAGCCTGCCGTCGCGATGTAGCTATTGGTCACGAAACCGAAGTCCTTGACGAACTGGAAATACGCAGGAGGGCTCTGGTCGAATAACTGGACTCTGGTGTGCTCGACCCGACCGCCGAAATTGATCGAGTCGGTCTCGGTGATCGGCACGCCGAAGCCAAGCGCCGCGCCGAGGGTCTGCGACGAGAATTGGGCGATCGGCAGCGACGACGGGTCCACACTCTTGTCGTAGAGCTCGATCGTGCGGCCAACGCCGTCAGTGGTCCAGTAAGGCTCGGTGAAACTGAGCGCGATGCTCCGGCCGATGCGGCTGGTGTTGATCGAGGCGGCCAGCGCGTTGCCCGTGCCAAAGACATTGTTCTGCGAGATCGATCCCGACAGAACGATGCCGTCGGCGCTGGAATAGCCGACGCCCGCCAGCAGGTTGCCGGTCGATTTCTCGGTGACCGTGATGTCGATATCGACCTGGTCCGGACTGCCCGGAACCGCGGGCGTCTCGATGTTGACGTCGTCGAAGAAATTGAGCCGCGTGATCCGGACCTTTGACCGCTCGATGCGCGCGGCGTCGTACCACGCGCCCTCGAGCTGGCGGAGCTCGCGGCGTATCACCTCGTCGCGCGTCTTGCTGTTGCCGCTGATGTTGATGCGGCGGATGTATACGCGACGGCCGGGATCGATGAAGAAGGTGAACGCCGCCGTCCGCTTGACGCGGTCGATCTCCGGTACGGCATTGACGTTGGCGAACGCATAGCCATCGCTGCCGAGGCGGTCGGACAGCGCCTTGGTCGACTGCGTGAGCTTTTCACGCGAATAGACGTCGCCCGGACGGACCTGGATCAGGCGCATCAACTCGGCTTCGGGCAGCAGCAGCTCGCCGGCCAGCTGGATGTCGGAAACCGTGTATTTGGGCCCCTCGGTGATATTGATGGTGATGTAGATGTCCTGCTTGTCCGGCGTGATCGAAACCTGCGTCGAATCGACGGCGAATTCCAGGTAGCCGCGGTTCGTGTAGTAGCTGCGCAGCGTTTCCAGGTCGGCCTGCAGCTTCTGCTTCGAGTACTGATCGTTCTTCGTGTACCAGGTCAGCCAGCCCGGCGTCGACAACTGCATCTCGTTGATCAGCGTCTTTTCGGGAAAGGCTTTTGCCCCGATGATGTTGATGTTGGCGATCTTCGAGGGTTCCCCTTCCTCGACGGTGAAATTGATGGCGACGCGATTGCGCTCCTGCGGCGTGACTGTCGTCGTCACCTTGACTGCATAGTTGCCGTGATTGATGTACTGGCGCTTGAATTCCTGTTCGGCGCGCTCGAGCGCCGAGCGGTCGAAGATGCGCGACTCGGCGATGCCGATGTCTTTCAGCGCCTTCTTCAGCGTGTCCTTGTCGAATTCCTTGGTTCCGCTGATGTCGATCTGGCTGATCGTCGGCCGCTCCTGGACGATGACGACCAGCACGCCGTTCTCGGCTTCGAGGCGCACATCGCGAAAAAAACCGGTCGCATACAGCGCTTTGACCGCGGCCGAGGCCTTCTCATCGTCGACGCGGTCGCCGACCTTGATCGGCAGGTAGCTGAACACGGTTCCAGCCTCGGTGCGCTGCACGCCCTCGACCCGAATATCCTTGACGACGAACGGCTCGAACGCCAGCGCGGCGTGCGCGAAGAGCGCGATCAGCAGTGCCGGGAGCGCCTTCAATTTCGAGCCGGCGCGACGTGCACGCAGCGGCTGACGGCAAGCGGGGGATTCAGAAGAGTCGGGACAGGTCATTGAAAAGCGCCAAAGCCATCAGCATGGCCAATACGGCCATGCCAATACGCTGGCCGACCTCGATCACGCGGTCTGGAACCGGACCGCCTTTGACAATCTCGGCGAGATAATACATCAAGTGTCCGCCATCGAGTAAGGGAACCGGCAGCAGATTGAGCACGCCCAGGCTGATGCTGATCAATGCGAGATAACCGATGAATGTCAATACGCCGGCCTGCGCCGACTGCCCGGCGTAATCGGCCATCGTCAACGGCCCGCTGACGTTCTTCAGCGACGCCTGGCCGGTAAGGATTCGGCCAAGCATCTTCACCGTGAACAGCGAGAGTTCCCAGGTCTTGCGCGCTCCCTGTACGACAGCCTCGACGGGTCCGTAGCGCACCGTGGTCCCGATCTTCGCCACGGCCGCAGGATCGACCGCGAGTCGCATACCGGCGAGGCCGATCGTCTTCCCGTCCTGCTCGCTCGGCTCGGGCACGACGACGATGTCCTGCCGTGCCCCGTCGCGCAGCACGGTGAACGCAAGCCGCGCTCCCGGATGCGCATTGGTGATCGACGCGACCTCGGAAGGCGAGCGAACCGTCAGGCCGTCGACAGCGACGATCACATCACCGGCCCGCAGTCCCGCCAGGGCGGCAGGACGGCCGGGCAGCACTTCATTGACCCGCGGCGGCCCGAGATCGATCTTCAGACCCAGCACCGAGACGAAATTGCCTTCCCAGTCGTCGCGGCGCAGACTCTGCAGCGACAAGAGATGCTGCGACCTGACGCCGGCACGGTCGACGGTAACGATAGCGTCGTCGCTGCCCGACGCTTTGAGCAGGCGCCAGCGCAGGTCCTGCCACGAAAGAACATGCTCGCCGTTGACGGCGACGACTTCATCGGAAGCCGCCAGCCCCGCCATGGCCGCGGGCGAGCCGGCCGGCGGCGAAGTCAGCATCGCGCGTTCGCCGGGAATGCCGGCGATGTAGGTGCCGGCGAAAAGCACCACCGCCAGCAGCAGGTTGGCGGCGGGCCCCGCCGCGACGATCGCGATGCGTCTCCACACCGACTGGCGATTGAACGCGCGTCCCAGGTCTGCGGCAGAGACTTCGCCTTCGCGCTCGTCGACCATCTTGACGTAACCGCCGAGAGGGACTGCCGACAGCGCCCACTCGGTGCGATCCCGGCCAACGCGCCGCGACCAGACAACGCGACCGAAGCCCACCGAAAAGCGCAACACCTTGACTCCGACGAGCCGCGCCACGACGTAGTGACCGAGCTCGTGGAAGACCACGAGCACGCCGAGCGTGACGGCGAAGGCGAGCAGTTTCTGCAGCAGCATCATGCCGGTAGCGTCTGTATCCGGTCGAACGCCCGCAACTGCCCCGTCAGCGCCCGCGCCTCGCGGTGGAGCGACGAAGCGCCGAGCGAACCATTGGCGCCGGGCATGGCGCCGGTGCGCGGGGAAGTGGGCGCTCTCATCGTAGCAGGTGATGCGCGATCAGGGCCGCCGGCGGCATGGCGGCGGTCAGCGCATCGATCCGATCGAGAACGCCGCCGTGGCCGGGAAGTATGGCGCCGCTGTCCTTGACGCCGCGCTGGCGCTTCAACTGCGACTCGAACAGATCGCCGATGATCGACATTCCCGTCAGCAGCAGCGCGAGCGCGACCCAGATCGCCGCGGCGTTCGCGTCCAGCGACCGGGTGTAGCCGGCCGCCGCCGCGAACGGCAGCAGCAGCAACGCGTAGATCGCCACCGCAGCGAGCGCACCGTAGACGCCCTCCCAGGTCTTGCCGGGGCTGATCGACGGGGCGAGCTTCCTGCGGCCGAAGCGCCGGCCGACAAAATAGGCCGCGGTGTCGGCGATCCACACGATCGCCATCATCGCGAGAAGCAGGCCCGGCGAGCGCGTCTGCAGTGCGACCACGGCCACCCAGGTCGCGACCAGCACCAGCCAGCCGACGATCGCCAGCACGAGCCGCGATGTCACGCGCCGCCCTGAAGCGAGCCATGCCGGCGCGACCACCAGCCAGAAAACCGTGGCGGCGCCGCAAATCCACGACACCACCGGCCCGGCCCAGCCGTGCTCGGGGGTGAAACCCGCGGCGGGATCGAGCAGCAGTACGCAACCGGCGAACAGCGTGGCGCCGACGAACAACAGCCAGGCGCGCTTCTCGAGGGCGGCGAGCTCGGCCCATTCGGCGGCGGCGACCACGACGACGGCCAGCGTCACCGCGCCCCACCCGCGCGGCGGCAGCCCGAACAGCGCGGCGAGCGTCAGCGGAATCAGGACCAGCGCGGTGATGATGCGGGTCTTCAGCACCCGGCTCAATCGCGGACCGCTTGCAGTTGCTCGCTGGTTCGGCCGAACCGGCGCTCGCGCTGCCGATACGAATCGATCGCGGCGGACAGCGCCGCTGCATCGAAGTCGGGCCACAAGAGATCGGTGAACAGGAACTCCGTGTAAGCGAGCTGCCATAACAGGAAATTCGAGATGCGTTGCTCGCCGCCGGTGCGTATGAACAGATCCGGCTCCGGCGCGTAGGCCATCGACAGGTACGGCTCCAGCGCCTCGGGGGCGAAGCCTCGCAGGGCCGCGGGCTCGGCGGCCAGCAGCTTCTGCACCGCCTGTGCCACGTCCCAGCGTCCGCCGTAGTTGGCGGCGACCGTCAGCGTCAGGCGCGAGTTGCGTTCGGTCACCGCCTCGCCCGCCGCGATCAGCTCGCGGATCCTCGGCTCGAAACGCGAAACATCGCCGATGACCTTGAACCGAATGTCGTTGTCGTCGAGCTTGGCGACTTCCTGTTCCAGCGCGCGCAGGAACAGTTGCATCAGGATCGACACTTCGTCGGCCGGGCGGCGCCAGTTCTCGCTGGAGAACGCGAACAGCGTCAGGTACTCGACGCCCTGCTCGATGCACGCACGGACCGTCGCCCGCACGGCCTCCACGCCCTTGCGGTGGCCGGCGACGCGCGGCAGCATCCGCTGCTTCGCCCAGCGCCCGTTGCCGTCCATGATGATGGCGATGTGGCGCGGGACGGCGCGCACTTCGGGAACCTCGCGAGTCGAGCTGGTAAACAAGGTTGCGATCACACCGCCATCAGGTCGGCTTCCTTGGCGTGCAACAGCTTGTCGACTTCGGCGATGTACCGGTCGGTGAGCTTCTGCACGTCCTCCTGGGCGCGCCGCTCGTCGTCCTCGGCCACCGACTTGGCCTTGAGCAGGTCCTTCAGGTGGCTGATCGCGTCGCGCCGGATGTTGCGGACGGCAACGCGCGCGTTCTCCGCTTCCCGGTGCACGACCTTGATCAGCTCCTTGCGCCGCTCCTCGGTAAGCGCCGGCATCGGCACCCGGATCAGGTCGCCGCTGGTGGCCGGATTGAGGCCGAGGTCGGAATCGCGAATCGCTTTCTCGACCGGATGCACCATCTTCTTTTCCCAGGGCTGCACGGTGATCGTGTGGGCGTCGGCCAGCGTCACGTTCGCGACCTGGTTGATCGGCATCATCGTGCCGTAATAGTCGACCTTGATGTGATCGAGCAGTCCGGTGTGTGCGCGGCCGGTCCTGACCTTGCCGAGATCGGTTTTCAGGGCTTCGACCGATTTCTGCATTTTCTGTTCGGCGGCTTTCTTTACGTCAGCGATCATTGGGAGCTCCTTGCCGAATCGGTTGCACGCGGGCGGCGTCCTGTTGCTCGCATCCGCCCGAAGGTCGGCGCGCCATCGCTTTTGCGGACGGGCGCCGACGACCGTGCTAGCAATGCACCAGCGTGCCTTCGTCCTCGCCCATCACCACGCGCTTGAGCGCACCGGGCGCGAAGATGCTGAAGACCTTGAGCAGCATGTTCTGGTCGCGACACAGCGCCAGCGCCGTGGCGTCCATCACCCTCAGATTCTTGACGATCGCCTCGTCGAACGTCAGCGTCGGATAGCGCCGCGCCGACGCGTCCTTGTTCGGATCCGCGGTGTAGACGCCGTCGACCTTGGTCGCCTTGAGAACGATGTCGACGCCCATTTCGCGGCCGCGCAATGCGGCGGCGGTATCGGTCGTGAAGAACGGGTTGCCGGTCCCGGCCGCGAAGATGACGATCTTGTTCTCTTCCAGATAGCGCAGCGCCTTGCCCCGGATATACGGCTCGGCCACCTGCTCGATCGACAGAGCCGACTGCACGCGCGACACCAGCCCGGCACGGCGCATCGCGTCCTGCAGCGCCAGCGCGTTCATCAGCGTCGCCAGCATGCCCATGTAGTCGGCGGTCGCGCGATCCATGCCGGCCGCTCCGGGAGCCACGCCGCGGAAGATGTTGCCGCCGCCGATGACCACCGCCACCTGCACGCCCAGGCGGACGACCTCACCTATTTCGGCAACAATGCGGTCGATGACCTCGCGATTGATGCCGTAGGGATCGTTTCCCATCAGCGCCTCGCCGGAAAGCTTGAGCAGGATGCGCTTGTACGCCGGCTCGGTGCGCGGCAGCGGTGCCACGTTGGACACAGGCGCGATGTTTTGCGGTGTCATGGCAGGTTCGTCCTCCGCAATGATCGCGTTAGGCCTTGGCCATCGCCGCGACTTCGGCGGCGAAATCGTCTTTTCTCTTCTCGATGCCCTCGCCGACGACGTAGAGCGTGAAGCTCCGGACCGTCGCGCCCTTCGACTTCAGATACTTGTCGACCGTCTGCTCGGTGTCCTTCGCGAACGGCTGCCCCAGCAAGGTCACCTCGGCCAGATACTTGTTGATCCGGCCTTCGACCATTTTCGCCACGATGTCCGCCGGCTTGCCGCTATCGGCGGCCTGCGCGCTGTAGATCGCGCGTTCCTTGGCGACCAGCTCCGCCGGGACCTGCTCGCGCGAAACGCACACCGGCCGCACGTTGGCCACACTCGCGGCGATATGCATGGCGACGTCCTTGCCGGTCTCCGCGTCGCCGCCTTCGATCTCCACCATCACGCCGATGCGGCCGCCGTGCAGGTATTGCGCCAGCCGCGCCGGCGTCGCAACGCGGGCGAAGCGCCGCACCGAGATGTTCTCGCCGAGCTTCTGCACCAGCGCCTGCCGCGCTGCTTCGACCGTGCCCTCGTCCGTCGGGAGGGCGAGGAGCCCCGCGAGGTCGGGCGGGTTCTTTTCCACCACGAGCGCGGCGAGCTTCTTCGCGAACGCGACGAAATCCGCGTTGCGCGCGACAAAATCGGTCTCGCAGTTCAACTCGACCAGCGCGCCGGTTTTGCCGTCGGCGGCGATCGTCGCGCCGATCACGCCTTCCGCCGCGACCCGATCGGCCGCCTTCGACGCCTTCGCTCCGCTCTTGATCCGAAGCAGGTCTTCCGCCTTCGCGATATCCCCGCCGGTCTCCAGCAGCGCCTTCTTGCATTCCATCATGCCCAGGCCGGTGCGCCCGCGCAGTTCCATCACCTTGCTTGCACTTACTTCCGCCATCGCTTGTCCGCTCCACAACCTTATGTCGACGGCCCGCAGCTTGCCGGTGCGCGCCGGTGTGATGCTAAACAAAAGGGGGCGGCGCCCCCTTTTGGTGAACGCTTAGACGCGTGCTTCGTCGCCTGAGATCTCGACGAATTCCTCGGTCTGGACGATTTCCTGGATCACCTGGCTCCGCCCTTCGAGAATCGCGTCGGCGACGCCGCGCGCATACAGCCGGATCGCGCGACTGGAGTCGTCGTTGCCCGGAATGACGTACGCGATGCCTTCCGGAGAGTGGTTGGTATCGACCACCCCGATGATCGGAATCGACAGCTTGTTGGCCTCGGTCACCGCGATCTTCTGGTAGCCGACGTCGATGATGAACAAGGCATCGGGAAGTGCCGTCATCTCCTTGATGCCGCCCAGGCTGCGGTTGAGCTTGTCCATCTCGCGCTGCAGCGTAAGCGCTTCGCGCTTGCTCATCTTCTCGAAGGTTCCGTCCTGCCCCATCGCCTCGAGGTCCTTCAGGCGCTTGATCGACGCCTTGACGGTCTTGAAGTTGGTCAGCATGCCGCCGAGCCAGCGGTGGTCGACAAAGGGCATGCCGGCGCGCTGGGCCTCCTCGGCGACGATCTCTCGCGCCTGGCGCTTGGTGCCGACAAACAGGATCGTGCCGCGGTTGCTGGCCAGTTGGCGGACGTATTTCATCGCCTCCTGGTACATCGCCATCGTCTTTTCGAGATTGACGATGTGAATCTTGTTGCGCTGGCCGAAGATGAACTCGGCCATCTTCGGATTCCAGTAGCGGGTCTGGTGGCCGAAATGGACGCCGGCTTCCAGCATTTGACGCATCGTGACCGACATTACTACACTCCTTTATCAGGGTTGGGCCTCGATCCGCGACTGGGCCCGCGTGCTTGGCACGACGGGCACCCTGATGGTGCGGATCTGCGAATTGCCTGGATTGACGCCGCACCGTGTGCCGGATTCTCCGGCACGGGATTGGCAGCAAATCCAAGCTAACGTTCGATTTTAACACGCTTTTGTCAGCCTCCGCCAGCGCGCCGCCGGCGCGGCCGTGGAACTCGCCGGCAGCCAAGGCGGGCTGAATAGACGCTCATGATGAATCCATCCTGGTCCGATCACCTCGCCGCGCGTGGCGCAAGCTTCGACCATGGCGGCGTAGTCTCGTTCGGCGCTCCGAACAGCGAGCTTGTTGCGGCGCGCGATGCGGCGATCGTTTGCGATTTGTCGGCACTGTCAGTGGTTCGGATCGCGGGCCCCGACGCCGCGGCTTTTTTGCAGGGCCAATTCACCGACGATGTGGCCGCGCTGCGCTCGGGCGAAGCCGAGTACGGCGCGTGGTGCTCGCCCAAGGGGCGGATGCTGGCCAATTTCCTGATTCGGCGCAGCGGCGAGTCGATCTTCGAGCTGCTGTTGCCGCAGAGCTTGAGCGACGCGATCGCCAAGCGCCTTCGCATGTTTGTCCTGCGTTCGCGCGTCACCATCGATGACGCCAGCGGCGAAAGCATACGCTTAGGCGTCGGCGGTCCCGGTGCCGGCGAAGCGATCGGCATCGCGTTGGGCGCGCCCCCGGCCGTCGGTGCTGTCGCCGCATTAGGCGACGCGCTCGTCGTCACGCTTCCGGGTCCGCGCTATGTCGTCACCGTCGCGCCCGACGACGCCGCGCGGTGCTGGGACCGGCTGGTCCCGGCTTGCCGTCCGGCGGGCTACGCCGCGTGGCAATGGTTGACGATACGCGCCGGGGTTCCGATCATCACTCCAGCCACGTCCGACCAGTTCGTACCGCAGGCGGCGAACTGGGATGCGCTGGGCGGAATCAGCTTTCAGAAGGGCTGCTATGCCGGCCAGGAAATCGTCGCCCGGACGCAGTACCTGGGACGCTTGAAGGAGCGGCTCGCGCTCCTCCACCTCGACGCGGCGACGCCGGCCCCGGGCGAGCGCCTGTACAGCACGGCGTTCGGCGAGCAGGCGTGCGGCACCATCGTCAATGCCGCGGCCGCGCCCGATGCCGGGAGCGACCTGCTGGCCGTGCTGCAACTTGCGGCCGCCGAAAGCGGTGACGTGCATCTCGGCTCCCCCGACGGGCCGCCGCTGCGTTTGTCCCCGCTTCCCTACGATGCACCCGCCCCCGCGGCGCCGCGGGGCCGCATCGCGTGAGCGCAAGACCGGTCGATTGCTACATCTATTACCGGGTCGATCCGGGGCACGCGGCCGCCGCCCGCCAGACGATGGCGGCGGTGCTTGCCAGCGTCGAGGAGCGCTTCGGCGTCACCGGCCGCCTGCTGCAGCGGCAGGACGAGCCGCTGCTGTGGATGGAGGTCTACGAGAGCATCCGCGATCCGGCGCGCTTCGAGGAGATGCTTGCGGACCTGCTCGACACCCACCGCTTTGCCCGATTTCTGGCGCCGGGATCGGCGCGGACGATCGAGCGCTTCGTCGCCAACAGCGGCGCGGCATGAAACGCGGCTGCGCGCGGTGTTCCGCCGGCGGAGACTAAGATGTGCCTGGCCCTGGTCGCGCTCGATGCGCACGCCAAATACCGATGCGTGATCGCAGCCAACCGCGACGAATTCCATGCCCGCGCGGCGGAGCCCGCGCATTGGTGGGACGAAGGCTTCCTGGCTGGCCGCGACGCGGTCGCGGGGGGCACCTGGTTCGGCGTCACGCGAACAGGCCGCTGGGCGCTGATCACCAACTTTCGCGAGGGAATACCTCGCGACCCCTACGCCCCGTCGCGCGGCGAGCTGGTCACCCGTGTATTGCGCGACGACGCGTCACCGTTGCGCTCGAGCGCGGCGCTGCTGCCCGACGGCGGTCGCTATCACGGCTTCAACCTGCTGGTCGGCGATGACCGGGGGGC
>Ga0207657_10002585_pt1 | contig 19586 bp, 24 predicted proteins | sample KBSC33metaG_FD_184316 | JGI IMG/M metagenome (GOLD analysis project Ga0207657, IMG submission 184316) | Corn rhizosphere microbial communities from Kellogg Biological Station, Michigan, USA - KBS C3-3 metaG (SPAdes) (version 2) | ecosystem: Host-associated > Plants > Roots > Rhizosphere > Soil ... | reverse complement strand
GCTGCGTGCGGAAGAACGGCAGGTGGTCGGCGGAGACGTCGATCGGCCCGCCCCAGGCCCGCTCCACGCGGACACCGTCCAGCCCGGGAAGCAGGCGCCGCAGCCCCGCCTCGGCGCGGGCTGCAGTCGGCGCGTCGCGCGAGAACCGGTCGTCGATGCGCCCGCCGAAGCCGATCGGCCCGCTGCCGCTGCCCATGAGCACGCGCCCGTCGTCCGTGGTGCGGAAGTAGTGGAGGAACATCCGCCCGTCGACGATCGCCTCGCCCCCCGTCCAGCCGATCTCCGCCAGCGCCTCCGGGGCCGGCTCGGTGAGCACCACGTACGAGCCGAAGTTCGTCATGTTGCGCGCCGCGGGGCTCCAGCCGGTGAGCGCGGCGTTCGTCGCGAGCACGACGTCCGCCGCGCGCAGGATTCCGCCCGGCGTCTCGACCTCGTTCGGAGAGCCCGCGCGCACGGCCGTGACTGGCGTCTCCTCGTGCAGGGTCAGGCCAGCGTCGAGCGCCGCCCGCCGCAACGCGCGCACGAGCAGGCCCGGATGGACGGTCGCGCACTCCGGATAGAAGACGCCGCCGCGGAATACCGGCGACGAGACGCGTTGCGCGACCTCGCCCGGCGCCAGCGCGACCGCCTGATCACCACGCCCCACCCGGGCGGCGGCGGCAACCGCCTTCTCCACCCCACCGTCCTGCGCCGGCGCGGCCGACACCTCGAGCATCCCGGCCTCGCGCAGCCAGACGTCCTCATCGCACGCCTCGGCCCACGCCCGGATCCCGGGGATGATCCGCTCCCCCGCTCGCGCGAGCTCGAGCGCCCGCTCCTCCCCGAGCACGGGAAGCACCGACGGGAGCGCCGCCCAGTAGCCGTGGACGAAGCCGCCGTTGCGCCCGCTCGGCCCGTGCCCGCAGATCTCCGCCTCGAGCAGCGTGAGGCGCAACTCGGGTGCCCGCTCGCGCAGCGCGAGCGCCGTCCAGAGGCCCGTGTAGCCGCCGCCGACGATCGCCACGTCCGCCATCGCGTCCCTCGCCAGGGCGACCGCCGGCGGAGGATCGCCCTCGGCGGCAAGCGCCTGCTCCAGCCACCAGGACGGCAGCCGGGGCTCGACCGAAGGGACCGCCATCAACCCTGCTTCGCGCGACGGTTCTGGAGGAAGACGTTGACGAGCATGAGCGTCACCGCGATCCCGAAGATCGCCGTCCCGATCACGTTGATCTGCGGTGGGGTCGCCACGCGAGCCGCGCCCCAGACAAAGATGGGGAACGTGACCTGGTTTCCCGCGTTGAAGTACGTCACGACGAAGTCGTCCACCGAGATCGCGAAGCACAGGAGTAGCGCCGCAAGGATTGCGGGCGCGATCAGTGGCAGCGTCACCTTGACGAAGGTCGTCCACTCGTTGGCCCCGAGGTCCATCGCCGCCTCCTCGAGATGCCGGTCGAACCCGATCAGCCTCGCCTTCACGGTCACAACCGCGAAGCTGATGCAGAACATGATGTGGGCGATCAGGATCGTCCAGAAGCCGAATGGGATGCTCAGCCCGTAGCTCGCCGAGTGTAGGAACAGCGTCGCAAGCGAGGCGCCCAGAACGATCTCCGGTGTCGAAAGCGGCAGGAAGATGATCAGATTCGTCGTTCCCCGGCCGCGGAAGCCGTAGCGGACGAGCGCAAGGGCGATCAGCGTGCCCAGCGCCGTCGCCACGATGCTCGCGAACAGAGCGATCTCGAGCGACAGCGTGATCGCGCTCTGGATCCCGGGGACGGCATTCCAATTGAGCCAGTTGTCCCACGTAAAGCCGCGCCAGGTGTAATTGAAGCGGCCCGCGGGGTGGTTGAACGAGAAAACGATCACGACCGCGATCGGGAGCATCAGGTAGAGGAAGAAGAGGAGCGAATAGACGGTCAGGACATGCCGCAGGACGAACGCCCACGCCCTGGAGAGGGCGTTCGGCCGTGTGCGCCGACCTTCGGCGGCGATCGACGTCATCCCGTCAGCTTCTCCGACCCGACGGCGCGGGCATAGATCAGGACGAGCGCCAGGATGATCGCCATCAGGATGAACGACATCGCCGCAGCCGCCGGATAATCGATCAGCTCGTTGTACTTCGAGTTGATCACGTTGCCGATCATGTGGTTCGTGGTCGAGCCGAGGAGCTGGGCATTGATGAAGTCGCCTGCGGCGGGGATGAAGGTCAGCAGCGTTCCTGCAACCACGCCCGGCAGCGAGAGTGGGAATGTGACCCGGAAGAACGCAGTCAATTTGCTCGCATACAAGTCCTCGGCCGCCTCGATCAGCGTGTGGTCGATCTGCTCCAGCGAGACGTAGAGCGGCAAGGCCATGAAGGGCAGGAAGTTGTAGGTGATGCCGGCGACCACGGCTGTCCCGGTGGCGAGGATGTGGCCGTCCTGGCCGAGAACCCCGAGCAGGTGGAGGCTGCCGAGCGTTCGGACGACCAGCCCGTTGTCGGAGAGGATCGTCTGCCATGCGAGCGTCCGGATGAGGTACGTCACGAAGAACGGCGCGACGATGCAGAGCAGGAGCAGGTTCTTCCAGCGCCCGCCCCGAAAGGCGATCCAGTAGGCGACGGGGTAGCTGACGAGAAGTGCGATCGCGGTTGCGATGCCGGCGTAGACGAACGAACGCTTGAACTGAGTGCCGTAGCCGCTGATCGCACTCGAGTAGTTGTCCCAGGCCCAGGTGAAGGCGTAACCGAAGTCGATGCTCCCCGACTCGAGCGACTGATAGGCGAGAAAGCCGAGGGGGACCAGGAAGAAGACGACCAGGAAGAGCATCCCTGGCGCGAGCAGCAGGTACGGGGTCGACCCGCGGTGCCGGTGAAGGAAGCCGAGTCCCATCAGCCGGCTGTCAAGCCGAGGTCAGGTTCTGCCAGGCCGTCTGGTACTTCTCGTTGTTCACCGCCGTCGGGTCCATCACGTGGGCGTTGTCGAGCATCTGCTTGGTCGGGAAGATGAGCGGGTTGTTGGCAATTGCCGGGTCCTTCTTCACGAGCGCTTCCTTCGCGCCGAGCACCGGGCAGACGTAGTTGACGTAGTCCTCGATCTCGGCCGCGATCTTGGGCTCGTAGACGAAATTCATGTAGACGCTCGCCGTATAGACGTTGCCGCCCTTCGGGATCAGCATGTTGTCGGTCCAGATATCGCCGCCGTCGACCGGGAGCTGCCACTTCAGGTGCGAGTTGTCGGCCTGCAGCTGGACGATGTCGCCCGACCAGGCCATCGTGGCGACGAGGTCGCCGCTGGAGAGCGCGCTCGCGTAGTCATTCCCGTAGAACTGGCGAATCTGGCCCGAGTCCACGGCCTTCTGGATCGTGTTCATCGCCTTGTTGAAGGTCTGGTCGGTGACGTGGCTGGGGTCGTCGCCGTTGTAGGCCATCACGAGTGCGAGGGTGTCGGCGAACTCGGTCAGAAGGCCGACCTTGCCCTTCAGCTTCTTGTTGCCGAGCAGGTCTCCCATCGACGTCACGGGATCGGTCAGCTTCTCGTTCCAGCCGATTCCGGTGAAGCCGGACTGCCAGGGCAGGCTGTGCTCTCGGTTCGGGTCCCAGCTCGGGTTCCGCTGCTGCGGGACCAGGTTCTTGATGTTGGGGATTGCGCTCTTGTCGAGCTTCTCGACCCATCCCTTCTGGACAAGCAGGGCTGGATAGCGCGAGTTGTCGGTCATCACGATGATGTCGCGCCCAGTGGACTGCCCCCGCTCTAGGTCTGGCTCGATCTTCGAGAAGAAGGTGGGGTTGTCGTTGATGTCCTCGCGGTAATCGACGTGGACGCCGTACTTCTTCTGGAATTGTTCGAGCGAGGGGTGCCCGCCGCCCTTGACGTTGTCGATGTAGAGCGTCCAGTTCGAGAAATGGAGGGTCTTGGCGAGCTGGTGGGAGGTCGTGTCGCTCGTGGCGCCGGGAGAGCTCTTCCCGCCCCCGCACGCGGCCAGCAGGCCGGGAACTGTGAGAATGGAGCCGCTGGCGGCTGCGCGGCGGAGAAAGACCCTGCGGGTGATCTGGTCGGTCATTGCAAGCCCTCCTGGATGTCGACGACGAAGGTGCTTTCTGGGCTCCAGCTGAGCGTCAAGCGCTCCCCTGTCGCGACCTGCCCGCCGGGCCGGTCGTTTTGCACGTAGACGGTCACCGGGCCAGCCGGTGTGTCGAGGATGTACTGGGTGGAGACCCCGATGTACGCGCTCTCGGCGACGGTCCCCGAGAGCGAATTCGCCTCTCCGGCGCCGAGGCGGAGCTTCTCCGGCCTGACGCCGATCTGCACGGTGCCGGCCCTGCCCTCCAGCGCTTCGCGCGGGCACCGCACCTCGGTGCCGTCGGTGAGCTTGACCCTGTCCTCACCGACGGCCGTCCCCTCCAACAGGTTCGACACACCGAGGAAGCCCGCCACGAACGCCGTACGCGGCGACTCGTAGAGCTCGCTCGGCGCGCCCAACTGCTCGATGTGGCCGCCGTTCATGATCACGATCTGGTCGGCCATGGTCATGGCCTCTTCCTGGTCGTGCGTCACGTGGACGAACGTGATCCCGACCTCGCTCTGGATCCGCTTCAGCTCCAGCTGCATCTCCTTCCGCAGCTTCAGGTCGAGCGCACCGAGCGGCTCGTCGAGGAGGAGCACGCGCGGCCGGTTGACGAGCGCGCGCGCGAGCGCGATCCGCTGCTGCTGCCCGCCCGAGAGCTGGCGTGGCTTGCGCCGCTCGAGCCCGGCGAGGCCGACGAGCTCGAGCGCCTCGACGACGCGGCGGCGGACCTCGCCTCCCTTCACGCGCCGGCGCCGGAGCCCGAAGGCGACGTTCTCGAAGATCGAGAGGTGCGGGAACAGCGCATAGGACTGGAAGACCGTGTTCACGTCGCGCTTGTACGGAGGCAGAGGCGCGACGTCCACGCCGCCCAGCTCGATCCGTCCCTCGGTCGGCTCCTCGAAGCCGCCGATCATCCGCAGCGTCGTCGTCTTGCCGCACCCCGACGGCCCGAGCAGAGCGAAGAAGTGGCCACGGTCGATGTCCAGCGAGACGTTGTCGACCGCGACGACGTCGTCGAACTGCTTCGTGAGCCCGATCAGCCGGATGTCGTAGTCGGGGCCGGCGCCGTTCTGGACCGACGGCTCTGCGACGCTCGACGGAGCTGTCACGACACCTTCGTCCATGCCTCCTCCAGCACGTCGCCGAGGATCCCGGTCATCTCGTCGAACTCTGCCTGAGTTGCGACGAGCGGTGGTGAGATCTGCACGACCGGGTCGCCGCGGTCGTCGGCCCGGCAGATCAGGCCCCTCTCGAACAGCTGCGGCGACAGGAAGCCGCGCAGCAGCGTCTCGCACTCTTCGTCCGAGAAGGAGGCGCGCGTCTCCTTGTCCTTCACGAGCTCGAGCGCGTAGAAGTAGCCCGTCCCCCGCACGTCGCCGACGATCGGCAGGTCGAGCAGCTGCTCGAGTGTCGAGCGGAAGGCGTCCTCGTTGGCGAGGACGTGCTCCATGATGCGCTCGCGCTTCATGATCTCGATGTTCTTGAGCGCGATCGCGCTCATCACGGGATGACCGCCGAACGTGATCCCGTGCGTGTACATCGACGACGCCTCGAGGAACGGCTGCATCACACGGTCGGTGGCGACGACGGCGCCGATCGCCGCGTACGAGGAGGAGAGCCCCTTCGCGCACGTCACGATGTCCGGCCGGATGTCGTAGCGCTCGGACGCGAACCAGTGCCCGACGCGCCCGAAGCCGGTGATCACCTCGTCGGCCGAGAGCAAGATGTCGTAGCGGTCGCAGAGGTCGCGGACGCCCTTCCAGTAGCCGGCCGGGGCGATGAAGGAGCCCCCGGCGTTCTGGATGGGCTCCATGTGGATCAGGCAGACGGTCTCCGGCCCCATCTCCTGGATCGTCCGCTCGAGCTCGTCGAGCAGGAAGGCCGTGAACTCCTCTTCCGTCTCCTCCGGCGGGCGGTGGTACCGGTTCGTGTTGCTCACGTGCCGGACCTCGGGGACGAGCGGCTTGAACGGGGTGCGCAGAGGCTCGACTCCGTTGAGCGAGAGAGCGCCGAAGGTCGTGCCGTGGTAGGCGATCTGGCGCGCGATCGCCTTGTACTTCTGGCCCGGGGGCGGCCCGCCCACCTGGCGTGGGATCATCTCGCCCGGCTCGACGCCCTCCACCTGCTTCGCGCCCTCGCGCACCGCGAAGTACTGCCGTGCGAGCTTCCACGCCGACTCGACCGCCTCGGAGCCGCCGGAGCAGAAGAAGACGCGGTTGAGGTCGCCCGGCGCGAGCGACGCAACCTCCGCCGCGAGCTCGATCGAGCGGGGATGCGCGTACGTCCAGTTCGTGTAGAAGGGCAACTCGCGCATCTGGTCGAGCGCGGCCTGCCCGATCTCATCGCCGAAGCCGTAGCCGATGTTGACGGAGAAGAGCCCGGCGAGCGCGTCGAGATAGCGCTTCCCGTGAACGTCCTCGAGGTAGCAGCCGTCGCCGCGCACGATGATCGGTGGCTCGCCCGCCCCCATCTTCGTGAAGTGGAGCCAGAGGTGGTCGTGCGCCAGACGGCGGAGCTCGTCGGCGGACATCGCGCCTTGCGTGGTGCTCATCTCGTGGTTTCCTCCTTCGGCATTCCACTCCCCCAGTCGTAGAGCTGCTTCCACATCTCCAGGTACACGAAGGTCTCCGTCGAGACGACGTCCGGCAGCGCGCGCAGCCGGCTCGTCAGCTCGAGCAGATGACGTCGGTCGGCGGCGACGAGTTCGACGACAAGGTCGAACTGCCCTGCCGTGGCGATGACGTAGTCGGCCTCGGGCCAGCGGGCAATCGCGTCGGCTGCATGCTCGGGCGAGCCGGACGTCTTCACGCCGATGAGCGCCTGCTCGTAGCCGAGCCCCAGCGGGTTCGTGACGGCGACGACCTGGAGGATCCCCTCCGCCGTCAGTCGCCCGTACCGCGCGCGGACGGTCGCCTCCGAGACCCCGACCCGCGCGGCGATGGCGCGGAACGACTCGCGCCCGTTCGCCTGCAGCGCCTCGATGATCCTGCCGTCGAGCTCGTCTGTACGGCGCGCCGGGGCCACGGGGCCTCGCTCCGAGCCACCGGTGGAGATCCGGAGCGGCTGGACGTCCTCACTGCGCATCGCGCAGCATTCCTACCACTCAGCCGCGCATTTAGCCAATTCGACTGCGCGTGAGCGGTACTTCGCGCGGCCGCCTCGTCAGCAGAGCGCGCGGTGGGCGCGCTCGATCGCGCGAACCGTCGCCTGGCCGGGATCGGGGAGGGCGGGCCCGTGGCCGGTCGCGAGCAGCTGCGGCTCGAGCGTCCGCAGGATGCGGGCGGATGCGAGGTTGCGCTCCTTGTCCCACGTCGCCATCGCCGCGATCGGGAACGGCAGCGTGAAGTGACTCGAGACGGCGACTCCGCCGAGCGTGGTGAGCACGTCACCGGCGATCAGCGTGCGGTCGCGCGTGTCGAGGAAGGCGACATGCCCCGGCGTGTGGCCCGGTGCCCCGATCACCTCGAGGCTGCCGACGCGGTCGCCGGGCTCGAGGAGGACATCGGGCTTGGTCTCGAGCTCCGGCCAGGAGCCCGGAAGCTTGTCGTCGACGACGTCCTCGCCGGCGTGGATGCGCGCGTCGAGCTCGGGCATCGCGACCTGGACGTGGCCGTTCAGCAGGCCGCGGAGCTCGTCGAGTGAGCCGACGTGGTCGCCGTGGCCGTGGGTGAGCGCAATGCGCCGGATCCGGCCACCGGCCTCCTCCGCCGCGTCGATCAGCGCCTCGCCGCTGCGCGCGACGGTCGTGTCCACGAGCGTGAAGCCGTCGTCCTCGCGCACGAGAAACGCGTTCACGAAGCGCAGCCTCGTGAGCTGGATCAGATTCGGAGTGAGTTGACGTACGCGCATGGCCGCCGTAACCTGCCTCCCGTCCCCGGCGAGAGGAGGTTCGAAACAAATGATGCTTGCCTTTGTTGCCTCCTCGGTCGTTCTGACCTAGCGCCGGACGCTCCTTGGCGGGACGTGCGGCGTCCCATTTGATGCGAAGGAGCTTTTGCGTTGCCTGGATTCGACTTGCACGAGCTCGGCTGGAATCCCGAGCTCGCCGAAAACCTGGAGCCCGGTCTCGTACCGGGTCGCGTCGCAGCCGTCCACCGGGGCGCCTTCGACGTCTGGACGGAAGCCGGCGCCGTCCGCTCTCGCCTGCCCGGCCGGCTCGTGCACGAGGGCCTCGACGTCGGCGCCGGGGACTGGGTAGGCCTCGGGGACGGCCTGATCCGGACCGTCCTGCCGCGCCGCAGCGCCATCGTCCGGAACGCGGCCGGGCTGACCACGACCGCCCAGACGCTCGCCGCGAACGTCGACGTCGCGTTCGCCGTCTCGTCGCTCGGGCCGGACCTCGAGCCGCGCCGCATCGAGCGCTATCTCGTCACCCTCTGGGAGAGCGGCGCCTCCCCCGAGATCGTCCTCACCAAGGCCGACCGGCTCGACGACCCGTGGCCGCTCGTCGCCGAGGTGGAGGCGGTCGCGCTCGGCGTGCCGGTGCACGTCGTCTCCGCCGTCACGGGCCATGGCTGCGACGCCCTGCGCGCCCGGATCGAGCCCGGCGCGACGGCCGTCCTGCTCGGCTCCTCCGGCGTCGGCAAGTCGACGCTCGTGAACCGCTGGCTCGGGGAAGAGGCAATGGCCACGAAAGAGACGCGAGAGGACGACGACGAGGGCCGCCACACGACGACGCACCGCCAGTTGCTCGTCCTCCCCGGCGGCGGGCTCGTGATCGACACGCCCGGCCTGCGCGAGCTGCAGCTCTGGGACGTCGACTCCGCCGCGCTCGACGCGACGTTCGCGGACGTCGAGGAGCTCGCGGCAGAGTGCCGCTTCGCCGACTGCACGCACGCGCACGAGCCGGAGTGCGCCGTGCTCGCCGCGGTCGAGACTGGCGAGCTGCCGCACGAGCGCCTGCAGAGCTGGCGCAAGCTGCAGCGCGAGCTGCGGGCGATCGCGCTGCGCCACGACATCCGCCTGCGCAAGGAGGAGGGACGGAAGTGGAGGCTGCGAACGCGCGAGGCGCGTGCGCGGGCCAGGCACCGCTAGAGCAGCTAGGGCTTCGGAGCGGCCGCCGCGACCTCGGCCGGCGCGTCCGCGTGCTTCGCCGCGAAGTTGTCGGCGAACATCTGCGCGAGCTCGCGTGCCTTGCGGTCGTACGCCTCGGGGTCCGACCAGGTCGAGCGCGGGTCGAGCAGCGACTCGTCGACGCCCGGCGCGTGGACCGGCACCTCGAACCCGAAGACGGGATCCGTCCGGAAGTCGACGCCGGCCAGCTCGCCCGAGAGCACCGCGCCGAGCAGCGCGCGGGTGGCCTGGATCGGCATCCGGTGACCCTCGCCGAAGGGGCCGCCCGTCCAGCCGGTGTTGATCAACCAGGCGCCCGCGCCGTGCTGCTCGAGCTTCTGGCCGAGCAGCTTCGCGTAGACGGTCGGCGGCTGCGGCAGGAACGGCGCGCCGAAGCAGGTGGAGAAGGTGGGCTGTGGCTCGGTGACGCCGAGCTCCGTGCCGGCGAGCTTCGAGGTGTAGCCGGAGAGGAAGAAGAAGAGCGCCTGCTCGCGGCTGAGGCGCGCGATCGGCGGCAGGATCCCGAAGGCGTCGGCGGCGAGCAGGATCACCGAGCGCGGATGGCCCGCGCGCTTCGCCGGTAGCGCGTTCGCGATCTCCTCGAGCTTGTAGGCGGCACGCGTGTTCTCGGTCTTGGAGTCGTCGTCCAGGTCGAGCACGCCGCGCTCGTCGACGACCACGTTCTCGAGCACGGTGCCGAAGCTGTGCGCCGCCTTCCAGATCTCGGGCTCGGCCTCCTCGGAGAGCCGGATCGTCTTCGCGTAGCAGCCGCCCTCGAAGTTGAAGACGCCGTCGTCGCCCCAGCCGTGCTCGTCGTCGCCGATCAAGAGGCGCTCGGGATCGGCCGACAGCGTCGTCTTGCCCGTGCCGGAGAGGCCGAAGAACACGGCGACGTCCTGGCCGTCCTGCGAGACGTTGGCCGAGCAGTGCATCGGCATGACGCCTTCGAGCGGCAGGCGGTCGTTCATCAGCGTGAAGACGGACTTCTTGATCTCACCGCCGTAGAAGGTGCCGCCGATCAGGATCTCCTTGCGCGTCGGGTGGAGGCAGACGAACACCTCCGTCCGCGTGCCGTCCTGCGCCGGGTCGGCCTCGACCTCGGGCTCGTGGAGCACGAGCACGTCCGGCTCGAACGCGGCGAGGTCGGCCTCGGGCGGCTCGATGAACATCGTCTTGGCGAAGAGCGCGTGGTACGGGTGCCTCGTGAGGACGCGCACCGCAAGCCGGTGCTTCGGGTCGGCACCGCAGTAGGCGTCGATCGCGTAGACGTCGTCTCGCTCGAGGTGCGCGACGACCTTCGCGCGCAGCCCGTCGAAGTGCTCCTCCGTGATCTCGGCGTTGACGTCGCCCCACCAGATCCGGTCCTCGGAGCCGGGCTCGTGCACGACGAACTTGTCCTTCGGCGAGCGGCCGGTGAAGCGGCCCGTGTCGACGACCAGGGGCCCATCCTCGGCGAGCACTCCCTCGCCACGATCGAGCGCCGCCGTGTAGAGCTGTGACGTCGTCGGGTTGCGGAGCACGCGTCCCGCGACGCGCAGCCCGTGGACGGCGAGGCTGTCTCCCGGCCGGTCGGTGATCGTCAACGCACTCCTCCTCGTGGGCGATGCAGCTTCCGCATGGTAGTGACCGCTGCTCGGACCCCGCGCCATCGTCCTTACCGTGAGAGGGCCGCGGGGTCGAGCCAATCCGAGTGCTTCTCGTCGCCGACGAGCTCGTCGTACAGCTCGTCGACGCGCCTGTGCAGCGCGAGGAAGGCGGCACCGAGCTTCTCGGCCTCCGCGTCGCTGAGGCTCCCGGCAGCCATGCGGCGCACGGCCTGGCGCTCGAGCAGCTCGCCGAGGATCTCGACCAGCATCAGGACGAGCTGGGCGAGGCCACGCTGGAGCGAGTTCTCGTCTGCCTCGACGCGTGCGGGCAGAGCCGTGCGGGGACGCCGCCGCTCGCGGCGCGGAAACGCGAGGTCGTCGGCGCCATCCGTCCCGACCGAGGCCAGCAGTGCCTTCAGGCGCAGCGCAATCAGATCGATCCCCGCGACGGAGATGGTCACGTCACCGCCGGCCGCGACTCCGGTGTCGACGAGCCGGTCGAGCAGGTCGACGAGGCCGTCGCTCACGGCAGGCGTGCGAACGAGTACGGCGGCCACGGGCCGGTGACCCGCAGCTCGTAGCCCTCGGCCTCGAGCTCGGCTACGGCGGCGCCGAACTCGTCCTGCCGGGCCTTGGCCACGAGGTAGGCGTCGCCGGACGCGGCCTCGCTCGCCGCCGCGAGACGCTCGCGCAGGCCCGGCTTCACGGTCGTCGCGAGTCGAGCGCCGAGGTACTCGGCGGCGTCGACGTCGGGCATGCGGCCGACCGGCTCCACGCTCCACTCCGCGGTGCCCCGCAGCCGCTCGAGCTCGGCGGAGAGGGCGTCCCGATGCCGTTCGAGCCAGTCGTCGAGCGCTGTGCGGTCGGGGAACGTCGTGCCGAAGCGGAAAGGAACGACCGCCCCCTTCTCCAGCGCCCCGACGAGGAGCTCGTTGTGCGTCCGCACGAGCCGTTCGAGCCGGGCCTCGTCGTCGAGAGCGCCGGGCGCGAGATCGAGCACGAGCGGCCGGACGCCGTCGGCAACTCCCACGAGGGCGACGAGCGGCTGTCCTCCGAGCCGCTCCCCGACGCGCCGCAGCAGGTCGTCGGCGAAGAGGCGGCGCAGGGTCTCGGCGACGTCCGCGCGGGCGTCCTCTTCCGCCTGCCGGATCAGGTCGCCGACGTCGAGCTCGCGCTCGGCGAGGATCCGCGCGAGGTCGTCGAGAGAGCTCACCGCCCGTTCCTCTCGATCATGCGCTCGAGCTTGTCCAGACGTTCGCGCAGCTCGCGGTTCTCCTTGGCCAGCTCGCGGTCCTGGGCGATCGAGCTGAGTGCCGGATCGTGCTCCCACCAGTCGATGCCCATCGAGCGAGCGGTGTCGGCCGAAGCGATCAGGAGCCGCAGCTTGAGCGTAAGGAGCTCGATGTCGAGGAGGTTCACCTGCACGTCGCCGGCGATCACGATGCCCTTGTCGAGCACGCGCTCGAGGATGTCCGCGAGCGACGCCGAGTTGTTCTGGTAGATGCTGCCGCGGGGCTCGAGCGCGCTCACTGGTCCTCCCCCTGCCGCTGGATCGGATCCGACTGGTTGCGCGGATAGCGGCGCGTCCGGTGCGCGCCGAGCAGGTTGCCGTCGCCGTCGAGCGTCGCCTCGTACGTGCCGAGCAGGCTCGTGGTGTCGGGGATGCGCTCCAGCTCGAGCAGCTCGAGCGTCACCGTCCACCCGTCGCCGTCACCGTCGCCGTTCGTCTGCTCGAAGCCGGACACCGCCTCGACCGGCTTGCCGAACAGCTCCTCGACCTGCGCGCGGGCACGGCCGACGAGCTGGGGCAGCGACAGCTTCTTCCCGGACTCAGCCATGGAGACGGTCGAGGAGCTCCCGCTCCAGCGCTTCGTAGGTTTCCTCGTCGATCTCGCCGCGCTCGAGCGCGGCCTCTGCGTCCGCGAGCTCGGCACGGATCCGGGCCGGGTCGTGCAGCTGCGCTTCGGCCTCGTCCACGACCTGCTCGAACACCCACACGAGCCCGCGCGCGGGCGCCAGCGGAAGGGTGAGGAGGCCGCCGATCAGTCCCATCACGCCACCGCCGGCAGCGCGAGCCGGACGAAACTGTACGGAGGCAGCGGCCCGACGAGCTTGAAGTGGAGCGGCGGAGACAGCCGCGCGGCCAGCTCCTCGAGCTTCGCCTCGACGGTCTTCACGGCGTTGCGCTCGACGAGCAGCGCGAGGTCGAAGGCGGCGAACTCGCCGGCCGGGTTGCCGGGGACCAGGTCGAGCAGGAGCGGGCGCAGCGCGCCGAGCACGAACGCCTCGTCGCGTGCGCGGCGGTCCGCGAGCGCCTCCCCCACGGCCTCGCCGAGCGCGATGCCGATCTCCACGGACGGCTGGGCACGGTAGGCGTCGCGCAAGGGCTGCAGCCCTGCTCCGACCTCGCCGAGCACCGACTCCTCGTACTTGCCCCTGAGCGTGAGCTCACAGGTCTGCTCGTGCCGCTCGAGCAGCTCGTCGACCTCGGGCAGCCCGAGCAGCTCGAGAGCCTCGTCGCGGCTCTCGAGCACGTAGCCGAAGCGGGCGGGCAGCACCACACCGTCCTCGTGCAACTGCTCGACGACGTCGGCGTGCGCGAGCAGGTTGCGACGGGTGGCTTCGACCGGGCCCTCGTCGAGCTCCGAGACGATGGCCGCACGGCCGTCGTCCTCGACGAGGAACACGCCCTGATCCCGAAGCCGCTGCGGCACCTCGCGGGGGTGGGTGATGCCGTAGAGGTAGAGCCTGGTCACCGGTCGTTGCTGCGGCCGCGCGAGCGGCTGCGGGAGCCCTCCTCCTCGTCGTCGTCGTCCTTGCCGCCTCCGAGGCCGATCTTCTCCTTGATCGCGTCCATGCCGCCCTCGACGGCACCCTTCGTCTTCGTCTCGGCCATCTCCTCGCCGCCCTTCTCGAAGAGGTCGGGGACGCTCTTCGAGTCGTCGACCTGCCGCAGGTCAAGCCGGTTAACGGCTTCGGCGAAGCGCAGGTAGGTGTCGACGCTCGCGATCACGACCCGCAGGTCGATGGTGAGGAGCTCGATGCCGACAAGAGAGACTCGGACATACGCATCGAGGACGAGTCCGCGGTCGAGCAGGATCTCCAGGACGTCTGCGAGACCGCTCGAGCGTGGCGCTCGTGTGATGTAGCCGGCAGACGACTCGCGTTGCATTACGGCCACTGCTGATCACCCTTTCCTATTGCTCGTTCGGCCTACAGTGGCCGTAAGGTCGAAGTCCCCGGGCCGGATCGTCGGCAAACCGCGCCTCAGCCGTCTTCCGACAGGCCAAGCTGGTTCACGAGGTCGGGGTAGTCCCAGCTCGACCACTCCTCGGCGATGCGGTCACCGTCGAAGCGGAGGATCGCGATTCCGTCGATCTCCCCCTCTTTGCCGGTCTCCTCGTGGCAGGCGTGCATGGTCGCCCGCACGGCGACGCACCCGTTGTGGGAGATGACCTCGTGCAGGTCGTACTCGACCTCGGAAAACGCCTGAGCATGGCTCTCGACCACCGAGACCAGCTCGTCTGCGTCCCGTTCGTCGGTGCTCTCGAGCGTGCGGACGTGCGCCTGGTAGTCGTCGCTGACGAGATCGCGCATTGCGTCGGCGTCGCCCTCCGACCACGCGTCGAAGTACGCGCGGACCGCGTCCTCGTGCCCGCCTGCGTGGTGTCCGCCGCGGAAGCGGCGCAAGAGCACGGCGGCAAGGGCCGCGGCTCCGATTGCCAGCAAGAGCCGCTTCATCGGTCGAGAGTGATGCGCTCCGGAGGCAGGAAGATCTCCTTCTCGCCGTCGAAGCACGCGTCGAGGAAGACCCGCACGGTTCGCTCCTGCGCGTTGACACCGGTGATCGTGCCCGCAGCGGATGCGCCCTTGCCGAGGAAGATGCCGAGCGTCGGCAGGCCGGAGAGATCGACGCGCACACGGGCGCCGGGCATGAACGGCGCGGCGCCGGCGAACCTGACGGGCGCAGGTGTGGGCTTCGGCGGCGGGGCCCACTCGAGTTCGGCGCCCCAGTCGAGGTCGGTGTCGTCGACGTGCTCGGTGCGCCGCTGTCGGCGCCCGTCCCGTTGCTCGTTCTGCCGCTCGCCGTGCTGCTGCCTCCCCTGCGGCTCGTCCTGCTCCTCGTCCTCGTCGGCGCCGTCGTCGTCCTGCCTGCTCCTCTGCTGCCGCGAGTCGGAGCGCTTCTCGTCCTCCTCGTCCTGGTCGTCGTCGCGTCCCGCCTCGACCGCCTTCTCTATCTCGTCCTTCGTCAGGCGGCTCTCCACGGCCCGAACGAGCTCGTCTTTCGTGCGCGAGCCGAGCTTCTTGAGCAGCTCCTCTTTCGTCCCCTCGCTCTCGTCGTCGAGGAGCTTCGAGATCTCGTCCTTCTTCAGCCGCGAGCCCAGCAGGTCGAGCAGGTCTGCTTTCGTCGACTGCGAGCTCAGCTCTTCGACGAGATCCGACTTGGTTTCCGACGCCATTGCGCGCTCCTTGGTCCGAGGTGCAGGGAAAATTCCCTGCCGGAGGGAGCGCCAAACGGGCTGCGGCTAGCCGCTTGCGACCGCGACTTCGGCGGGAGCATCGTCGCGGTGCCGTAGCAGCACCGCGGCGAAGAAGAGCCCGCCGACCGTGAGCAACGCGGGCAGGCCGATGAAGAACGAGCCAAGCGCGACGTGCTGCAGGAGGTAACCGGCGGCGATGAAACCGAGCGGCCCTGCCATCGTCGCGACCGTCATCACGGCCGTCATGACCTTCGGCCGGAGCTCGGCGGGCGTGCGCACGGTGAGGATGCCGATCACCGGCGCGTTGACCAGCGGCGTGAAGAACGCGAACCCGGCGATGATGACCGTGGCGACGGGCCAGGGAGTCGTCGGCGAGAGCAGGAAGAGCGGCAGCGGCATCGCGACGATTGCGACGGCTGCGAGCTTCAGCAGCGGGACCTTCTGCGTCAGCTGCTGGGCGACGACCGCGCCGGCGAGCGCGCCGACGCCGAACCCGGCGAAGAGGAGGCCCACCACGTGCCCGCTCGCGTTGTAGCGGAAGAAGTCGATCGCCTGAACGCCGAGCACGATGCCCTGCGCCACGAAGTTGATCACGCACGCGGCGATCATCATCGGGCCGAGCAGCGAGTCACCGAGCAGGAACTTCAAGCCGGAGAGCACGCCCTTCTGCTGTGCCGCGGCCTCGACCCGCTTGCCGGCGCGCACGACGATCAGGATCACGAGGAACGAGAAGATGTACGTGCAGCCGTCGACGACGAGCACCGTGGCCGGGGTGGTCAAACCGATGAGCACCCCGGCCAGCACGGGACCTGCAAGTTGTGTGACCTGGTTCGCGCCCGAGAGGACGGCGTTGACGCTCGCGACCGCCTGCTCGTCCTCGCCCGCGACCTCGGGAACGACGAGCCGCGAGGAGGCGAAGTAGGGCGCCGCGAAGATCCCGATCGCGAACGTCGTCGCCAGCAGCGCCGGGAAGGAAAGGTGACCGGTGCTGTGGAGGATCGGGATGACGAGCATCAGCGGCCCGCGCGCGGCGTCCGAGATGAGCATCGTCTTCTTGGCGCCGAGCTTCGCGATCACCGTGCCGGCCGGGATGCCGAAGATCGCGATCGGCAGCATCTCCGCCGCGAGGACCCAGCCCATCTTGGCCGTCGAGCCCGTCGTCACGTAGACGAAGAACGGGAGGGCGACGAACGTCATGGACGACCCGGTCAACGAGACGAGCTCGGCAGCGAGCAAACCTACGAGCGAGCGGTTCCTCCACATAGGCCGGTAAAATAAAACGTACGTACGGTTTTGTCAAGTGGCTAGGATTGGGCCCCATGCCGAAGGTGACCCAGGAGCATCTCGATGCCCGCCGCAAGGAGATTCTCGACGGCGCGCGTCGCGCCTTCGCCGAGCACGGATACGAAGGCGCGACCGTCGCCCGGCTCGAAGAGGCGACCGGCCTCTCGCGCGGCGCGATCTTCCACTACTTCGAGAACAAGAACGACCTGTTCGTCGAGCTTGCGATGGAGATGAACACCCGCTTCGGCGACATCCTGCTCGAGCACGGGCTCAACGCGGCGTTCCGTGCGCTGGCAGCGGAGAGCCCGGAGTGGCTCGCCGTCCTGATCGAGACCGAGAGCCGGATGCGCCACGACGAGGACTTCGTCCGGCGGTTCGAGGCGAAGGCGGCCGACACCAGCCCGCGGATCCAGGAATGGTTCGCGCGAGAGCAGGCCGAGGGCAAGCTTCGCGACGACGTCTCGGCGGTCGAGATCGGACGGTTCACCACCTCGGTCCTCAACGGCCTCGCTCTCCGCATCGCAGGTGGGGACCCGTTCGACATCGAGGCGATGCTGCAGCTGCTCGGCGATGCGATCGAGCCGCCGCGCAAGCCGAGGAAGCCGAAGAAGGCCAGGCGACCCCGGCCCGTCGCAAAGGGCTAGCTCGACGTTTCGGGCTCCCGCCGCTCGACCGTGAGTCGACGGTGATGGAGAATCCCCGCATGACCCTGCTCGTACGCCTCACCGGTCGCGACGGCGAGCACGAGCTGCCGGTGCCTGCGGAGCAGACGCCGCAGGAGGAGCTGACGCGCTTCCTCGATCGGCACGGCCCGTACGCACAGGTCTGGATCCGGCTCGCATCGGGCGAATACGTCCGCTATGACCATGTCGTCTCGATCCGAGTGGAGCAGTAGCAGGAAGATGCCGGCGGCGCCGCGCGTCTAGTTGGGCACACGAGTCGCGGACGAGAGGAGCACGATGGACGGTCTACACACACGGGCACAGCTCGTTGCCTTCGACCCCGCGCGAGCCGGAGCGGGAACGGTCGGCACCGTCCTCCCCCGGGCCGAGATCGCCGAGACGGCTGCACGGGGCGAGTTCCCCGCCACGCTGCTCCTCGACCTCGACCGAATCGAGTCGGACGGTGGCGACATCAGTGCGCAGACGACGGTCGCAGTCGACTGGGACGAGGACACACTCGAGCAACTGCTCGCGTCGACCGACGACGAGGCAATCGCACTCTGGTTCGATGAGGGCGAGCTGGCAAGCGCGTTCGACGACGTCGAGGGACACGGGTTGCGCCAGAAGGCGGCGGTGCTGGCCGTCGCGGCCGCTGCGGCGGGCGTGAGCGCTGCTCCTTCGCTCGGAGGGACGGTCGAGCCTGGCGGACAGCGGATGGGTGGGATCACGGCGCCGACGACGGCCCCGAGCAACACCCCCGCTCCGGCGGCCCAGCCGATGGGAGTCGCGAGGGGCCTCCAGCAGGATGCGGAGGTCTCGTCGGCGATGAACACCCCGAGCACCCCGAGCACCACGCCGAGCGGGAGCGACAGCTCCCTGCCGACGGGCGAGATCGCCGGTATCGCGGGAGCGGCCGGGATCCTTCTCATCTCGGCGGCCGGATTCGGCGTCACGCGGAAGCGCACGCACCCCGTGCAGCCTGCCTGAGCTTCGTCGACCTGACTAATGAGGAGCGTCCCTCTGCGGGGCGCTCCTCCGTCGAATGGAGCTAGCCGGACTCGAACCGGCGACCTCCTGGGTGCGATCCAGGCGCTCTCCCAACTGAGCTATAGCCCCGCGGCGCCTCAGTGTAGCTAGGCAGTTGCGCGCTTTTCTTCCAGCTTTCCGGCGCGGATCGTCTCGGCCATGTCCTTCGACTCCTCCCGGTAGACGTTCCCGTCCTCGAACTCGATCCACGGGAATCTCTTCTGGCCGGTCTTCTCGATCGTCCGCTCACGGCTCGAGCCCTTGAACGCCGAGCCCTCCTCGACGAGCTCGTACTCGACGCCCGAATCGTCCAGCGCCTTCTGGACGCGCCAGCACGGGTGGCCTCCGAACTTCACCCACATGGCGCTACAGCGGTGCAGCTTCACTGCCATTGGATCCTCCTTGGGCCGCGACGAGGGTCCTACGATACGGCCGTGCGCGCGGTTTTCGAAATCCGGCCGCCGGCCTGGGGCGAGACGCTCGCAATCCTCCAGTCGGTGAGCCTGCCGGACGGGCCCGAGGGCGTCCGGGCGCGGGTCGTCGATGTCGAGGGGGAGCGCGTCACGATCGAGTTCCCGGCGCTCGACCGGGAGACGAGCCCCGAGCAGCTCCTCGCCTCCTGCATCGCCGGCGAGTGGGCCGACCGCGGCGACTTCGAGTCCTGTCGGCTCGTCGAGGTGGAGTGGCCCACGGGCCTGCCGGGTCCGGCGTTCACGGCGCAGCCGGGCGTCTCGATCGGCGCGATCGTCAAGCCCGCGCTGGGACTGACTCCCACGGAGGCAGCTGCGGTAGCGGCGGAGCTGGCGGCCGGCGGCGCCGTGCTCGTCAAGGACGACGAGCTGCAACGGTCGTCTCCGGAGCGGGTTCGCGCGATCCACGCCGCGATCCCGGAGCACGTCCTCTATGCGGCGAACGTCACCGGCGGGAACGCCGACCCGATCGTCGAGGCCGGAGCGCGAGCGCTGATGGTCAACGCCTTCCACGCCGGGCTCGGCGCGATCGGGCGGCTGCGCGAGTACGGGTTGCCGATCTTCGTCCACCGGGTCGGCGCGGCCTTCCTGCGCCGCGGCGACCCGGTCTCGGTCTCCGCGCGTGTCCTCGCCGAGCTCACTCGGTTGCTCGGCGCCGACTACGTCCAGGTCGGATCCTTCTCCCCGCGCTCCTTCGACTCCGACGACGAGGTGCGCGAGCAGATCGCGGCCGCGCGCCCTGCGACGGCCGTGATCGGCGGCGGCGTCGGCGCTGAGAACGCCCGCGATCAGCTCGAGCGGGCGGGTACGCGGGACGGCGTGATGCTCCTCCTGGGCTCGGCGGCGTACGCCCACCCGGACGGGGTGCGCGCGGGCGTCGCAGCGGCGGTCGAAGCGATCCGCTAGGGGTCTTTGGCGAACATCCGCTCGTTGTCGGCGTGCGATGGTCGTTCGCTGACAAGGACGCAGGGAGCGCGAATAGCAGCGCTATTCACGCGACCG
>Ga0207657_10002584_pt1 | contig 19587 bp, 21 predicted proteins | sample KBSC33metaG_FD_184316 | JGI IMG/M metagenome (GOLD analysis project Ga0207657, IMG submission 184316) | Corn rhizosphere microbial communities from Kellogg Biological Station, Michigan, USA - KBS C3-3 metaG (SPAdes) (version 2) | ecosystem: Host-associated > Plants > Roots > Rhizosphere > Soil ... | reverse complement strand
CCAGATGCTGTGCGAGCGACGTGTGGTGGGGCGCGTAGTCCTCGGTGTCCTCCTTGATCGTGACACCGGGGTGCGACTGCTCGTACTGCTTGTACAGATCGGTGTAGCCGAAGTTGCCGAACACGTCGACGGTGAGCGTCACTGCCTTGCTCGTTCCCGGCGCGGCCGCCGCGCTGTACGCGGCGCCGGCGAGTCCGACGACGACGAGCGCCGCGACGACGATGTAGCGGCGGCGCCATGGGTGCTTGACCTTGCTCCGCATTGCGTTCCCTCCTGCGTTCGTTTCTCGCCGTTGCGAGACGCCGGCGGCGCCTCGTCGCTGCCTCAGATCACGTGGTCGCGCACCTCCTTCGCAGCGCCGCAAGACCCGCGCACGACGAGCTCGGCGGGCAGCAGCAGCATCGGCGGCACGGCGGCCGGGTCCTCGATCATCTGGACGAGCGAGCGGGCGGCGGCCGTACCGAGCCCGCGCTTGTCCTGGCGGACGGTCGTCAGCGGCGGGCTCACGTACTCCGCGAGCTGGATGTCGTCGAAGCCGACGATCGCGACGTCGTCGGGGCAGGCGAGCCCGGCGTCGGCGAGGGCCTTGATCGCGCCGACCGCCATCATGTCGGAGGCGGCGAAGACCGCCGTCGGCGGCTCGGCCAGTGCGAGCAGCTGCCGCATCGCCGCCTCGCCGCTCTCCATGTAGAAGTCGCCCTGCGCCTCGTAGTCGGCGCGCCGCTCGAGCCCGAGCGCGTGCAGCTCGGCGCGGTAGCCGAGCAGGCGGTCGGCGGCGGGCTTCGTGTGCGCGAGGCCCGAGATGGTCGCGATGCGCTCGTGCCCGAGGCCGTGCAGGTGCCGTACCGCGAGCCGCGCGCCTTCGAGGTTCTCGGACGCGACGTAGGTCGCGCGCTTGCCCGCCAGCGCGAGGTCGACGGCGACCACCGGGGTACCGGAGTCGGCGAGCTTCTTCAGCTCCGGCTCCTCGGGGTCGTCGACGGCGAGCACGACGACGCCGTCGACGCGGTGGTGCCGGGCGCGGCGTGCGTAGCCGTGCGGCCCGCCGCCGCCGACACCGGGCTGCTCGCTCGCGAACAGCATCAGGTCGTAGCCGAGCGCCCCGAGCGTGTGCTTCAAGCCGACGAGCACCTCGAGGAAGAACGGGTGCTGGAGGTCGGGATGCTCCTCGCCGGTGAAGAGGATGACGCCGATCAGCTGCGACCGTCGGCCCACGAGTGTCCGGGCGGCCGCGCTCGGCGCGTACTCGAGCTTCCGCGCCGTCGTGAGAACGCGCTGGCGCGTCTCCGCACTCACGTCGGCGTAGCCGTTGAAGACCCGCGAGACGGTGGCGACCGAGACCCCGCTGAGCTTCGCGACCTCGTGGATGGTGGACATGGAACCGGCCTCCGCTTGTTTCCGAAAACGTTTTCGGAAATCTAGAGCAACTGGGCCGGAAAAGTCAAGGCCCGGGCGCGAAACCGTTTCCGGAAACCGCGGGCAGCCCGTCGATCGAGCTCGCATTCTTCGCCGCGACGTAGCCTCCGAGCGCGTCCTCGCGCACCTTCTTCTCGACCCAGCGGTCGTAGTGCGTTCGCTTCCCCTCGAACCGCAGCAGCGGGACGCCGTAGCCGCATGAGTCGGCGACGCGCTCGACGTCGACGCGGATCACCGAGCGCACGGCATGCTCGGGCGGGTCGAAGCGCGCGGCCAGCTCGTGCCCGGGCGGCAGCACCTCGGCGCGGCCGTGCAGGCGGAGCACTTTCGGTGGGCCGTCGAACGCGCAGAACATGACGACGATGCGCCCGTTCTCACGGACGTGCGCGATCGTCTCGGCGCCGCTGCCGACGAAGTCGAGATAGGCAACCTCGCGCGGCCCGAGGATCCTGAACAGCGCAGGTCGCCCTTCGGTGAGACGTTGACGTGCCCGTCCTTGCCGAGCGGTGCCGTGCCGACGAAGAAGAGATGCTGCTGCTCGATCCAGACGGCCTGCCGCTCGCCGATCTCGGCGGAGACCTTCCCCATGCTCAGCGCTCGCGGGCCCGCTGCGAGGCCGAATAGACGTCCTTCCGCGCGATCAGCCCGTCCCGGATCGGGAACACGTCGACGCCGTCCCACTCGAGCGTCTTGCCGTCCTTCTCGACCGTCAGCGTCCACTCGCACACGGCGAAGTCGTCCCCCGCGTGCATGCTCCGCGCGCGGAACGTCATACCGGGGTTGTTGGCGAAGATGCGGCCGATGTGCTCCCGCACGGCGGCCGCGCCGTCGGCGCGCTCGCCGGCGGTGTGGTTGTCGAAGACGATCTCGGGATGGTGGAGTGCGTGGACCGCGTCGAGATCCTGGCGGTTCCACGCGTCGTTGTAGCGGCCGATCAGATCTGCGACTTCTCCTGCGTTCATGGTTCAAGTGTCCCACGTCGGCGCAGGACGCGCTCGTCGCCGACGCGACGCGTGAGGCCGTCGGCGTCGAAGCGCTCGAGGAGCAGCTGCGCCGTCTTGCGGCCGACGCCGAGAAGGTCGCGGAAGCGCGCGAGTGCAATCCGGCCGCCGGCCGCCTCGCACTCGGCGACGAGCGTCGCGCGCGCCTCCTCGTAGGCCGCCGCCGAGATCGCGAGACCGTCGCCGACGCGGACGAGGCGTCCCTGCTCCTCGAGGAAGCGCGCGAGGCCCGCGTCGTCCACCTTCACCGGCTCGAGGCCGAGCGCCGCCTCGAGCGCGGCGGCCGCCCCGGCCCGCTCGCCGAGCGCGCCGGCCGCGCCGGGACGGTAGAGCCTCGCGCCGCGCCGCTCGAGGCCGAGCAGCGGCACGACCGCGGCCGACCAGGGCGCCGCCGGCGGCGGGATGCCGGGGTCGAGCGGGTCGGCGGCCGCGAGCTGCGCGTCGAGGTCGGCGCGGAGCTCCTCGAGCCACGCGCCGGAGAACGCCCACCCGCCGGCACGTTCGAGGCCGCGCAGCTCGCCGAGATGCGCGAGCGACTCCTCCCGCACGGGCTCGTGCACCGTTCCCGCGATCTCGCCGCGCTCGAGGAGCTCCATCCGCTCGACGCTCGCGTGCCTCGGCGGCGCCGGATCGAGCACGCGACCTCCGCCGACGGTCGTCCCCGCGCGCAGGATCACGCGGTCGCCGCGTGCCGCGACGACCGGCTCGGCGAGCCGCAGCTGCGCGAACCGCTCGCCCGCACGAACGACCCGCGCCGCGACCGCGGAGGTCCCATGGTGCACCTGTACCCGCGCGGGGATCTCGCCAAGGGGCTCGAGCAGGACGTCGAGCCGGTAGCTCGCGGCGAACGACCCGGGCGCGACGAGCGCGGCGCCGCGTCGCAGCTCACGCCGCTCGATGCCGGGTAGCGCGAGCGCGACGCGCTGTCCCGCCCCGGCACGCTCGACCGCCTGGTCGTGCACCTGCACGCTCCGCACGCGAACCGCGCGACCGGCCGGCTCGACCCGCAGCTCGTCGCCTTCGCCGACCGAACCCGACCAGAGCGTGCCGGTGACGACGGTGCCGATGCCGCGAAGCGAGAACGCGCGGTCGACGTAGAGCCTTGCCGGCGCGCGGTCGCGATCTCGCTGCTCGACCGCAACCGCGGCCAGGGCCAACCGCAGCTCGTCGAGCCCGGAACCGGTGCGCGCGCTCACCGCCACGACCGCGACGCCGGGCACGAGCTCCTCCGCCTCCGCGCGCGCGAGCTCGAGCGTCTCCTCGTCGACCAGGTCGCTCTTCGTGAGCGCGACGACGCCGCGCTCGATCCCGAGCAGCCGGAGGATCGCGAGGTGCTCGTGCGTCTGCGGGCGGCTGCCCTCATTCGCGTCGATGACGAGCAGGAACAGATCGATCCCCGACGCGCCCGCGACCATCGTGCGAACGAAGCGCTCGTGGCCGGGAACGTCGACGACCGAGAGCTGCGTACCGTCGGGCAGAGCGAGGGGCGCATAGCCGAGGTCGATCGAGATCCCGCGTTCGCGCTCCTGCAGCAGCCGGTCCGTGTTCTTGCCCGTGAGCGCCTCGACGAGCGTCGTCTTGCCGTGGTCGATGTGCCCGGCGGTGCCGACCGTCAGCGGCATCGAGTCAGGGCGGCCGCGACCTCGTCCACCTCTGCCTCGGCGAGCGTGCGGCAGTCGAGCAGGAGCTTGCCGTCCCGGACGATGCCGACGACGGGCGGGTCGCCGAGGCGCAGCGGCGCGGCAAGCGACTCGTCGACCGCACACGCGAAGCTCGGCAGCTCCGCCAGCGGCAGGGCACCGCCGCCGACGCGCGCCACCGTCTCCTCGACGGACCCGCCGACGAGCGCCGCCAGCCGCTCCGCCCGCGCCCGCACGGCGCCGCCGTCCTCGTGGAGCATGCGCAGGACGGGAATCCGCTCCGGCGCGTCGAGATAGAGGCGGAGCGTCCCTTCGAGCGCGGCGAGCGTCAGCTTGTCGGCGCGCACCGCGCGGTGCAGCGGGTGCACGCGCAACCGCTCGACGAGGTCGGCCCGGCCGGCGACGATGCCGGCCTGCGGCCCGCCGAGGAGCTTGTCGCCGGAGAAGCAGACGAGGTCGGCGCCGGCGGCGAGCGACTCCCGCGCCGACGGCTCCGCGTGTCCTTGCAACAGACTGTTACCGGCGAGGACGCCGGAGCCGAGGTCGTCGAGCAGCGGCAGCCCGTGACGGCGTGCGACGGCGGCGAGCTCGTCGAGGCGCGGCAGCTCCGTGAAGCCGACGACCCGGAAGTTCGACTGATGCACCCGCAGTAGGAGCGCCGTGTCCGCGCCGACCGCCCGCTCGTAGTCCTTCGCACGCGTGCGGTTCGTCGTCCCGACCTCGACGAGGCGCGCGCCCGAGCGAGCGAGGACGTCGGGGATGCGGAAGCCGTCGCCGATCTCGATCAGCTCGCCGCGCGAGACGATCACCTCGCGGCCCTCGGCGAGCGCGCCGAGCGCGAGCAGCACGGCGGCGGCGTTGTTGTTGACGACGAGCGCGGCCTCGGCTCCGGTCAGACGGCGAAGCAGCGCAGCCGTGTGATCCTGGCGCGAGCCGCGTACGCCCTCTCGCAGGTCGAGCTCGAGGTTCGAGTAGCCGCGCGCGGCATCGAGCACCCGGTCGAGCGCCTCCCTCGCGAGCGGTGCGCGACCGAGGTTCGTGTGCACGATCACGCCGGTGGCGTTGAGAACCCGACGCAGGCTCGGGGCGCGCGAAGCCTCCAGCTCCGTGCGCACACGCTCGCCGAGATCGCCCGGGTCGACGCCCGCGCGGATCTCCTCGCGCGCCCGCTCGAGCACGGCGCGCGCGGCGTCGACGGCGAGCGGGTCCGCGACTCCTCGCGTGAGCTCGTCGACCGACGGAAGATCGCGCAGCTCCATCGCCGACAGGCTACCGGGCTACTGCGCGTCCGCCTTCGCCGGCTCGTGCGGCATGCCGGCGCAGCGCCGGTCGTAGCACTCGAGCACGTGCTCGAGCGCGTGCCGCGGCGAGTCCGTCAGGGTCAGGAGCGCGAGATCGTCGGCCGAGACGACGCCGGTCGGCAGCAGAACGCCGTGCACCCAGTCGAGCAGCGGTGTCCAGAAGGCTGAGCCATAGAGCACGACCGGGAAGTGCATGACCTTGCCGGTCTGGATCAGCGTCAGCGACTCGAAGAGCTCGTCGGCCGTGCCGAAGCCGCCGGGGAAGACCACGAAACCCTCCGCCGGCTTCACGAACATCGTCTTGCGGGCGTAGAAGTGCCGGAACTCGACGGAGATGTCGAGGTAGGGGTTCTCGTGCTGCTCGTGGGGGAGTTCGATGTTGAAGCCGACGCTCAGCCCGCCGCCTTCCTTGCAGCCGCGGTTCGCCCCCTCCATCACGCCGGGCCCGCCGCCGGTGATCACCGCCCAGCCGGCCTCGCCGAAGAGCTTCGCGGTCGCGCGCGCCGACTCGTACGCCTCCGAGCCCGTCGCGACGCGGGCTGAGCCGAAGATCGACACCGCAGGCCGGTCGATCCGTTCGACCGCCCTGAACCCCTCGTAGAACTCCTCGGCGATCCGCGCGGTGTGCTCGCGCAGCGCGGCGTCCGCCTCGTGGGCGACGTCGAGGAGACGCCGGTCCTCCATCAGAGGCCGCCGTTCGGATGCGTCGCGAGCATGCCGACCACGAGCAGCGCCGCGAGACCGAGATAGAGCGCCACGATCGTGATCGCGCGCGTCCGGTCGGGTGCGAGCGCCTGCACCGGGACGGCGCCCTCGAAGCGGATGACCGGCGCGTGCCACGCCTCGCGTGCCGCGCGGAGCGTCTGCCCGCCGTCGAGGAAGCCGATCGGGATCATGTTGAACGCATTCAGGAGGAAGGCGATGTTGGCGAGGACGACGAGCATGGCGGAATCGCGTGCCGAGCCGACCGCCCAGACGGCGGCCGCGCCGGCGCCGCCGAAGAGGGGTCCGGCGAGCGAGATGAGCGCGTTGCGCCACGGCGTCAGCCCGGCCTTCTCGATCGTCACGAAGGCGCCGAAGAACGGGATGAACGTGGGCGCCGAGACCTTCAGGCCCTGGCGCCGCGCCTCGAAGATGTGCCCGAGCTCGTGCACGAAGATCAGCAGCACGAAGCCGAGCGCGAACGTCCAGCTGTGGAACCAGAACGAGTAGGCGGCGACCGAGAAGAAGAAGCCGAAGAACTTCGCGAACACGAAGCCGAACTTGAGCGCCGCCCCGCCGATCGCGACCGCGAGGCCGCCGGCGCGCTCGAGGGAGCGCTTCAGCGTGCCCTTCGGGTGGATCGGGCGATCGTCGCGGTAGCCGTCCATCATGATCCTCGGCCTATCCATTCCTCGCCGCCCACGTAGACCTCTTTCTTCCAGAGCGGAATCGTCTCCTTCAGCGTGTCGATCGCCTCGCGGCACGCCTCGAGGGCTGCGGCTCGATGCGCGGCCGAGACGGCGATCGCGACGCTCGGCTCGCCGATCTCTACGCGTCCGACCCGGTGGTGGATCGCGACCGCGCTCAAGCCGTGCTTCGCCGTCAGCGCCGCGGCGAGCTCCGCGAGCATCGGCTCGGCCATCTCCTCGAATGCCTCGTACTCGAGATGCACGACGTCGCGGTCGCGTGACCGGCGGCGAACGGTGCCGACGAAGGAAGCCACGGCCCCCGCGTCGTCGCTCGCCGCCTCCGCGACGACCTGTGCGATGTCGAGCGGCTCCGCCGAGATGCGGAACGCTCCGCCGGAGACGGGCGGGATGAGCGCGACCTCGTCGCCGTCGCGCAGTGCAGCGCCTCGGTCGACGTACGCGCGGTTCACGGCGTAGAGAAGGCCGGCGGGCTCCTCGCCGAGGCCGAGCTTCGCCCACACGTCGTCGACGCGTTCGACACCGTCGACGTCGAGCCGGGCGACGCCGGCGCGCTCGCGCAGGCCGGCGAAGAGGCGGACCGTGATTTTCACGTTCCTGAGTGTGCCCGACGGCGTACCCTGATCCGAGATGCCCGGCCGCCGCTGGCAGATGGAGCTGGACCCGCCGGTGCGCCCCGCCGATCCGGCCGTGCGTCGCGCGAACCTCCGCCGGGTCGCCCGGCTCTTCGGGCCGTACCGGGGTCGCCTCGGCTCCGTCCTCTCGCTGATCGTCCTCTCCGCCGCCCTGGGCGTCATCCCGGCCTTCCTGCTGCGCGACATCCTGAACAAGGCGATCCCGAACGGCGACACCCGGCTTCTGTCGCTCCTCGCCGGCGGCATGATCGCGATCGCGATCGCGACCGGCGTGCTCGGCGTCGCCCAGACGCTGCTCTCGAACCAGGTCGGGCAGCGCGTGATGCACGACCTGCGCGCCGCGGTCTTCCGTCACCTGCAGCGGCTCTCGCTCGCCTTCTTCACCCGCACGCGCACGGGTGAGGTCCAGTCGCGGATCTCGAACGACATCGGCGGCGTGCAGGGCGTGGTGACGAGCACTGCGACCTCGATCGCGTCCAACGTGACGACCGTGCTCGCGACCATGGTGGCGATGATCGCGCTGAGCTGGGAGCTCGCGCTCTTCGCGTTCGCGCTCGTGCCGGTGTTCGTCTTCCTCACCCGCCGCGTCGGCAAGGAGCGGCGCGAGATCGCGAAGACGACTCAGGAGACGCTCGCCGACATCTCGAGCCTGGTGCAGGAGTCGCTCTCGGTCAGCGGCATCCTCCTCGGCAAGACGATGGGCCGCACGGACGAGCTCGCGGACCGCTTCGAGACCGACTCGCTCCGGCTCGCCGATCTCGAGGTGCGGCAGCGCATGGCGGGCCGCTGGGTGATGGCGACGATCCAGATGAGCTTCTCGATCATGCCGGCGGCCGTGTACTGGTTCGGCGGCTGGTGGCTTTCGAGCGGGCACGCGATCTCGATCGGAACGCTCGTTTCGTTCACGACGCTCCAGTCGCGCCTCTTCTTCCCGGTCGGCGGCCTGCTCGGCGTCGGGCTCGACGTCCAGACCTCGCTCGCGCTCTTCGACCGCATCTTCGAGTACCTCGACCAGCCGATCGATATCGAGGAGAGGCCCGGCGCGCGAACCGAGGCGACGCCGGGCGACGTCGTCTTCGATCACGTCTGGTTCCGCTACGGCGACGAGGCGTGGACGCTCGAGGACGTCACCTTCACGGTCGCGGAGGGCACGACGACGGCCCTGGTGGGCGAGACCGGTTCGGGCAAGACGACGCTCGGCTATCTCGCCGCCCGGCTCTACGACGTCGGTCGCGGCTCGATCTCGATCGGCGGCGTCGACATCCGCGACCTGTCGTTCCCAGCGCTGAGCGACCTCGTCGGCGTCGTCTCGCAGGAGACGTATCTCTTTCACGCGTCCGTGCGCGAGAACCTGCGCTTCGCGAAGCCGGACGCGACCGACGAGGAGGTCGAGGCCGCCGCTGCGGCGGCGCGCATCCACCACGTGATCGCTGCGCTGCCGGAGGGCTACGACACGGTCGTCGGCGAGCGCGGCTACCGCTTCTCCGGGGGCGAGAAGCAGCGCATTGCGATCGCGCGCACGGTGCTGCGGAACCCGCCGATCCTGGTCCTCGACGAGGCGACGAGCTCGCTCGACAACGAGACCGAGCGGCTCGTGCAGGAGGCGCTCGACGGCCTCTCGGCCGGGCGGACGACGATTGCGATCGCACACAGGCTCTCGACCGTGCGGGACGCCGACCAGATCGTCGTCCTCGACCGCGGCCGGGTCGTCGAGACGGGCAGGCACGAGGACCTGATCCTCGCGGGCGGCCGCTACACGACGCTCGTCTCGCGCGACGCGGATCTCGCGCTCGGCGTCTGAGCGGTGCCGGCGCGCCGCCCGCGACGTCCATGGCCATACGATTGCCGCAATGGCGCCGGCTGAGGACGAGAAGATCGAGTCCGGCATCGAGCTGAAGCCGGTCTACGGCGCCGCCGACGTGTCGCACGAGCTCGAGGCCCCGGGCGAGTACCCGTTCACGCGGGGGCCGTACCCGGACATGTATCGCGGACGGCCGTGGACGATGCGCCAGTACGCGGGCTTCGCTTCGGCCGAGGAGTCGAACGCGCGCTACCGGTATCTGCTGGAGCACGGGCAGACGGGGCTCTCGGTCGCCTTCGACCTGCCGACGCAGCTCGGCTACGACTCCGACGACCCCCGCTCGCTCGGCGAGGTCGGTCGCACGGGCGTGGCCGTCGACTCGCTCGCCGACATGGAGATCCTCCTCGCGGACATCCCGCTCGGCGAGGTGTCGACGTCGATGACGATCAACGCGCCGGCGTCGCTGCTGCTCCTGCTCTACGAGCTCGTCGCCGAGAAGCAGGGGGTCCCTCCGGACGCGCTGCGTGGGACGGTGCAGAACGACATCCTCAAGGAATACGTCGCGCGCGGAAACTACATCTTCCCGCCGAAGCCGTCCATGCGCCTGACCACCGACCTCTTCGCGTATTGCGCCGAGCGCATCCCCAGGTGGAACACGATCTCGATCTCCGGGTACCACATCCGCGAGGCAGGAGCCACCGCGGTGCAGGAGCTCGCGTTCACGCTCGCCAACGGGATCGCCTACTGCACCGCGGCCGTCGACGCGGGGCTCTCGCCCGACGCGTTCGGCGAGCGCCTGTCCTTCTTCTTCAACGCGCACAACGACTTCTTCGTCGAGGTGGCGAAGTTCCGCGCGGCGCGGCGGCTGTGGGCGCGGATCATGCGCGAGCGCTTCGACGCGACGAACCCGAAGGCGCTCGCACTGCGCTTTCACGCGCAGACCGGCGGCTCGACGCTCACGGCGCAGCAGCCGGAGAACAACATCGTGCGCGTCGCGATCCAGGCGCTGGCCGCCGTCTGCGGCGGCACGCAGTCCCTGCACACGAACGCGTTCGACGAGGCGCTCGCGCTGCCGACCGAGCATTCGGCGAAGATCGCGCTTCGCACGCAGCAGCTCATCGCGGCCGAGGCGGGCGCCCTCGACACCGTCGACCCGCTCGGCGGCTCGTACTTCATCGAGTCGCTCACCGACGACCTCGAGGCCCGTGCGTGGGCGCTGATCGAGCGGATCGACGGGCTCGGCGGCGCGGTCGAGGCGATCGACCGTGGCCTCGTGCAGGAGGAGATCGAGCAGTCCGCGTTCGAGTGGCAGCAGCAGGTCGAGCGGGGCGAGCGCGTCATCGTCGGCGTGAACCGCTTCCACGAGGACGACCCCGGGCGCGTGCAGCTGCAGCAGATCGACCCGAGCGCCGAGCGGCGGCAACTGGATCGCACGGCCAGGGTGCGGTCCGAGCGCGACGCCGGGGCCGCCGCCGCCGCGCTCGCCGCCGTCCGCGAGACGGCCGTCGGCGAGGCGAACCTCCTGCCGACGATGCGCGCTGCGCTCGCCGCGTATTGCACCGTGGGCGAGATCTGCGAGACGCTCCGCGCCGAGTGGGGCATGTACGACGCGGTTCGCCCCCGCGCCTGATCCGGCGGTGAGATACCTTCGACCCCGACACTCAGTCGGGGCGAAAGGGGAGAGACATGCGGAGGGTTCGTTGGATTGTCGTCGGCGCGGCGGCGTTCGTGCTCGCGACCGTTCTCGTCGGGAGCGCCGGAGCGGGCCGCGGCGCGGATCAGCTTTCGAAGATCGATCACGTGGTCGTGATCTACGAGGAGAACCACAGCTTCGACAACCTCTACGGAGGCTGGGAGGGCGTCAACGGCCGGGCGAACGCGACGCCGGCGAATACGACGCAGGTCGACCAGAACGGCGTCGCCTACGGCTGCCTGAAGCAGCTCGACGTGAACCTCACCTCGCCGCCGCTCGTCGCGACCTGCACCGACACGGTCCACGGCATCACGAGCGCTTTCCTGAACACGTGGTTCACGATCGACGACTTCATTCCGTCCACGGCGACGACGTGCCCGGGGGCGGCGGATGCGTTCGCGCATCCGAACGGAATCCTGAACGGCCAGGGTGCGCCCGGCGGCTGCACGCGCGACCTCGTGCACGAGTTCTACCAGGAGCAATACCAGCTCAACGGCGGCGCGCAGAACCGCTACATGAGCGGCAGCGACTCGGTCGGGACGACGATGGGCGTCTACGACACGAAGCAGCTGCCGATCTACGAGTACCTGCACGGGCCGAACCATCCGCACTACGCGATCGCCGACGACTTCTTCCAGGCGGCGTTCGGCGGCTCGTTCCTGAACCACCAGTGGCTGATCGCTGCGGCGACGCCGACGTTCCCAGGGGCGGCGGACACGCTGCACTCGATCATCGACTCGAACGGCATGCCGACGTCGTATCCGCTCTACACGGCAACCGGTCCGGTCCGGCGCGCACCGCTCACGGTCACGTGCCCGTCGCCGGTGCCGAACCGCGCCTGCGGCGACTTCGCGGTGAACACGATCCGGCCGGCCTCGCTCCCCCAGGGCGCGTTCCCGCCCGGCGCTCCGCTGCCGCTCCAGACCGCGCCGACGATCGGCGACCGGCTGAGCGACGCCGGCGTCTCGTGGGCGTGGTACTCGGGCGGCTGGTCGAACGCGGCCGGCATCGTCGACGGGCCCGGCTGGACGAACGGGCCCGGGCCGAACTGCGCCGATCCGGACTCCGCGCCGACGCCCGTGTTCCCGTACTGCGCGAACAAGGTGTTCCAGTTCCACCACCAGCCGTTCAACTACTACGCGAACTACGCCGAGGGCGCTCCGGGGCGCGCGCACCTGCGCGACGAGGTGGAGTTCATGACGAAGGCCGAGAGCTCGGTCGCGTCCTGCAACCTGCCGTCGGTCAGCTTCGTGAAGCCGGTGGGCCAGGAGAACGAGCATCCCGGCTACGCAAGCGAGCCGAACGGCAGCGACCACCTCGTCCAGCTGCTGGAGATGATCCGCACGAGCGCGTGCGCGAAGAACACGATGGTGATCGTGGCCTACGACGAGTTCGGCGGTCAGTGGGATCACGTCTCACCGCCCGGCCAGGGCGGGACTCCGGGCCCGCACGACATCTGGGGCCCGGGCACGCGGATCCCGGCGCTGGTGATCGCACCGCGGCTTCGCGGGAACTTCGTGGTCGACCACACGCAGTACGACACGACCTCGATCCTCGCGACGATCGAGCACCGGTGGAACCTCGCGCCGCTGAGCTCGCGCGACGCGGCCGTGAACGACCTCTCGAACGTCTTCGCCGCCAAGCAGGTCGAAGCGTCGAGATAGCGTCCGGTTACGACCGGGGCGTCGGCGCCACGCCGACGCCCCGGAGTACCGCCGTAACCCGAGCTGTCGGCGTCACGCCGACGCCCCGGAATAGCGCTTCAGCCCGAGCCGCCAGAACCAGCGCGTAAAGGCGGCGAGCGCGACCGCGAAGACGACCGCGACCCCGGCGGTGTGCCAGTGCAGCCGGTGCGTGACCGCCTGTGCGGGCACCGTCACTGCGAAGCCGATCGGCACGAGGTAGGTCATCGAGTAGCGGAGCCACACCGGATAGATGCCGATCGGCCAGCGGCCGACCTGGAAGAGACCCTCGAACATGTCGGCGAGGAACCAGGTGTTGACGAGCCAGAACGCGCCGGTCGCGAGGATCAGCCAGAAGCAATAGATGAGGATGGCGCCGATCGCGAGCAGCCCGAAGAACGCGAGCACGTGCACGGCGTCGATGTGCGCGTCGATGCGCGCGAGACCGACCCCGATCACCGTCACGCCGCTGATCATCTCGGTGAATTGCCAGAGGCTGAGCGAGCGCAGCGAGACGATCAGCTGCGAGTCCTCCGGCTTCGTGAGCGCGAAATCGAGCTTGCCGTCGCGCACCTCGTCCGTCAGCTGCTGCATGTTCGGCTGGATCACCATGTGGACGACTCCGCCGAGCAGGATCTGCACGCCGAGCACGACCATGAGCTCCGAGTGCGTCCAGCCGTTGAGCGACGGCGTCTGCGCGTAGACCAGCGCGAGGACGACGAGGCCGACCGCGACCGACAGCGCCGACTGGAAGAGCGAGACGAAGAAGTTCGCGCGGTACTGGAGCTCGTTCAGCGCGCCGAGCCGCACGTACATGAGGGCGATCCGAAGCGACCTCATCAGTTCCCGACCGCCGAGTAGTGACGGGTCGCGACGCGCCAGCTCGCGAACATGCCGAGTCCGCAGATCGCGGTCCAGAGCGCCTGGAAGCCGACGCCGCGCAGCAGTTCCGCGGTCGACATGCCGCCCACGAGCGACTCGATCGGGAAGTAGAACGTCCATTTGAACGGCAGCCATGACGTCAGCGACTGCACCCAGTGCGGCATCAGCTGCAGCGGCAGGAGCCGGCCCGAGAGCAGCAGCTCGGAGAGGAACCAGAGCTGGAAGATCGCCGAGGCGCGGGTCGTCCAGATCGTGATCATCCCGAGGATGAAGTTGTTGAGCGTCCGGATCACGTACGCGCCCCAGATCGCGACGACGAAGACGACGATCTCGATCGGCCGGGGATCGAGCGCGGGGTGGAAGACGAGGATGAGGATCACGAACACCGGCGCATACATCACGAACCACACGAGCTTCTGGCCGGCCCACCACGCGAGCTCGTAATGGATCGGGTGGATCGGGCGCAGCAGCGACGCCGAGAGCTCGCCCTCGCGAATGCGCCACTCCCAGCCGAACGGCGTGAAGACGACGTTCCACCCGCGGACGAGCGTCCAGACGACGTAGTACGCCGCGAACTGGCCGACGCCGATTCCCTGCACGCTGCCGCCCTGCGAACGCGCGATCGTCGTCCAGACGACGAGATAGATCACGGGCTCGACGACGAGCGCGACCATGTACATGTACGTCGCCGCCCGGTACTGGAACTGCGACTGGATCTGCGTGCGGATCGTCGTCGCGTAATAGTCGAACGTGGAGCGCGCCCACGACTCGCGCCGGGTCACGATCTCTGCGTTCACGTTTTGGGCGGCGCTTCGAACGCGAAGACCTGCTCGATCACGTCCTCGATCGGCGGATCCTCGACCGTCAGGTCCTGCACCTCGTGCTCGGCGAGAAGCTTCGCCGTCGCCTGCGACGTCTGTTCCTTCGGCACCTGGAGCCGTACGCGCTCGCCGTCCGCGAGCACGGCCTCGATCGTCTTGTACGACGCGAAGCGCTCGCCGAGGGCGCTGAGGCGGCCGTCGTAGAGGATCCGGCCGTGGTGGATGACGATGACGCGCTCGCAGAGCGCCTCGACGTCCGCCATGTAGTGGCTCGTGAGGAGGACTGTCGCTCCGTAGCGCGCGTTGTACTCGGCCACGAACGTGCGGATCCGCTTCTGCATCGTCACGTCGAGCCCGATCGTCGGCTCGTCGAGGAAGAGCACCTGAGGCAGGTGGAGGAGCGAGCCGACGACCTCGACCTTCATCCGCTCGCCGAGCGATAGCTGCCGCACCGGCTTACGGACGAGGTCGCCGACATCGAGGAGCTCGATCAACTCGTCGCGCGTGCTCGCGAAGCCGTCGCGCGGCAGGCGGTAGATCGCGCGGTTGAGCTCGTACGAGTCGAGCGCGGGCAGATCCCACTGCAACTGGTTGCGGTTCCCCATCACGAGCGTCATGCGGCGCAGGTACTCGCGCTCGCGCTTCGAGGGCACGTGCCCGAGCACGCGGCCCTCGCCCCCGGTGGGGTAGAGCAGGCCGGCGAGCATCTTCAGCGTCGTCGTCTTGCCGGCGCCGTTCGGCCCCAGGAAGCCGACGACCTCGCCGGCGTCGATGCGGAAGGAGATGCCGTCGACGGCGCGCACCTCGCGCCACTTGCGGTTGACGAGGCTGCCGAGCGACGCGCGAAGCCCTGCCTCGCGCTCCGGCACCTTGAAGATCTTCGTCAGCCCTTCGACTTCGACGGCCCCGCTCACCGCGGGCCAGCATACGCTGCCCCGGTGCGGATCTTGCTCGTCTCGCAGATGTATCCGGGGCCCGACGCGCCGGATCTCGGCACGTTCGTGGCGCAGGTCGAGCGCGCGCTCGTCGACCGTGGCAACACGGTCGAGCGCGCCGTGCTCGACACCCGCGCCGGCGGCAAGCTGCGCTATCTCGAGCTGGCCCGGCGTACGTTCGCGGCGGCCCGGCCCGACGTCGTCTACGCGCACTTCCTCGTACCGGCAGGGTTGATCGCGGCGCTCGGGACGCGCGCCCCGCTCGTCGTCACCGCGCACGGGCGCGACGTGCGGAACATCGGCTGGCGTCCGGGGCTCGCGGCGGCGACGCGTCTCGTCGTCCGCCGCGCAGCGCGCGTCGTCTGCGTCTCCGACTATCTGCGCCGCGAGCTCGAGACGAAGCTCCCGGAGGCCGTCGGCAAGACGGAGGTCGTCTCGAGCGGCGTCGACCTCGAGCAGTTCGCGGTCGCGCCGCCGCCTCCTGGGCCGCCGCGGTTCCTCTGCGTCGGCGCGCTCGAGGAGCGCAAGAACGTCGTGCGGCTCGCGGACGCGTTCGCGCGGTTCGGCGACGGGACGCTGACCTTCGCGGGCGACGGTCCGCTCCGGCCCGCGCTCGAGAGCCGCGACCGGGTGCGACTGGCCGGCCGCCTGCCGCATGCGGCGATCCCGCAGCTCCTCGCCGAGAGCCACGTGCTCTGCCAGCCGAGCCTGCTCGAGCCGCTCGGACAGGCGCTCCTCGAAGGCATGGCCGCGGGCCGGTCGGTCGTCGCCACGCGCATCGGCGGGCCGCCCGAGTTCGTGCCGCCCGACGCCGGCGTCCTCGTCGATCCGCTCGACGTCGAGGCGATCGCGGCGGCGCTCGGGGAGGCTTCGCGCCTGCCGCGCCCGAACGACGCGGCGCGCGCGGCCGCCGCCGCGCACGACGTCCGCCTTCAGGCCGAGCGGATCGAGGCGATCCTCACGGCCGCGGCGGCAGGTCGGCGAGCCTGACCTCGACGAGCGGCTGCACCGATTCCTCGAGCCCCGCCGCGCGGGCGACCTCGAGCGCCTGCTCCCAGCTCGCGCGCGCCTTTTCCGGGTCGACGCCCTGCTTCAGCCGGTTGTCGCCCGTGACGAGCAACTTCTGTATGCGCTCACGCGCGTCGGCGCCCTTCACAACTCGACCCTAACAAGGCACGATCCGGACGGGTCTTCGAGGGCCTGGGAAACCATGGCATCGATTCGCGTGCTCATAGCCGACGACCATCGTCTCTTCGCCGAGGCTCTCGAGGCGATCCTCGGCAGCGACGAGCGCATCGCCGTCGTCGGTCACGCGGGCGACGGCGAGGAGGCCGTCCGCCTGGCGACCGACCTCGGGCCCGACGTGATCCTGATGGACATCTCGATGCCGGTCATGGACGGGATCGAGGCGGCGCGGGCGATCCAGGCGCGCGGCAACGGCGCCTCGGTCCTCATGCTCACCGGGTCGAACTCCCGCGCGGACGTCGACCGCGCCCGCAAGGCCGGCGCGGTCGGGTACGTCACGAAGGACCGGATCGCCGCCGAGCTGATCGACGCGATCGTCGAGATCGCCTCGCGCTAGACGTTCGCTACCCTTCCCGCGCATGGTCAGCCTCCTCGCCGTCGTCCAGGTGCTCATCACGTTCGCGCTCATCGCGCTCGTGCTCATGCACAGCGGCCGCGACGCGGGCATGGGCGGAATGGGCTTCACGCCCGCCTCCCAGGGCGGCACGCACATCGTCGAGCGGAACCTCACCCGGGTCACGGTCCTCTTCTCCGTGCTCTTCTTCGCGAACAGCGTCGCGCTCTTCCACTACCTGAAGTAGCTCGACCTGCAGTAGCTCAGCGCGAGCGGAGCCGGCGCTCGAAGGCCTGGCGAAGCGTCTCGCCGGTGACCGTTCGCTGCTCCTGCGACAGCTCCGGCAGCTCCGGCGGCACCGGCGGGAGCCGTTCGACGCGGATGATGTCGACGCCGCGGTCTCCGTGGCAGCGCGCGTACGCCGCCGCTTCGTCGAGCGGCTGCAGCGTGCGTCGCTGGCGGTGGAGGCGCACTATCGGTGGTGTACCACGGGAGTGCCGCCCCGCTACACTTCGCCCGCTCTCGCGCTGGTGGCGGAATTGGTAGACGCGCTAGGTTGAGGGCCTAGTGGCCGCATAGGCCGTGGAGGTTCAAGTCCTCTCCAGCGCATCGATGTCGGGCCGCCGCAGGGCGGCCCTTCTTCGTCCGTCTTGACTCCGTCCGGAGGAGTCTCTACCCTCATGGCGAACACACGTTCGACCGCCAGCCGACCCCTGACCCAGGAGACGACGACAACCGTGGAACTCACCGGGCGCCAGCAGGAGATTTGGGAATTCCTCGTCGACTACGTCGACCGCGTCGGCTACCCGCCGACCGTCCGCGAGATCGGCGAGGCCGTGGGGCTCGCCTCGCCCTCGACCGTCCATGCGCACCTCGCCAACCTCGAGCGGGCCGGCCTCCTGCGCCGCGATCCGACGAAGCCGCGGGCGCTCGAGCTCGTCGGGCACGATCGCGCAGCGAGGGAGCCCGCCGCGACGCTGCCGAAGCTGCCGCTGCTCGGACAGATCGCCGCGGGCGCGCCGCTTCTCGCCGAAGAGAACGTCGAGGACGAGCTCGCCGTCCCCGAGACGCTCCGCGGCGACTTCCTGCTGCGGGTTCGCGGCGAGTCGATGATCGACGCCGGCATCCTCGACGGCGACATCGTCGTCGTGCGGCGCGCCCAGGACGCGCGCAACGGCGAGATCGTCGTTGCGCTCGTCGGCGACGACGAGAGCGCCGACGAGGCGACCGTCAAGACGTTCTACAAGGAGAAGGGGCGCATCCGGCTCCAGCCGGAGAACGCCGCGCTCGAGCCGATCTACGCCGGCCACGTCGAGATCCTCGGCAAGGTCGTCGGAGTGTTCCGGGAGCTGTAGGCCGATGCCCGTCTCTTCGCTGCACCGGACACTCGAGCAGGAGCTGCTCGCGCTCTTGCGCGGTGCGTCGCTCGAGTGCCCGGTGTGCGGCGAGTTCGTCCTCCACGACGGGGCCGCAGTGCGCTGCCCCGAGTGCAGGATGGCCCTGTTCGGGAGAAGCGATGCGGCAGGCGCCCAGGTAGAATCCAGCGTGCAGGCCGGGTGACCGCGACGTCGCGCGCGAGCGTGGCGCCGAGGAAAGTCCGGACACCGCAGGGCAGGACGCTCCCGCAGTGTTTCTCACTGCCAAGGAGGCGGCGAAAGCCGACGGACAGTGGCACAGAAAACAGACCGCCGGCGGCGTGTTCTCCGGAGACGCCGCCGGTAAGGGTGAAACGGTGGGGTAAGAGCCCACCAGCGTCGTGGCGACACGGCGGCTTGCCAAACCCCGTCCGGTGCAAGGCGAACAGGTTCCGCCGAGGCGGCCCGCCGAGGAACCGGGTAGCCGCAGAGATGGATGGTCACCCTCGACAGAATCCGGCTTACAGGCCTGCTACGGAGAAAGCCCCGGCAACGGGGCTTTCTCTATGAAGAGTCGAGCATGGCGAGCCGGAGCTGGCGGTCGGCGATGCGGATGGCGACCTCCTGTCCCCAGCTCAGCGTGAGGCGGTCGGACTTCGTCACTGCTTGGAGCACGCGCTCGAATGCTCCTGGAGCATGCGGCACGAGCACGCCTGTGTTCCGTCCAGGCTCGGGGTCTACTGTCCGGCTCGGATCGCCTTGCCTTCGACCACCGCGAGATCCTCGGGGATGGTCTCGAACGTGCCCGCGCGAAGCTCGAGTACTCGCCGCTCGCGACAGCGTTCTGCGCCCACGAGTTCACCGTCGCCGAGCTCCGCCATGTCTACGAGGTCGTGTGGGGGACCGAGCTCGATCCCCGGAACTTTCACCGGAAAGTAACCGGTTCGCCCGGCTTCCTCATGCCCACCGGCCGTCGTACGACCCGAAACGGCGGGCGCCCGGCGCAGCTCTTTCGGCGGGGCAAAGCCAGGCTCCTCAATCCGCCCATCTCACGTTAGGCCTTGACGCCCCTCTGGAACCGAACGCGGCAGGCCCGTACGCTTCGGCGATGCTGACCTGCCCGAGCTGCGCCGCGGAGAATCCGCACGGCGCCCGCTTCTGCAACGCCTGCGCGAGCCCGCTCGACGCGGGGCCGGCCGAAGCGCGCGAAGAGCGGAAGATCGTCACCGTGCTCTTCGCCGACCTCGTCGGGTTCACGGCGCGCGCCGAGCGCCTCGACCCCGAGGACGTACGGGCGATCCTCAGCCGGTACCACGCCCGGCTCCGGGAGGAGATCGAGGCGTTCGGCGGCACGGTCGAGAAGTTCATCGGCGACGCGGTCGTCGCGTTCTTCGGTGCGCCTCTGGCACACGGCGACGATCCGGAGCGCGGCGTTCG
>Ga0207657_10002583_pt1 | contig 19589 bp, 16 predicted proteins | sample KBSC33metaG_FD_184316 | JGI IMG/M metagenome (GOLD analysis project Ga0207657, IMG submission 184316) | Corn rhizosphere microbial communities from Kellogg Biological Station, Michigan, USA - KBS C3-3 metaG (SPAdes) (version 2) | ecosystem: Host-associated > Plants > Roots > Rhizosphere > Soil ... | reverse complement strand
CATCGCCGGGTCCTTCTTCAGCAGATAAAGCTCCAGATACGTCTGGCCAATGCTCTGGTCGTCCGCATCCGGCAGGTGCGACCGCAACTGCCAATCGAACTTCTTTCCCATCGCCAACATCGCGTCGCGGTACGGAGGATAGTTCAACGAATCGGCGGCAGCCATGTAGCCGCTATAGAGTGCGCTCCACGTCCATATCCGGTCGAAGTACGGCTGGGACCGCGCCATCTGCCAGTCGCCCACCTTGCGCATCGCCGCCGCCACTGCCGCGGGCTTCAGCGAATGCGAGAGGTCCTTGGCAAGCGGCCCGCCATCATCAGGATCGTCGCCGAAGTGCCGCGAGTTGTCCTTGGCAATCCCCGCCAACTGCTGCGGCGTCGCATTCGCCATCGAAACCTGCTGCGCATTCACACTCATTCCGCAGCACAAAGCAACACAGAGGCAGATACCAACCGGACGCATCATCAAACCATCTCTCCCGTTCTATTTCGTAAAAATAAATCCGGCCCGGTCCGCGGTAAAGCGGAGACCGGACCGGAATCATATCAGCCGCAACGCATCAGAAGTTAATCCGGCCCGAGAGCTGAAAGGCACGGTTGCCGGAGGCGCTTCCTACCGTTCCGAAGCTTGCGCTGCTCACATTGGCGCCAATCCTGCCGAAGGACACCCTGTTCGGCACGTTCTGGCAATCCACTGCGAAGACAAACTTCACCCGCTCCGGAGTGAGGTTGAAGCTGCGCCGCAGACTTGCGTCCAGACCATAGCCGCTCGGATTCCGCAGGCCAAAGGCAGCCATGCGCGGCGCATCTCCGAACATGAACTGTCCAGGGTTGCAGAACGCCGACACTGCGCTGCCGCAGGGTACTGCTTTGCCGGTGGCATCTCCGCCATCTCCCAGCGTCGAGTTGCCGATGTACCCATTGGCATAGGAGATGCCGCCCGCCGACGGTGTCGCTCCCAGTGTCTTGGCCGTAATGCCATCTCCCCAGCTTCCATGCTGGCGGATCGTCTTCGCCGTGAACGACGGATTGAGGTCAGGCATGCAGGTGCCAGCGGTCGGCTGGTAGGTGCCCGTGCACGAAGAAGCCGTAATGGCCAGCGGCGTGCCCGACGAGTACCGGAAGATACTCGAGAAGGTCCACCCTCCGGCAAGCGCGCGGACAAAGAAGTTGTTCGAACCGATCTGTCCCTTACCGAACGGCAGGTGATAGACCCCATAGATGGAAAGGTTCTGCGGAACGCTGTTTGCACTCAGGGAGCGATCAATCCGGTTCTGTTTCCATGCCTTGCCGGACAGAATCCGGTTGGCCGGAATGGCCCAGCCGCTGCGCTGCGATCCGGCATCATCGATGTTCTTCGAGTACGTGTAGTTCACGTTCAGCGTCAGGCCGTGCGACAGGCGCTTCGCCAGCGAAACCTGTAGCGAGTGGTAACTCGAATTCGCCGACTGGCTACCCCATGTGTCCGAGGTGCCGGAGAACTGCGGCATCCACTTCAGGCTCTGCGCGATCGTTGCCTGTCCCTGGCCGCTCTTGGTCGAGGCCGCCGCCTGGAACCCAGGATACGGTCCGTTCAAGGGCAACAGAGGAATGCCCTGCTGAGCGGCGATCACGTTGGCCGCGGCCACGTTCGCAGCCGTCGCCGGGGCCGAAAGCAGCGTACCCAGTCCCCAGTAGATGGGATTGACCTGTCCTGCATACAGCCCGCGCATATTGCTCGCGCCAGCCAGGAAATGGCTCTCCGTACCCGCGTAGTTCACGGTAATGGTTACATTCGGAGTCAGTTGACGCTGCACGCCAAAGTTCCAGAAGTTGAACTCTGGCGAACGGCCCGAGAGATACAGATCCGGAAAGCCCGGCGCTCCGCTCGCCTGAACAAACGCGCCATTGCCGTCCACCGTATTGCCGACGTTAAGCGCCTGGCTGTCAGGTCCCGGCGGCGTGATCGGAGGAACCGTGTAACCCGGCCCGCCAAAGTTCGCATTCGCCAACCCCAGACCAGCAAAGTACGAACTCGTATTCAGGTAGAACGCGGGACCCGCCGCCGGTCCGGCAGCGCCGTCCGAAAACGATGGCGAGCTGGTGAAGCCAAGCTGCGAAGGCCCGGTACCGGCTCCGCCCGCTCCGCCTGTTCCTCCGCCATGCGAATAGACCGTCGCAAACGCTCCGCGGATGACCGTCTTGTCATTCATCGCATAAGCGAAGCCGACGCGCGGCCCCCAATTCTTCATATAGTTATGCACGGGCGTCGAGCAGCCGCAACTGACCGCCGAACCGCCATGATTTCCCGCAAACTCCAACGCACCCTTGTTACCCGTAACCGGGTTCGTAAGATTGGCATTCAGGAACGAAAACCGGTTCTGAGCTTCCGTGTAGGACGGGAGGTAATCCCAGCGCAGCCCAAGATTCAGCGTCAGCTTAGGCGTAATCTTCCAGTCGTCCTGAAAGTAAGGTGCAAAGGGGCGGTACCGTCCACCGAGCACCGAAAACGGCTGTAGCGTGATGCCAGTGCCACCGACTGCGCCCATCAGGAAGCTCGCATACGAATAGCCGGTGCTGCTGACGTAGGCAGAACCCTTCTCCTGCGCCGTCTCATTTGTGCCCCAGGCGAGGGTCAGTGAAGAGGTCGGCCCATCGTAGTGCGACGACTGATCCTGCAGCCGCTGCACCTGAATGCCGAACGTCATCGCGTGCTTGCCTTTGATCCAGAGCAGGTTGTCCACTACGGTAAACGTGTTGCCGACCGTGGTCGCCGTCACACCCGATCCACCCTCTCCCCATTCGGATGGAGCATTGCTACCGCCAAACGTGTTGGTCGGAAACTCTGTCACAGCCTGCCCATTGGATGGCACGCCGCTGAACTGGATGCCCATCAGCGAAGCGGCATACTGGGTGCCTTCGGTGATGTTCTTAATCGGCGGCCCGCCAAAGTTGCTGAAGCCGAACTTGAACTGGTTCACAAGGTGCTCTGTGAACGAATACGAGTCCGACAGATCAACCCAGTGCCCGGCCACCGTGGAAAACGTCGTCCCCAGATAGGGCAGCGGAAGGATGTTCTTGGTTCCGGTATACGGCACCGCATGACGATTGCCGCCCGTAATCGTGAACGCAATCGTCTGCTTCGGAGAAACCGTGTAATCAAGCCGTCCCGAATACAGCCAGTTGTCATAGCCGCTCGGAATGCCGCCAAGATAATTGTTCTGAATACCCGAGGTCGTCGGCGTCGGCAGATACGACTGCATCTTCTTCGCAATCGGCGAGATCGCGCTGTCCGGAATGATGTTCGGCGTTGGCAAGCCATTCTTCATGCCCGTGAACGGCTTGCGCGTGCAGGAACTGCCAACGCAGGTCTGCGTGGTCGGATCGTAGATCAGGTAGCCCGGCCCGCTCTGTGCCCCCGCGCCCGTACCTGCCGACTGCGCGGCGTTGAGCAACTCGGTAAAGTCTCCCTGCTGCATCAGCGTCGTAGGAATGGTCTGCGTTGCATAGCTCGGGGCCGACCGCGTATGCGTCTTGTCGTAGGTTGCATAGAAGAACAGCTTGTCGTGGCCGTCGAACACATGAGGAATCACAACCGGCCCGCCCAGCGAAGCAGTGAACTCATTCTGATGATCCTGAGGCTTGCCGACCGGTACATTCACAATGACACCGTTCACCAGTTGCTTCTTCGTAGCAATCGCAGCCGTAAATCCCCACGTATCGAAGATCGTGTTGCGCACAAAATCGGCGACCGTGCCGTGATACTGGTTGCCGCCGGACTTCATGTTGTAGTTCACCGAGCCTGCGCCCTGATACTCGACCGACTGCCCGCTGGTCAACGCGCCAATCTCGCCTACCGCCTCCGACGGGACTACGTTGAAGATCGGCCGGTTGTCGCCAATCTGGCTGATCGTCGTCAGCGGAATACCGTCGAGATAGACTTCCTGCACGCGGTTCGCCGTGCCGGAAAACAACGAAGACCGGCTGCCTGACTGTGCTCCCGGCAGAAGGTTTGAAAATGAAGTGATATCGCGTTGCTGATTGCCGGCGACCATCAGCGGCAGATCCATGAACTCCTGGCTGGTGATATTGCCGCCGAGCGTCGCATTCGCCGTATCCAGTGCAGGCGGAGCTTCTGTCACCGTCACCGTTTGACTCTGGCTGCCAATCTTCAGTACGGGATTCAGGCCGAAAATCTGGTTCTGATGGATCTCGATCTTCTCCTGCTTATACGACTGAAATCCATCCGCAGACACTGTCACCGAATAGGTGCCCACGATCAGCGGGCTGATCTGATAAACGCCCGCCGATGAAGTCTTGCGCGACGTTGCAACGCCCGTTGCAACGTTGTTGGCTGTCACCGTCGCATTCGGAATCACCGCGCCGGTCGGATCGGTCACCGTTCCGGTGATGGCGCCTTCACCTGCCGTCTGCGCATACGCCGACGGCAGGATCAAACCAAAACAAACCGCCAGAACCAATAACAACCGCATCGTTACACTGCTTTGCCCGTTCAGGAAGCACTTCGAAACTGGATTTCCTCGCATCATGGCCCTAACCTCGGAAAAAAAATAGGTTCGGGGCGATATTCGCCCTTTGGTTCAACCACATCGACATTCAATCTGGACTGATGGGAATCTACGCAACCGGACACACGAGTGTCAATAGAAAAATAATTTCACTTGTTCGGTTCAAACAAACATTCCATACTCCATCGCGCACCTGCGGCTTCGAAGCAGCGCACGGAGATGCCAAACATACTTCTAAATGGGCGATTCTCTTACTCTTCCCGCAGCACCTCAAGCGGCTTCTGCCCGAGCGTCCGGTGGCTGGCCAGCCATCCTGTCGCCACGGTGAGGCCGCAGACCGCAGCCAGCGCAATCAGCGTCCAGTCCCAGCGCAGGTGGTAGGACACCTTCATCCGCGTCAACATCGCGCGGGCAACCAGATTCGCAAACACCACCCCGACCACGCCCGCCACCAGCCCCAGCGCCGCAAACTCAATCGAGAATACGGCGGCAATCCGCGCCCGCGTCGCACCCAGCGTCTTCAGCACCACCACCTCGCGGATCCGCCGGTAGCGCGTGCCCGCAATGCAACTCGCCAAAATAATAATTCCCGCAAAGATGCTGAACGCCGCAAGAAACTGGACCACATACGTAATCTGAATCACGACAGAGCGGATCGTCTCCAGCGCCTGCGCCACGTTGATGACGGTAATGGTCGGATAGTCCTTGAACAACGCGCGCTGCAACTCGCCAACGCGCGCCGGATCAGCGTGGACGCCGCCGTACCAGACCACCGGTAGCCCCTTAAGCGCCGTCGGCGTCATGATAAACTCGGCGCGCGAGTAAGCATGTTGGCCGTCGGCCTTTGTCAGCGCGGCAACGGTTGCGACAATCTGCGTGTCCTGCGCGGCGAACGTGATCTTCGACCCGACCTTCACCCCCAGCCGCCTCGCCACCCGTTCGTCAATCGCAATCAGCGGCTTCGTATCATCCGCCGCCCACCACTTCCCTTCCACCGCTTTGGTCCCCGGCGGCGGCGCGTCTGCCCACGTCAGCGAGATCGACCGCAGCATCCGCTTCGGAAAATTCCTCAGCTTCAACTGGTCCTCAGCCACCCCGTCAATCGCGAGGATGCGCGACGACACCACCGGCATCATCTCCGGTGTAGCCGTCACACTCGGCTGCGCCTTCAACAGCGCGCGCACACCGGCCACCTCATCGCTCGCAACGTCCAGCATGAAGACGTTCGGCAGATTCGGCGCGGCAGAAACATGCAGTTCTTTCACCACAGCCTGCTGCACCAGATAGACCGTCATCATCTGCATCACGCCCAGCCCCAGTGCAGCCAGCAGCGCAGCCGAAGGATTCCCCGGCCGATACAGATTCGCCAGCCCATGCCGCACCGCCGACGGCAGATGCAGCCGCGTCTTCGAAAGAAATATCCGCAGCGCCCACAGCACCAGCCCCGACGCTGCCAGCAGCACCACCAGCACCCCAGCCAGCCCAAGCGAAAACACCTTGCCAATCATCGCAGAGTCGGACAGCGTCGTCGCAATCGCCGCCAACCCGCCGACAATCAGCAAAATCGCTGCGATCTGCGCAAAGCTCTTCATCGCCTTGCGCCTGAGCGCCACCACAAACGGGTCCTCGCTCTCCTCCACCGCGCGCCGCAGAATCAGGATCGGACGCACGCTGCGAATGTCCAGCAACGGCGGCAACGTGAACAGCAGCGTCGTCAACACACCCACCGCAAGTCCCGTCAGAATCGCCTGCGGGCTCACACGCAGCACCGCATGAACATTCACCAGCTTCGCCAGAAAATACGGGAACGCCCGCTCCACGCCAGCGCCCAGAGCCACGCCCAGCGCGCCGCCGCCCAGCCCCAGCAGCAACGTCTGTAGCAGATAGATCTTCATAATCTGCCCGGAGCGCGCCCCAAGCGACTTCATAATGGCAATCGTGTCCAGCCGCTGCTGCAAGTGCGCGCGCATGGCCATCGCCACGCCAATCGCCCCAAGCACCAGCGCCACCAGACTCATCAGCGAAAGCAGCCCCGTCGCGCGGTCCAGCCCCTGCGTCAGTGCGGGGTTCGTCTCACGGTAGTCCGTCACCTGCGACTCAGGCAGCAACTTCTCCAGCCGCGTCTTCAAATCCGCAACGGCCTTGTCTGAAAGCGGCGCGTCATTCACGGGCTTCGGCACCTTGAAAAGATACCGCTGCCCCGCATGACTCCCCGGAGCCAGCAGCCCGCTCGCGTCCAGCCCTGCGCGCGAGATCAACACACGCGGCCCGGCCGCAAAGCTCCCCGAAAGCCGGTCCGGCTCATTGACCACCACCGACGCAATGCGAAAGACCTTTGTGCCAATCTTCAGCTCATCGCCAACACTCATGTGCAGCCGCACCAGCAAATCATCGGCCACCGCCACCGTGTCGGGCGTCAAAACATCCTTCAACTGCGCCGCAGGAGCAAGCTGCACCTTCCCATAAAACGGATACTTCGCCGGATCGACCGCCTTCAGCGAAACCAGCAGCGGGTCCAGCGTCTTCGCCGAAGAGGCCATCGAGAGCAGCTCCGTCACCGGCGTCATCTCCACGCCGCCAGCCGCAATCTCGTCCAACCCTTTTTGCTCATCGGGCGTTGGCTGTCGAAACATCCGCGCCGAAAGGTCCGCAGCCATAATGCTGCGCGCCTGCTCCAGCAACGCGGTGCGGAACGAGGCGGAGAATCCGCGCACGCCCGTCAGCGCGGCAACGCCAATCGCCACCGACAAAATTACGAAGAAGAATTTGCCGCGCGAAGAATGCATCTCGCGCACAGCAATCCTGCTGGCCGACTTCCACGAGAGACTCGCCACCGCCGCCCCTTTCTACCGCGCCACAGATGCCTGCGCATCATTCGCCGCCTGCGCCAGTTCGTCCGACACAATCAATCCATCGCTCAGCACAATGCGACGGCCCGCGTGACTCGCCAGCATCGGATCGTGCGTCACCAGCACCAGCGTCGTCCCCTCCACACGATTCAGATTCAGCAGCAGGTCAAGCACATGCGCACCATTCTTCGTATCCAGATTCCCCGTCGGCTCATCGGCCAGCACAATCGGCGGCCGCAGAATGAACGCGCGCGCCAGCGCCACACGCTGCTGCTCGCCGCCCGAGAGCTGCACCGGATAATGTCCCATCCGGTCGCCCAACCCCACACTCACCAGCAGCTCACGCGCCCGCGCCTGGCCATTCTCCCTCGCATCCGCATTCAGCTCATGCGGAAGCAGCACATTCTCGAGCGCCGTCAGTGTAGGAATCAGTTGATACGACTGAAACACAAACCCAATCGTCCTGCCGCGCACCTGCGCCAACTGGTCCTCAGGCAGATAGCTGATGGCAGTGCCATTCAGCCGCACCTCGCCTGCGCTCGGCGTATCCAACCCGGCCAGCAATCCCAGCAGCGTCGATTTCCCACTGCCACTCGCACCCATAATGGCCACAAACTGTCCTTGCGGCACCGTGAAGTCGATGCCCTTCAAAATGTCCACCGTGCGGCTGCCATTGCGAATCGACCGCCGCAACCCCTCCACGGCAATCATCGGAGCGATGTTTCGTCCAGCTTCCATCACCTGTACCGCCCCCTTTGGCTGCTCCATTCACTTTGGTAGATTGGTACCAGATGCAGCGACGCGGATTCCTTCCTATAGTAGCGGTTGTCGCGCTGGCCCTCAGCGGTTGCCATACAAAACACCCCTCTGCCCACTCCACAGATGCAGATACGCACGCCGGCGATACAAAGATCACGAACTCCGCAAAAAATCTCGCCCATACCGAAGGTCCGCCCGCTCCCGTAGCTGCCCGGCCCAGGATGCCCGACACGCGCCCGCTCGTCGTCTGCTTCGGCGACAGCCTCACCGCGGGTCACGGCACCGACCTCGGCCAGAGCTATCCCGACTACCTGCAATCCGACCTCGACTCCCTCGGCTATCGCTACCGCGTCGTCAACGAAGGCATCAGCGGAAACACGACGAAGGATGGTGTAGACCGGCTCGGCCGCATCCTCACCATGAAGCCCTCCATCGTCGTCGTCGAGTTCGGCGGCAACGACGGCCTGCGCGGCCTGCCCATCGCCGACACCCGCGCCAACCTCGACAAAATCATCGGCACCCTCAAATCCCACCGCATCAAAGTCGTACTCGCCGGAATCACGCTTCCGCCCAACTACGGCCCCGACTACATCCAGCAGTTCAACGCCACCTACACACTGCTCGCCCGCAAATACCGCGTCCCCATGCTGCCCTTCCTGCTCAAAGGCGTCTTTGGCGTGCCCGGCATGATGCAGGAAGACATGACCCACGCCACCGCCGCAGGAAACGAAATTGTGGCAAAAAACATCCTCCCGCTCGTCACGCCGCTGCTGAAGAGGGCGCGGTAAGCAAAACCGAGCACGGCTGCGACCGCCTTCAGCCGCCCCTTTTGTTTGTCATTTTTGTTTGTCATTCCCGAAGGGAATCTGCGTTTCGCTTCGGGTCGCACCGAACCACAGTCTTACGGAACAGGCTTCAACCCATCACCACAATCGGCTGCATCAAAGTCCCCGCAACCCGCCGCACAATCGCCAGCATCTCCGTAGGCGTCGTGAACACCTTCACCAGCGGAGCCTGCGAAAACTCCGGCAGGTTCACCTGCATCCCGTTGCGCAACCGCCCAGCCAGTTGTTCGTCCACCGTCACCGAAGGCATCTCCGGCAGCAGCGTGCGCGGATGCGGCAGCATCGCCTCGATCTCCGCAGGCGAAGCAGCCTGCTTCAGTTGCTCCACCGTCACCGCTCCCGCCAGCGAAAACGCGCCCGCGCGCGTCCGCCGCAGCGCAGCCAGATGCGCGCCGCACCCCACCATCTGCCCCAGCTCATGCGCCACCGAGCGCACATAACCGCCCGCCGAAACCTGCATCGTAAACGCCGCCGTGTCGCCTTCCAACGAAGTCAGTTCAAAATGATGAATCGTAATCCGCGCAGCCTTCACCGGAACCTCAACCCCGGCGCGAGCCAGTTTGTGCGCAGGCACGCCGTTAATCTTCTTCGCGGAAAACACCGGCGGCACCTGGTCCATCTCACCGCGAAACACCGTCGCCAACCTGCGCAACTCATCCAGTGACTTCGTCAGCGGCCGCTGCTCGCCAACGCACTCGCCTTCCGCATCAAACGTGTCCGTGGCGAAGCCGAAGCGGATGTGTCCCTCATAGTGCTTCTCCGCCTGCCCAAAAAACTGCGCCAGCCGCGTGTACTTGCCCAGCAGCAGCGGCAACACCCCAGTAGCCATCGGGTCCAGCGTCCCCAGATGTCCAATCGATTTCTCGCCCGTCGCGCGGCGAACAATGGCCACCACGTCATGCGACGTGCAACCAGCAGGCTTATCGAGTACAAGTAGACCGTTCATGCAGCGTCTACTCAGTTTATAGCTGTTTTCCTGGACGTATCGTCCCGGTGACGTCCTTATCCCCAAGGCAGTCCCCACTTTTTTGTTGTCATTCCCGAAGGGAGTCTGCGTTTCGCATCGGACGGGTGCCCCATCTTCGGCGCAGCTTCATCGCGCCTAAGGTGGGGTCCAACATCCCCCACACCACATCATCTCAACTGAAATCGATGCTCTTTGCGCACCCACACCGCGTCATCTCGACCGGAGGCGGCGCCCTTTGCCGCCGCAGTGGAGAGATCCCCGTATTTCTCACACCACAAACTGACTAAAGTGAACTGCCGTGCCGCCGAATCAACGACAAAAACTCATTGCGCGTCTGAAGCTGCGTCTTGAAGACACCCAGCATCGCCGAAGTCACCGTGCTCGACTCCTGCTTCTCCACCCCGCGCATCATCATGCAAAGATGCGCCGCCTCCATAATCACAGCCACACCCTGTGGCTGAATTGCTTCGGTGATAGCCTCGCCAATCTGCCGCGTCAACCGCTCCTGCACCTGCAAGCGCCGCGCAAACACATCCACCAGCCGCGGAATCTTGCTCAACCCAATCACCTTCCCATTGGGTACGTATGCCACGTGCGCCTTGCCGAAGAACGGCAGCAGGTGGTGTTCGCACATCGAGTAGAACTCGATGTCTTTCACGATCACCATCTCGTCGTAGTCCACGTCGAAGAGCGCGTTATGCAGCACCTCCGTCACGTCCATCTGGTAGCCCTTCGTCAAAAAGGCCATCGCCTTTTCCATGCGCTCAGGCGTGCGCAGCAGACCATCGCGGTTCGGGTCTTCGCCCAGGCGGACAAGCAACTCGCGGTAGAGGTCTTGGGTGGAGACAGTATCGAGAATCGTCGGTTCAATTACTGAAGCGTTACGTGCCATAAGCCCTCTCTAAATCGTCCTCGAAATCGCTGGAGCATTGCCTGCGTAGTCAAATGAGTTGTTGCTCGTCTCCTCAATGTGCACTCGCTCCAGACGTGCAGCGGTGAAGCTCTCGAATATTCTGTAAATCTCTACCGTCAGGTTTTCCGTCGTCGATACGCCATCCTTGAAACACTCCAGCGTGTTCAGGTTCGTATGATCGAACCGCGCCAGCAGGTTCGCCTGCGCGAAGCCGTCCAACTCACCAAGATCGCAGACCATCCCCGTCACCGGATCGACCTGCCCGCTCAGTGTCACCTCGACGGTGTAGTTGTGCCCATGCCCATACGGGTTATTGCACTTGCCGAAGACCGCGCGGTTTTTCGCGGCATCGTATGCGTCCGTGTGCAAACGGTGCGATGCGCTGAAGCGATACCGCCTTGAGAGATACGCCTTCATGGTTCACCGTAATAATCAGCGAAGAGGTCCGGCATCTCGTAGATGCGCACGCGATGCAGCTTCGCATTCGGAATCTTCCCATCCAGCCGCCGCCAGATGGCAATCGCAATGTTCTCCGTCGTCGGAACCGCTTCCTTGAACTCCGGCACCTCAAGATTCAGATGGCGATGGTCATACACGCCAACCACCTCGCGCTCCAGAATCTCCTTCATCTCCTTCAGATCGACGACAAACCCCGAGACCGGATCAACCTCGCCCCCAACTGTCACTTCAAGCGTGTAGTTATGCCCATGCCCATTGCGGTTGGCGCACTTGCCGAACACACGCTCGTTCTCCTGCTCGGACCAGGCATCGTTCCAGTAGTAGTGGGCCGACGAAAATTCAGCTTTGCGCGTAAGAAAGATCATGGTTTCCCTAAATTTAGACGCGATTTGCAACACGTCGGATGCAAATATGCAGACAAATCAACGCTCCGGATTGTAACTTCGCCCCTTCCAGACTACCGATTTTTTGATCCGCCGGTGAACTACGCTGCGCACCAGCAGCCACACAAACAAAGGAACGCCCAGAATGGAAATGGTTACATCCAGGGCCGGAAAATTCGACCGCGCCACCCGCGCATAGAACCGCCACAGCGTCCGTGCCCAGATCAGCAGAATCGCCGCCCGCTGCCACGGAACCAGCCACCATATCCCAAACGCCAGCACCGGCAACCCGAAGAACAGCAGCACATCCAGCACCCGCCACAACGCCAGTGCAACCGGCTTCGGAAACAGCAGCGCCAGGTTCTTCGTCCAACCCTCCACCATCTCCCCCGTCGTGCGATACATGCGCGTCGAGAGCGCCTCCGGAGCATAGCGAAAACGAATCGCCGCCGGCTTGCGCTTGATCCTGTACGCAAGCTCGACGTCTTCCAAAACAGCGTCGCCCACTGCGCGATGCCCGCCCACCGCAAAATACGCCTCGCGCTCCACCATCAGAAACTGCCCATTCGCCGCCGCCAGCTCGCTCTCCGGATCATTAATCACCTTCATCGAATACACCGAAGCCAGCTCTGAAAAGACCAGCGGCATCACCGCCCTCTGCCAGAAACCATGCACCACCTGACGTGGCGAATACGAGAGCAGCGCCGCCTTGTGCCGTTCCGCCTCGCGCAGCGCACGCGACAGATCCCCCGCCTCATGCACCGTGTCGGCATCGGTAAACAGCAGATGCCCTCCGCGCGCAACCTGCGCCCCGGCCCAGCACGCATTCGTCTTCCCGGTAAATCCGCCGCGCTCGCTCAGGTCCAGCGGAGGCGCATCGATCACCACCACACCCTCGTGACTCGCAGCCATCCGCTCCGCAATCCCCCGCGTCGCGTCCGTCGAAGCATCATCAACGACGATCAGTTCCCACTCAACGCCAAGCGCAAACCCCGCCTCCGACTGCCGCACCAGCGACTCCAGACACGCCCCCAGCGAACGTTCTTCATTTCGCGCCGGCACAATCACCGACAACTCCATCTCAGCCGTTTGCGCGCGCTCGCTCACAAGTTCGTATTATAAAAGTCAGCAAAATCCGTATGATTAAAAGTGGTGAACCCAGTGCCTAAAATCCTTGCGGCCCTTACTCTGGCCATGCTTCTTGTTACCGGCTGCGACCGCGGCACCCATCCCCACAACATCGACAAGCCCGCGCCCGAGTTCTCCATCGCCGACGGCACCCACTCCGTCGATCTCGCCAAACTCCGCGGCCACGTCGTCGTGCTCAATCTCTGGGCCACCTGGTGCCCGCCCTGCATCGAAGAGCTCCCCAGCCTGCTCGCTCTCCACCAGAAGATGCCCAACCTCGAAATCGTCGCCATCAGCATGGACCAGGATCCCGACGTCTACCACCAGTTCCTCGTCAAACACCACGTCGACCTCGTCACCATCCGCGACGCCGACCAACGCATCAACGCCCTCTACGGCACCGTCCAGATTCCCGAAACCTACATCATCGACCGCCAGGGCACCCTCCGCCGTAAGTTCATCGGCGCGCAGGACTGGACCGACCCGAACATCATGAACTACCTCGCCAAGATGTAACTTCTTTTCATCGCAAGCCACCCCGCATTTCCATTTCGCAGCCTTTTGTATTTCCATTCCGCAGCTTTTGTATTTCCATTCCGCAGTTTTTTATATTTCCATTCCGTAGTTTTTGTATTTCCATTCCGTAGCGCAGCGAAGGAATCTGCTTTTCGTCAATCGTCCCTCCGACTCCGATCTTGCGCGGTCATTCTGAGCGCAGCGAAGAATCCCCGCATTTCGTCGGCAGCCCCCATAGCCTCATGGAATAGCTGTCAATGATCACCGTCACCGTACCGGAGAAAAATACTCCCGAATATCCACCACCCTCATGCCCGCCTTCCGCGCGGCCTCCAGCCCTTCATCCGAATCCTCAAACGCAACACACTCCTCCGGCGCAACCCGCATCCTCCGCGCGGCCTCCACGTACACATCCGGAGCGGGCTTGCCCCGCTCCACGTCCTCCGCCCCCACAATCACGTCGAACAACGGCAACAGCTTCGCCACCCTCAACGTCGCCTCCACATTCTCGCGCCGTCCATTCGAGGCGACCGCCATCGGCACCCTCCCGCGCCACTCGCGCGCAACCTCGGCAATCACCGCAACCTCGCGTATCAGCGGCAGACACTGCCTGAACGCCGCATCATATCGCCCCAGAATCTCGCCGCGCGGCAACCCTTTCACCGCAACATGCTCTTCAAACTGATCCAGCAGCGCATCCGGCCCCAGCCCCACGCGCGGATAGTACCAGTCCGCCGTCATCGTCAGCCCCAGAGGCTCCATCGCCTTCTGCAACGCCCCCAGGTGCGCCGGTGCGGAATCCACCAGCGTCCCATCGCAATCAAACACCAGCCCCGCAAAACTTCCCTCAACCAACGGAATCGCCATCTCTGCATTCTACGAAAGCGCCGCCCTCGCCACGCAGCCGCTGGTATCATCGAACCATGACACAGCTTGACGTTTTGTATCGCTACGGAGCGCCCCCCGCCGAGGCCGCCACGCTTGCCCTGGGCAAAGTCCGCGAGGTCTACGGCGTGCGCCGCCTGGTCATCAACGAAGCCGAAAAGACCGTCCGCGTCGAGTACGACGCCAGCCGCCTGAACCAGTCCGTCATCCACCAACTCCTCCGCCGCGCCGGACTCGACATCCTCGAATCCGTCGCCCTGTTCACCACACCGGAACCCGCGCCCGCAGCATAGCTGACATCTGAATTTGTTGTCATTCCCGAAGGGAATCTGCGTCTTCATTCCGCCCTTTTTTGTTTGTCATTCCCGAAGGGAATCTGCGTTTCGCTTCGATCCCCGCCGGGCCACATATGCTCTGAGGCGCCTCCGATTAAGCCTTCGTTTTGAAGGGACGCGGTTTTACAGGCTGCATAAGAGCTTGCACGGTGTGCTTTTCGGTGGGAGCGCAGGGCTTCAGCCCTGCGAAATCGCCAGTAAAAATCAAGGGGCTTTAGCCCCGGGCCGTCCTCTACGATCCACCGATCAACCAAGCACATTGCCCTCATCCGCAATTTCCGCTATCTTGAGTCAACCTATGCGCCCGTAGCTCAGATGGATAGAGCATTTGGCTTCGAACCAAAGGGTCGGGAGTTCGAATCTCTCCGGGCGCACCATCTTCCCACCTGCCTCCACAAAATAGATACTGTCCGGATGAGTTCCCCCACCGCAGATCTCCTCGGTCAAGTCGGCCTGCCCGCTCCCATGCACGAGCTGGCCTCACGCATCTGGGACGCGATCATCGTCGGCGCGGGCCACAATGGACTCGCCTGCGCAACCTATCTTGCCCGCGCAGGCAAGCGCGTCCTCGTGCTCGAAGCCCGCAACCGCGTCGGCGGAGCCTGCACTATCGAAGAGCCCTTCCCTGGAGTCCGCATGTCGCCCTGCGCCTACCTGGCGGGCCTGCTGCATCCGCTCGTCATCTCCGAACTGAATCTGCCCGCGCGCGGCTTCCAATGGACGCCGGCCGTCAACGGCCTCTTCGTTCCCTTCCTCGACGGCTCCAGCATTCAGCTCTGGGACGACGACCAGCGATGCGAGGCCGAAGTCCGCAGCTTCGCGCCCGCAGACATCGAAGGCTGGCGCGCCATGAACGACGTCATCCGCCGCCTGCGCGACGCCTTGCGACCCGAAGGCGGGCGCGACCTATGGATCGGAGAGCCTCCCACGCGCGAGCAGATCGAAGATCGCCTCGGCCCCGACAACGAGGCCAGGCACGTACTCTTCGACTGGTCGATGGCCGAGTTCGTCGAGCACTACCTCACCGACGAGCGCCTGCAAACCGCATATCTCGGGCAAGGCGTCATCGGCGCCAACGCCAGCCCATTCGACCCCGGCACCGCCTCCATTCGCTTCCACCACGCCTCAGGCCGCCTCGGCGGAATGCCCGGCATGTGGGGCTACGTCAAAGGCGGCATGGGCATGGTCTCGTTCTATTTCTGCGATGCAGCCCGCGAAGCTGGAGCCACCATCGCATCGGGCGTGCCCGTCGCGCAGATTCTCCCCGACGAAGGAGTCGTCCTCGAAGGAGGCGAGCGCATCGCCGCACCGATCGTCATCTCCAACGCAGACCCCCGCCAAACCCAACGCCTGCTCGGCGCAGCCGCAGACCCGGCGTGGAGCCAACGTGTCGAAGCAATCCCCATCGAAGGCTGCACCGTCAAGCTCAACCTCCTCCTCGGCGAGTTACCCGACTTCACCGCCCGCCCTGGCCTCAACCAACCGCACCACTACGGCCAAATCAACACTCCCCTCACCAAACCGGAATGGAAATCGGCCTTCGCAGCAACCAAACGCGGCGAACTCCCCGAGCACCTCTGGTGCGAGATCTACTTCCAGAGCGTCCACGACCCCACCGTCGCCCCACCCGGCCGCCACACCATGAGCGTCTTCGCGCAATACGTCCCCTACAACTTTTCGCGAGGCACATGGGACGGGCGCCGCGAAGAAGTCCGCCAGCTAGCCATCCGCTCCCTCGCCCGTTTCTGTTCCAATATCGAAAGCGCCGTGCTCGACGCCCAGGTACTCGGTCCTCCCGACATCGAGCAGAAGGTCGGCCTCACCGGCGGCCACATCTTCCAGGGCGAATGTCTCCCCGAATACATGTGGTCCAATCGCCTGCCATCGCGCACCCCCATGCCCGGCGTCTATCTCTGCGGCGCTTGCACGCACCCCGGCGGCAGCGTCATCGGCATCAACGGACGCAACGCCGCAATGGCAGTTCTAAGAGGGTGTTGAAAAAGCCTGTTTTGCTTAAGGCCACGGCTTCAGCCGTGCCGCAAATGCCGCAAAATCAGCGCGGCTTTAGAGGCTGCGGAAAATGCGCGCTTTGTGCTTTTCGGTGGGAACGCAGGGCTTTAGCCCCGGGCCTTTCTGCACATGCTGCCGGATGGGCTTTTTCCGCAGCCTGTTTAACCGCTGGGGTACGCCTTTCTCTGCGCCAGCGGCTCTTTCATCACCCTCCTAAAGGACATGGGCCTGAAAGCAGAGAACCGCCCTACCCCTGCCGCCCGAAGACCTCTCGATATGCCACATTGAGGTCATCGAATGCGCGAACGCAAGGTTGCCCCCAGATGCAAAATCAAGTATCGTTAGAGAGTTGCATGCAACGCACTGTGCGCCCGTAGCTCAGCTGGATAGAGCAACTGGCTACGAACCAGTAGGTCGGGCGTTCGAATCGCTCCGGGCGCACCATCTTCACCCAACCACCCCAGAATCAATCTCTTGGCTGAACCGGCGGCATCTCCGCTGTGTTTGTGCTGAAGCACTTCGAGCAGACAATCGCATCGTGAGCCGGTGTGTGTTTCAGATACGCGCCATCGAGCGGTCCGTGGCACTCTGCGCAGCAGTGCTCTGGAAACGGCTTCCTGCCCTGCTCGAAGCTCTCCCGCGCCGCTCGCTCGCGTTCTTCCAGCGTCTTCTCGGCCCCAAATGCTTCGATCCTGATGTCGCCGCCCAGAAACAGGTACGCCGGCTCGTACTTCGCCCTTAGTTGGTCCGCCTCGACATCCGGCAGCTTTGCCAGCCGCTCTTCACGCATGTTGTCAGCCAGGTCGGCCAGCTTTACCTTCACCGCCAGCTTGTCCGTGCTCAGCCTGCGGATGTAGTCCATGTAGGGTTCAAACTCCGTCCGCGTCAGACGCAGCACGGTCTTCGAAACCGCCTCGCCGAAGTGCAGCCGTATCTTCCGTACCAGATCGACCTGCGCCTCCAGCGTAGCCGAAGCCTCCACCGTATCGTGCAGCAGCGCCGCCGCGCGCTCCTCGTCCGTCTTCATCGACATGGCCACCCGGACCACGTGAAAAAGATAGGGATCCCCGCCCCGGTCCCGCTGGTTCCCGTGAATGTCGAAGGCTATTTTGAATGCTTCGGCGAGCTGCATAGGCGCCTCGTGCGGACTCCGCGTGTCCGGGCCTTTGATGCAGGCGGTCCCGGCGTAATGCACATAGGTTGTTCCTGGAATCGACCTCAACTCTGGTCATACTCACCCAGCCCGCCACAACAGGAAAGGTGCGATCAAAATGATTCAGTCCTACACATTGCATTGCACCTGAAATGAGTGCATTTGAGCTGCCATATCGCCTGAAATTCTCAAAATCGGCCCCCATCTTCCGGCCGTTCTCAGCCGCGCATCCCCATCTCATTACCGATAAATGCCTTGAAAGCCGTATCTTCAGTCCCTCGGCCCTCCCGATGCGCCGACCTCCGGCCCTCTCTCCGTCTCGGTTGTAAACCGGCGTTTCGCCCGGTCGGCAACACTGAACACTGCGGTTTACACCTCAAAACCAGACAATGGAAGCCTCTACACCCGATCCCCCACACCGCCCCATCCGGACTGAAAGCGGCGCTCTCGAAGGGGCGTGGCTGCCAATTCTTCGCCGGGTGCCCCATCTTCGCGACGGTTTTATCGTCGCTAAGGTGGGGGGCGCGCGAAGGGTGGAAAAACACAAATCCCAACCCACCACCCCTTACTGTCCAGTCTGAAACCGGATCGCTGCCAGCGACCCCTCATACGCATACCGCGCATTCGCATAGGCAATCTGCGCCTGGGTCTCGGCCAGTTGTGCCTGACTCAACTCCACCATCGACGAAAGTCCGATCTTGTACCGCGTCTGCGCCAGGTCGAACGCCGAGCTTGCCTCCTTCACCAGTTGCCCGGTCACGGCAATCCGCTCGAAGTTCGACTGCGCCGCCAGCACCGTCGTCCTCACATCGCGCGCAATCGCCTGCCGCAGCGCCTGCACCTGCTCGTTCGCCGCGCTCGCCCGCAAGTCCGCCTCCTTCGCCCGCGCCGAGTACAAAAACCCATTGAACAGCGGCACGCTCACATTCACGCCCACGCCCCCATACCACGGCGTCGTAATCTGGTCGGCCCGCACCGGAGTGTCGCCCATCACTCCCAGCGCCGTCACCGTCGGCCTCCACAGATCATGCTCCGCCGCGCTGAACTTCTTCGCCGCCGCATACTGTTCATCGAGCGACTGCAAATCCGGCCTGCGCGCAAACGCCTCCGCCACCAGCGGCTCCGCGTCCTCGGGAGCCGCCTCAGGCGACTTCGGCGTCTCGTCCACCAGCGTGTACGCCACCTCACGCTCATTGCCCACGAGAGCATTCAGCGTCGTCAGCGCATCCTGGTTCGCGTTCTCGGCATCCACCAGCAGCAGCTTCGCCTGCGCCAGGTCCACGTTGGCAAAGCTCAAATCCAGCGTCGATTTCAACTTCGCCCCCGTCAACGCGCTCACCTGGTCAGCCGTCGTCTGTCGTGCCTTCACCGTATCGGCGGCCACTTTCAATACAGCCTGCGTGCTCAGCGCGTGATAAAACGCCTCATCCACGGCAAACATCACGTCGTCCGCCGTCGCTGCCTGTGCGCTCGCCTCCGCCTTCGCCCGCAGGTCTGCCGAGCCCACCAGATTGCGCGTCCTGCCGAAGTCGGTAATCATCTGCCGCAACGTCACACCCGCCGCCGCCCGCTCATATAGAACAGGATTGTTCAACCCACCCGCCGTCACGCGGCTTCCCGCCTTCGGTTCGACAGCCGTCAGGTTGCCCGCCAGTTCAGGCAGTTCAGCAGAGCGCGCCTCGCGTGTCACCTGCCCCTCGGCCAGCGCCTCCAGCCGCGTCACCGCAATCCGAGGATTATTCTTCATCGCCAGTTGCTCCGCCCGCGAAATCGTCAACGTCTGGCTCGACGATTGGGCAGGCGCGGCAGGAACCATCTGCGCCCCCATCGAAAGAGTCCCCATCAGCACAGAAAAACAAGTCGCAGCAATCGACCTCATC
>Ga0207657_10002581_pt1 | contig 19598 bp, 21 predicted proteins | sample KBSC33metaG_FD_184316 | JGI IMG/M metagenome (GOLD analysis project Ga0207657, IMG submission 184316) | Corn rhizosphere microbial communities from Kellogg Biological Station, Michigan, USA - KBS C3-3 metaG (SPAdes) (version 2) | ecosystem: Host-associated > Plants > Roots > Rhizosphere > Soil ... | reverse complement strand
GAACACTACTAGGCTGGTGTCTTCAGTGGTGTATTTACCGATCTCTGTTGATAGGAGGTTGTCCAACTCCTCCCGGATTTTCAAGGAGGACTCGCGACAGGCCCTCAGTTGATCCAAGTCAAGAAGGTGGTTGATCGTTCCTCTTGTGGGCCCAGAGGATGTCATCGAGGACATTCTAACAATGTTTTGGGAGTTCTCCGAGTTGCGCATCTATTGAAGCACTGGGTGACTGGCTCTATGCGGACCTGTGACGACGCGAGAGAACACAAGGTCCCCGTTCGACTCTCCCGCGTTGGCATTCGGAGTTCGCTCAGGTCAGGTCCCTCGACTTCGCTCGGGATGACGGGGGTTGGGGAGGTCTGAAGTTTCGAGGTCAAAATACCCGCGGGGGCTTTCTGCCGAGCTCTGCTCGGCTGGGCAGGTGAGACATCCTTCGACTCCGCTCAGGACAGGCTCTGCCCCTACGTGGTTCGTGATGAATGGGCTGGGGTTGTCAATAGGGAGAAATTACAGGAATGGCGTTATCGTGAGGGAACGGTGGGAGATATAAAGCGGGCTGGGGTGTCCCATTTCCGGGCGTCGGATTGATAAGATTGAATTAAGGCATCGAATGTGCGCGGCCCATGGGGGCCGCGTTTTCTATTTGGGGGTGCATTTCAGATGTGAAGGAGTGGGCGTGCGAAAAGACATGGGCTCGAAGAAGACTTGTAAAGAACGCGGCGAGTGGGCGGAACTTTGTTTTATGGCGCGGGCGGCGGACCGGGGGTTGAATGTGTCGCGTCCGCATGGGGACTCGGCCAGTTATGACGTTGGGGTGGAACAGAATGGGAGGTTTCTGCGGATCCAGGTGAAGTCCACGACGTTTTGCCGCAAGGGATCGTTTACGGCGAATATCACCGGGCCCAAACATGAGCGTTATGTGCGCGGGAAACTGGATTTCTTTGCGGTGTACCTGGTGCCGGTAGATGTTTGGTACATCATCCCGTTTGATGTGGTGGAGGGGAATTTGTCGCTGAACCTTACGCCGAGGAAGGGGCACAAGTTCGCGCAGTATATGGAAGGGTGGAATCTGCTGCGCGGGGCGGAGAAGAGGGCGCGGAAGAAAGCGGCTCCAAGAGGATTGACGGTTGAGAATTGCTGAGTGTGTGGAATGCACGAGCAACAGCAGGTCCCTCCACTTCGCTCGCTGCGCTTCGCTACGGTCGAGATGACACCTCGGTGAAATCAAGCGTGAAACTTGAGCCGGGGAAAATGCGAACCGGGAGAAAAACATCGCGAATAATTTAATGGGCGCTGGGAGCGCCCATGTTTCGTTCAGAGACTTCCGCGCACGAGAAAAACGATCAAGATAATTACCAGAACCGTTCCTGCCAAACCGTAACCTAACATAGAACCTCCTACCTGGCTGTCGGACACACTGATTATGCCGATAAAGACGGCTTGTGGCTGGTCAGTTTAGCTCACCGTGGGTTGGGAAAGGTCTGAATCTTCAAGGTCAAAGTCCCCACCCTAATTTCGCGAAAAGCGCGAAATTAAGATGGGGCAACCCTCGCGCTCTTCTTTGCCCTCGGGGCTTCCTGGCGAGCGTTTCTCACTTGGACTGGGAATGGTGGTCGAAGCTGATGACGCGGGTGACCTTCCACACTCCGTCCTGGTTTTGCCAGAGGTGGATGAACTTGGCCTCGCCGACAGAGGCGGGTTCCTCGTGTCCGGGATGATGGAAGCGGTGGATGCCGATCTCGACCGCGCCGTAGTTGGCGATGGGGTAGACCTCGAGCGTGCCGGGGACGAGTTCTCTGGTGACTTTGCCGCAGATGTTGTTCTTGATCCCCTCGACGAGGGCCTGCCGTCCGCGGCTCAGGCCGGTCTTGTCGTGATAGAACTCGATGTCGTCGGCGATCAGCGATCCGAATTTCTCCAGATCGCAGTGGTTGTAGGCGTCGAAGAGCTGGGTGTCCAGGGTCTGGATGGTTTTGAAGAGCGAGTCTGAGGGCGCGGCTTGGGAGTAGGCGAAAGATGTGGTGAGCAAAGCTGCAACGAGGACGGCTGGCAAAAGAAAAGTGGTCTCTTTCATTCGGGATCCATTTTTTACGCGAGATATGCCGCTTGATAGTACGTGCGAACGGGGGAGATGGTTCCGCGATCGCTGTTCTTTCGATGACGATGCCGGCGAACCGCAGGTCTCTCCACTTCGCTGGCTGCGCTGCGCTCCGGTCGAGATGACAGGGGATGGGAATTGAGGGAGGCTGTCCGGGTTCCCACTTGTCGTGAAGAACGCGAGAAATGGGGCACGTTCGGTTTTCCTGAAGCGTTCCTCATCTTAGATGCCGGCGAGGAGTAGACTCTAGCGGTTCTGATTGCTCAGAGGGTTTGCCATAAAAAGGAGATTAGATGAAATACGTGATCAGCTGGAACGAACGGCCTCAAGGGTCGCCGGCGGAGTATGAGAATGCCCAGAAACGAATCCTTGAGGTGTTCGGGCAGTGGAAGGCGCCAGCGAATTTCAAGATTGAGTTTTTTGTCATACGGGTGGGCGATTGGGGCGGGCATTTGCTGGTGGACTGCGACGATCCGCTGGCGGTGCACAAGTTTTGCTCGATGCTTCCGGCGTTTCAGATGGAGGCGCGCCCTGTCATTGCGGTTCAGGATGCGGTCCGGGCCGAACTCGAAGTGATGGCATGGCGTGACGGGCTGAAGGGCAAGTGACCCTCGGGCGGCTGGCCCGTCCTCGGCGGCAGGAGTTTGCTGGATTCCGGATGGGTGGTTTCACAGCTTCGAGGTCACGTTTCCCACCCTGTCTCTCCAAAAACGGAGAGACGAGGGTGGGGCACCCGTCGGGTGTTTTCCCCTCAAAACGAAGCCCCTGCCGGAGCAGGGGCTGGGAAGATGCGTGGCGCAGTTACTTCTTTGCGGGTTCGGCCTTGGCGTACTTGCGGCGGAAGCGCTCGACCCGGCCGGCGGTATCCATAAGCTTCTGCTTGCCGGTGAAGAAAGGATGGCAGGACGAGCAGATTTCTACGTGGATGTCGCCTTTATGGGTCGATCGTGTGGTAAAGCTGCTGCCGCACGCGCACATAACGCGTATTTCGTTGTAAGCGGGATGAATGGCTGCCTTCATGGGGTCTCCAAACCTATTCGAGACATTAGATTCTAAAGGATTCGTGAAGGATTCAGCAACCCCGGGAGGGCCTGGTCTTGCTAGCGCCGCGTCCTGCCGGTGGGCCGCCAGAGCCCACGGGGGTACGGGAAAAGGTGAGGCCGAAAAAACCCAGCCGAGCTTTGCTCGGCCTGGACGGGTCAGAGACCCGTCCCTACACAATCACAAAGAAAAAACGGCAGGACCGACCTCCTGCCGTTTTCGGTTCGTACCTGTGGGCCTACTTACCGCGGTTGACCGCTTTCTTGAGTTCGGCTCCGGATGAAAACTTGGCGACTTTACGGGCAGCGATCTTGATGGTGGCGCCGGTCTGCGGATTACGCCCGTTGCGGGCTTTTCTCTGCGAGACGGAGAACGTGCCAAAACCAATCAACGCTACTCGATCTCCCTTTTTCAGAGCAGAAGTGATGCTGTCGACAGTGGTGTCGATAGCCGTGGCTGCCGTGGCCTTGCTGATGTGGCAGCTAGCTGAGATTCGGTCAATGAGATCGGCTTTATTCATCTTCTCTCCTGGCAGGTTTCGTTAGTCCCCCAGCGCGCACAGGGGAGGAAAGAATGGACACTCGCTGAGTGGGGAAACCCGACGGCCTTATTTAGCTACCGTCTAAAGAGAATGTCAACTGTGGAAATCCGCGCCGGATGCCGAGTCTGGGTCAGGCTGGGAAGTTGCACCCGTTGCGGGACTGAAAAAATGCCCGTTCCCCGCGGCCAGGCCCGGAAAAGCGGCTCTGCCAGCGCTAAAGCAGTCATGCACCGACCAGTATCCGCCCAGGTCTGTATTTCCTCAGCCCTCCACAACTCCCAGCTCCACTGCACAGGATGTACACAGGCACACCGGCTTTGGCACTTGCGAAAAGCGGGTCGCCGGTGCACAGTTTAGTGAAGGAAAAGAACCCAGGTGATGAAAGTTTCCGCGGACGTGTGTCCTCTGTGTGAAGGTACTGGCTGGAAATCAGTCTCTATCGGCTCCGATCGTCGAGTGACCCGTTGCGACTGCCGGCGGCAGGCGCGCACCCAGACCCTGCTCGCGGCGGCCCGCATTCCCAAACGCTACGAACACTGCGAGCTCTCCAACTTTGACTTCGACGGTGCGCACCGGCAATTGTTTCCCGCCCGCATGGCCGCCTGCAAGTTTGTGGAGGAGTATCCGCTGGACGGTACTGGCCTGATGCTGATCGGGAGCATTGGGGTCGGCAAGACGCACCTGGCGGTCGGCATCATCAAGGAACTGGTGTTAAGCAAGGGGATTGCCTGCCTGTTCTACGACTACCGCGAATTGCTGAAGCAGATTCAGAACTCTTATAACGACTCGGTGAAGGCCACCGAACTGGACGTCCTGCGACCCGTATTCGACACCGAGGTGCTGGTGCTCGACGAACTGGGCGCGGTCAAACCGACCGAATGGGTTTGGGACACGGTCAGCCTGATCCTGAATACCCGCTACAATGCCAAACGCACGACGATCATTACCACCAACCTGCCCAATCTGGGTGAACGCGAGCGCCATCGCAGTGCCAACATCCGTAGTCTGGAAGCCGCGAAATATTCAGCCGAGAAGGAAACACTGGGCGACCGTATCGGCGAGCGCATGCTTTCGAGGCTGCACGAAATGTGCCGCATCATCGAGATGGACGGCGCAGACTACCGCCGAAGCTTGAGGAGTGCCAGCCTCCGCTAGATTCTTGGCCACGGATTTTCACGGATTTGCACGGATCAAACATTTGATCTTGTTGAGATCGGTGTTATTTGTGTGAATCCGTGGCCGCGTTTCCTGCATTCCTTGGTTCATTCAAACTAGAATGCCTAGGTGCTGACCGAGCGCCTGGAGTTCGCCCCCGATCGCGACGTGGAAGCATTTGCCGCGGCCCCGGCCGGGCCGGCCGTATTCCTGCTGCGCGGGAACGATGCGCAGGCCGAACCCTATGTCAGCAAGACCGCCAATCTGCGGCGCCGCCTGCACCGCCTCCTGGGCCCTCCGGAACAGACGCGAAGGCTGAATCTGCGCGATCGCGTGCATGCCATCGAGTTCACCGCCACCGGCTCCGACTTCGAATCCGGCTTCGTATTGTATGGCGCGCTGCGCCAGACCTTTCCCAAAACCTACAGCGACCGCCTTCGGCTGCGCTTCGCGCCGCTGCTTAAGCTGCACCTGGAAAATGAATACCCGCGCGCTTCGATCACCACCCGGCTGGGCCGCCTGGGCGGGCGCTCTCTTTACTACGGGCCGTTCCCGTCGCGTGCCGCGGCGGAAAAGTTCGCCAACGATTCGCTGGACTTCTTCAAGATGCGCCGCTGCGTGGATGATCTCCATCCCGACCCGCAATTTCCCGGATGTATCTACTCTGAGATGAAAATGTGTCTCGCGCCCTGTTTCAAGGGATGCACCGACGAGGATTACCGCGCCGAAGTGGCGCGGGTGCAGTCGTATTTCGACAGCAGCGGCCACTCGCTGGTGCGGGAGATCACCGCGCAGCGCGAACAGGCCTCGTCCAGCCTGGAATTTGAAAGCGCCGCGGCGCTGCACGCTCGCGTGGAAAAACTCAGACCCGTGATGGGGCAGCTTCCCGAAATCGTACGCCGCATCGATCAGCTCACGGCAATCATGGTGCAGCCGTCGGCCTTCCCCGAATCGGTGGCATTTTTCTTTATTGATGCCGGCGTCATCACCGGCCCGCTCACGTTTCCCATCCAGGCCGTGGACCACACCAAATCACAATCCATGGAGTCACGGGTGCAGGCCGCGCTGGCCACGCTTCCGGCGGCCAACACCAGGACCGCCCTTGAAACTATGGAACACCTGGCCCTGCTCAAGCGCTGGTTCTACCGCAGCACCCGCTCGGGAGAGATCTTCTTTGCCGATCCCAAGAGTGGACTGCCCCTGCGCCGCCTGGTGCGCGGTATCGCGCGCGTCTATCGCGGAGAGAAACCGGAGGCCAATGCGGCGAATATCGACGACCGGGTGGCCGGCCCTTCCTGACAGAATCGGTCCGCCGCCGATGATAAACTGTTGGCGAAAACGACCAGGAGGAACCACAATGGCGGATGCCAAAGTTCTATCCAATCAGAAAACCATTCTGTCCAACCAGGCGACAATCGCAAAAAACCAGAAGACCATCCTGTCCAACCAGAGCGCCATCGTGAAGAACCAGAAGACCATCATCGTCAACCAGGGCGTCATCAAAAAGAACCAGGCCGCGCTCAAAGAAATCCTCAAAAATCAAAAGCTGATTCTGGCGGCTGTAACCCGGTAGGCCGCCGCAGACCGTGTGGGGACGAGTCTCTGACCCGTCCAGGCCGAGCTTCGCTCGGCAAGTTCCAGCCCTGCTTTTGCGGGGCTTTGTCTTTTTGGGACAGGTAGAATAGGGTCGTGCGCAAGTATTGGGACAATTCCGGGCCGGACGCGGGCGAGGGCGCCCGCGCCACACTGGCTAAGACCACACCGGCTAAGACCACACCGGTGCCTTCCTGGTTGACCATTGGGAAGGTGCGCATTGCTCCGGCGACCGTGCTGGCTCCCATGGCTGGGGTGACCGACACCGTGTTTCGCCGCTTCATCCGCAACCTGGGCGGGTGCGGGCTAATCATGACCGAGTTCACTTCGGCGGACGGCATCCTGCGCTCCAAGGACCGGAAGGCCAAACTTTATCTGCACTTCTACGAGGACGAGCATCCCATCTCGGCTCAGCTTTTCGGCAGCGATCCCAAGGTAATGGCTGAGGCGGCCCGCATGGTCGAGGGTCTGGGCTTCGATCTCGTGGACCTTAATCTCGGGTGTCCGGCGAAGAAAGTTGTGAAGTGCAACGGAGGATCCGGCCTGCTGAAGGACTTGCCCGCGATTGGGAAGATTTTCGAGGCGGTGCGGGCGGCAGTCACGATTCCCTTCACGGTGAAATTCCGCGCCGGCTGGAATGACGACAACATCGTTTGCGTCGAACTGGCAAAGATGGCAGAGGACTGCGGACTGTGCGCCGTGGCGCTGCATGCTCGGACCCGCGAGCAGGGTTACAGCGGCCAGGCCCGCTGGGACTGGATTGCGGCGGTCAAGGATGCGGTGAAGATTCCTGTCATTGGGAACGGCGATATCCGCACCCCGGAAGACGCTTGCGCCATGGTCGCGCAGACGGGATGCGACGCGGTGATGATTGGGCGGACGGCGCCGTCGAATCCGTGGATCTTCCGGCAGATTGAGCAGTATTGCAGCGCCGTCCGTGTGGGGCCGGGTTTTCAACCCGGCCAGGCCGAGCCCAGGCTCGGCGAGCTGGCGCTCGCCCGGACAGCCGAGGGCGGCTGTCCCCACGTGGGCCTGGGTTATGACCAGCCCAGCGAAGGCGACCGCTACCAGATGATTCGAACCTACTTCGAAATGTTGATCGAAGAGGAGTTGCCGGGTGCCGAAGGCAAGATGAAGCAGTTTGCTTCATGGTTCACGCATGGCATCGCCGGCGGGGCGGCACTGCGCAAAGCGATTTACGAATCGAAGAGCCGTGTAGAGATTCTGTCCAGCGTTGAGGGTTTCTTTGAGGGCCGCATCGACCCGTGTGGCCGCGGGCGACTCGCCCGCGAGGTTTTGACTTCCAGTCCTTAGGGGCTTTCGTGAGGAATTAATGTCAAACCGCCGGGCCAAGTCGGCGGTAACCGACGTTCTGCCGGCTACCGCCCTCGTCCTGCGCTACTGACATGGCTTTGAGTCCGGCCGTTACTTGCCCTTCACTAACGAGCAGTGAGTTGAAGCCGTTTTCCATGTACCCGAATCATTCACCCAGGTGTCGCTGCAAAGGACGGTTCGCGCCCGGTGCTTGCCCTGAAGATCAGCTTCGTAGGTGAACGTGTAATGTGAAACCGCGACGTTCGGACCGAAGGTCGCCACCTGCAGGTCGCTGATGTTGCCGCTCTTCCACTTGTTCGTGTTGTTCTGCAGATCCTTGATGAAATCGTCCTTCGTTTCCCAGGCCCCCCAGCTGTTTCCTGCCATGAATCCGTCAGCCAAGTGCTGCTGCGCCCACGACACGTCGTTTTTCATTTGAGCATTTCTGGAGTCCTGCTGCAGTTGTTTGATCTGCTGGGCGACATCGCTGTCACCCTGGGCGCGAAGGTTAATGGATAGGGTAAGACCACAGAATACGGTTAAGACAGCAAGCACTGTTGTTCTTGTCATGGTTAAGAGTCCTCCTTGAAGAGCGGCTGGAAGTTTACACCGCCGTGACCGCTTGTGCTTGCCGAACTGCTGTCAGGCTGTAGGAGGGGAGGTTCTCGGGGTCAAGCGTACGACCCGTCGCCTGGACGGCAAGTCAATGAAGGTCGAAAGCGGCCGTCAAAAACGGAGGTAAAACGATGATTACATGGCGCTGAAGCAGCCGCGATTGGCGTTGCATCGCCTCTCCACCAACTGTCTTCGGAGCTCTTGGTTATCTGGCTGTTTATTCGGTTACAGCTTCAGGCGAGCTTTGCTCGCCCGCACGGGCGAGGACGCCCGCGCCTCCATTTTTGGGCGGACGCCTTTTCGCCTATGTGGTTGCCACTTCCGCTCACGCCTGAGACAGGTGGGAGCCGTGCTGGAAGTGGTATTGCAGGATTTTCGCGGCCAGAGTCGGGCTTACCGTACCGGCTTCGGTCGTGACCGCGCGCACCACCTCGCCCCGGCAAACTACTTCTGCCGCGGCCAGGCCTGCGATCTCTGCCGGCAGCACGAGGTTGATTTCGAGCTGCGCGTTGGCTGGGATCGGTTCTTCCGCCTGGAACAGCATTCCCGAGCGGCTGATGTTTTCGGTTGTGCCTTCGCGCCAGCCGCTTTCTCCCACCAGCCGGTATTTCAGCGGCAGATGGAGATCGAAGCGGGTAGCGCGGAAGGGGGAGGAAATCTTGTTTCGGGTGCGAGCCATTGGAGCAGGTTGAGCTAAGCGAGCAGACATGTGTATCTCCTGAGGGAGTGTGTTATCGAGCACCTCCCGCACTTTTGCTTTCAGGGCGGGGAGGGTAAAGGGCTTCTGGAGCAGGGTGATGCCCTGGTCCAGCGTGCCGTTGTGGCCAATGTGGTTCTCCGTGTAACCCGACATGTACAGCACTCTCATCTCGGGACGCGTGGGGGAGAGCTGGTTGGCCAATTCACGCCCGTTCATTCCCGGCATGATGACGTCGGTCAACAGCAGGTGAATGGGGCCCTTGTGTGCCTGGGAAATCTTGATAGCGGAGGCGCCGTCGGCAGCGTCGATCACGCTGTATCCCTGGGTTTCCAGTGACTGGCGTGCAAGGCGGCGCAGATTCTCTTCATCTTCTACCAGCAGGATGGTTTCGTGGCCGGGGCTGGGCTGTTCTGCATCGGCGGCCAACGCAGGTTGGGTGGCCAGGGCTTCTCCGGTTGCGCTGAAGCGTGGCAGATAGATCTTGAACGAAGTGCCTTTACCGGCTTCGCTGTATAGCCAGATGTAGCCTTCGCTCTGCTTGACGATGCCGTACACCGTGGACAATCCGAGCCCTGTGCCTTTCAATCCCTTGGTGGTGTAAAAGGGCTCGAAGATGTGGGCCTGGGTATCGGCGTCCATGCCCATGCCAGTGTCGCTGATGGCGAGCATGACATAGTCTCCGGGCTTCACCGGAGCGTGGAAACGGGCGTAGTTGGCGTCCAGGGTGACGTTGGCGGTTTCGATGGTCAGCTTCCCGCCATGCGGCATGGCATCGCGGGCGTTGACCGCCAGGTTCATGATGACCTGCTCGATCTGTCCGGGATCGGCTTTGACCGCGCCGATGTCCGGGCCCGGAACCATGACCAGATCGATGTCTTCTCCGATCAGCCGGGTCAGCATTTTCACGTTTTCTGTGACTACGCTGTTCAGGTCAACGATCTTGGGAGCCAGCATCTGCTTGCGGCTGAAGGCCAGCAGTTGACGGGTGAGTGAGGTGGCGCGTTCGGCGGCGTTGGCAATCTCCTGGGCATGGCCGCGCAGGGTGGGATCGGCGCCGACGTGCTCCAGCAGGAACTCGGAGTATCCCGAGATCACCATGAGCAGGTTATTGAAGTCGTGCGCGATGCCGCCGGCCAGCCGGCCCACGGCTTCCATCTTCTGGGCCTGGCGCAGCTGCTGTTCCAGGGCGCGGCGCTCGGTGACGTCCTCGGCGAACAGCTCGAAGAAGATGGTTTTGGCTTCGTTGCGGAAGGCGCGCCCGGAGAGGCGCACGCTGATGACGCTGCGGTCCCGGCGTGTCCAGTCGGCGTTGAGGCCGTGGAATTTTTGCAGGGAACGCAGGTAGTCGGCCAGGCCGAACCACTGTTGCGAGTCGGCGTACAGATTGGCCAGATTGCTTCCTACCAGCTCCGCGCCCGAGGGGTAGCCCAGCATGGCCACCAGCGCCGGGTTCACGTCCAGCAGGATGCCGGCGGAGTCGCAGCGGCACACGCCGTAGGGAGCATGGGTGACCAGCGATCGAAAGTTGATTTCGGAGCGGCGCAGTCCTTCCTGGGCGGAGCGCAGCGCGGCGTTAAAGGAACAAATCAGGCCGGCCACGAAGACGAACAGCGCCAGATGTATGATGGCGCGGCGGTACTCGGATGGAGTATGCGCCCCAGCCAGTGAGAAATACGCGCTGACGGTCAGGGCGAAGGAGGTGGCGACCAGTCCCGGCTTCCAGCCGCCGTACCAGGCGCTGACCATAATGGCAACCGCGAACACGACCAGGCGGCTCTCCACCACGTCGGAGAGCAGGAAGGCCGGAATGAGGGCAAGAATAATGCTGAGGACAGCGACGCCGTATCGGAGGACTGGGGCCCGAGCCGGAGTGATGCTGCGGTTGCGAAGTAGAAGGGGGAGCTTCGCTCGCATGAGTTAAATTTAATTCCCAGAATGGGATGGCGCGAGTTACGGGAGTACATACCGGCCGCGCTTTCGGGCAGGTGAACGAAAGATTGATGAGCTTTGGGCAACCCCGTAGGGGAGCAGGGCAACCGTCTCTTCCGGGCAGGTCTGTTGTTCCTTGCGGGTGCTTTGCGACCTTTGCGGTAAAGGTCTTAGAATCTTAAACCGCAAAGACGCAAAGGAACTCCGCAGAGATCGCGAAGGTCAAGGCTTACCCTGGCAGGACTTGCGCGCGCTAGCCGGGAAACGGGACACTATGACTGATCGGCAAGTGATCGACGCGTTTGGGCGCTCGCGCCCACCTGCATGAATATCGGACTGCTGGGCGGGACGTTCGATCCCATTCATCACGGACACCTGGCGCTGGCGCGGGCGGCGAAGGAGCGCTTTGATCTGGGCCGCATCCACTTTGTGCCGGCCAATGTTCCGCCCCACAAGCAGAGCCGGACGATAACGCCATATTTTCACCGCTACGCCATGGTGGTGCTGGCCACCATGGGCGAGAAGGCGTTTGTCCCGTCGGTGCTGGAGGCTCCCGGAGTGGTTGAGGTCTCTGCCTCTGGGGGCAAAGGGCGGCTGGCGAAAGACGCAGTGCCGGGGGCGAACTACAGCATTGACACGGTGAAGCGTCTGAAAGAATCGCTTAAAAAGAACGACCGGGTATTTTTTCTGATCGGCATGGACGCCTTCGCCGAGATCGCGCACTGGCATCAGGCCGAGGCGTTATTTCGCGAATGCGAATTCATCGTGGCCAGCCGTCCGGGCTACTCCCTGGCCGACGTGGCCAATGCCCTGCCGGAGAAAATCCGGCCTCCACGGAACGTAAGCCAGCCCTTCGCTAAACAGCCGGCCAAGGGCGATCTGGTGCTGAGTGGAGCGACCATCCATTTGCTGGAGAACGTGCACCAGGCGGTGTCGGCCACGGCGATCCGGGAAGCGGTGGCAGCGAAGAAGCCGCTGCGCAAGTTCGTGGATGCAGCGGTGGAAGAGTACATCAAGAAAGAAGGATTGTATCTCTAGTCGTCAGTTTTCGGTTGTCAGTTGTCAGAAAATCGTCGTTGGTCTTTGGTCGTTGGCCAAAGCAATGGCTGCCGCCGGTGATCCGGGACCTCAGCTACAATGGATTGGCCAGCGACCAAGGACCAAGGGCCAACGGCCAATACCTGATGATAAAACTACAAGTCTCCGAAGCCATCCGTGCCTGCCTGGAAAAGAAGGCGGAAGAAATCACCATACTGGAACTGGAAAAAGGGTCGGGAGCGTTCACCGACTACTTCGTAGTGTGCAGCGGGACCAATCCCCGCCAGGTCCAGGCCATTTCTGACGAAGTGGAATTGCGCCTGAAAGGGGCCGGGCTGCGGCCGACTCACATCGAGGGTTACAAGCAGGCCGAGTGGGTGCTGCTCGATTACGTGGATTTTGTGGTCCACGTTTTCTCCGAGAAAGCGCGCAAGTTTTATGACCTGGAACGGCTATGGAAGTCGGCGCGGCGCATGGAACCGGCCGAACTGGTGGCCAGTCCGGCCAGGCAGAAACGGGCCCCGGTGCGCGGCCTGAGGAAGAAGCGGGCCTGAGTCTTCTTGCCAGGCACCTGGGCCGAGGCTTCGAACTATTTGTGGAGTGTCCTCTGTGCACTCCGTGTCCTCTGTGGTTAAATCCCCATTGGTGAAACTCAAAGTTGCGTGGATTGGTAAGACCCGAGAACCCGCTATCCAGTCGCTGACGGATGAATACCTGAAGCGTTTGGCGCGCTACGCCGAAGTCGAAGGCACCACGTTCAAAGACGAAGCGTCGGTTTTGAGGCTGTGCGCGCGGGATGCCCGGCCCCGGCACACGCTGGTGCTGCTCGACGAGCAAGGCAAGCAGCTTTCGTCGGAAGAGCTGGCAAAATTCCTGGGCGGCCATCAGGACCGGAATCCGCTTCCGCTGCTGTTCGCGGTGGGCGCGGCGGACGGTTTCAGTGACCAGGCGCGGCAGGCGGCCACGCTGGTGCTCTCCCTGGGCAGAATGACGCTGGCGCACGAGCTGGCGCGGGTGGTACTGCTGGAGCAACTCTACCGGGCTTTCACCATTCTAAAAGGTCACCCCTACCATCTGGGGCACTGAGACCAATTCGGGAATTCAGGCGTGTACCTTCGTGATGTTCCCAGATTGGGCTCTAGAAGCCTAGAGTCGAAATGGCAGCAGAACAATGCTGTGTACTCAGCCCTCCCCTTTAAGGATTGATTGCGATGAAGAATCCATTTGAAGTCTTGAAGACGAAAGAACAGGAAGTCGCGAAAGTCAAAAAAGAGATCAACGCCCTGCGGGTCACGATTCAGCTGATCGGGGACGAGAAGTCCGCCACTGACCAGAAAGTGGACCTGCACTCTGTCATCGAAATGCCGTAAGCCGCAATTTCCCGCTTAACTCCGAAAAAATCACCGATGGAGCACGGGCGTCTCCGCCCGTGCATTTCTTGTTTTGCATCTCACTTGTCGCCAAGAACGGCCGCGTGGGGACAGCCGCCCCCGGCTGTCCCGTCGAGCGCAACTCGACCTGGGGGTTGCCGACACGAAAGATAGCGGAGCTTCGCTCCGCTGGACAGCCGAGGGCGGCTGTCCCCACGTGGTTCGTAAGTCGCACGAGCGGGACGCTCGCGCCCACATGTCCGGAAACAGGTACAATTGTGGATTCGCCGGTATGCCGGACATCCGCCGTGGTCTCATCATCGTGAATACCGGCCCGGGCAAGGGCAAGACCACCGCTGCCATGGGAACCGCTTTGCGGGCGGTGGGGCAGGGCATGCGCGTCCTGATGCTGCAGTTTTTGAAGGGCTCGTGGCACTATGGCGAGCTCGATGCGGTGCAGGCTTTTGGCGATAAGTTCATCATGAAGCAGATGGGCCGCGGCTTCGTGAAAGTTGGGACCGAAAAGCCCGATCCCGAAGATGTCCGCATGGTAGAAGAGGCCTGGGCGGAGGCTGCCCAGGCAATCCATTCCGGCGCCTGGGACCTGGTTATCCTGGATGAGATCAATTACGCCATCAGTTACGGCATGCTCGATCCCGCCAAGGTAGTGGAGACTCTGAAGAGCAAACCTGAAATGGTGCACATTATCTTGACCGGGCGAAATGCTCATCCGACAATTGTCGAGGTCGCTGACACCGTGACCGAGATGCGCCAGGTCAAGCACGCATACGAAAAGGGCGTAATGGCGCAGAGAGGGATTGAGTACTGACGATTGCCGGATTTTGGAATTCTCGAATTGACGGATTGAAAGTCCGATGAGGTCGCTTTTCAATTCGACAATTCCAAAATCTGACAATTCGAAAGTTTCTTCCTATGGCATGGTTCAAGCGACAAGCCGGCGAGCTGGACACCTCGGGCGAGCGCAAGGTGCGCACCGAGGGGCTCTGGGTGAAGTGTGAGACCTGCCGCCAGATCATCTGGAAGAAAGACCTGGAAGAGAACCTCAACGTCTGTCCCAAGTGCGACCGCCATTTCCGCATCGATGCGCGCACCCGCCTGGCCCAGTTGCTGGATGACAATGAGTACGAAGTCTCCGATTCCAACCTGACCTCCACCGACCCGCTGAAATTCGTGGACCTCAAGGCGTACTCGGCGCGCCTCAAGCAGGCGCAGGCCGACACTGGATTGAAAGACGCCGTAATCAATGCGCGCGGCAAACTGAACGGGCGCACGGTGATCGTCAGTTCGATGGAGTATGCGTTCATCGGGGGGAGCATGGGAGCGGTGGTGGGCGAGGCCATAACCCGGGCCATTGAGCAGGCCACCGAAGCCCGGGTGCCCATCGTGATCGTTTCCGCTTCGGGCGGGGCGCGCATGATGGAAGGCGTGATCAGCCTGATGCAGTTGGCCAAGATTTCAGCCGCCCTGGCGCGTCTGGACGAAGCCAAAGTCCCATTTATCTCGATCCTGACCGACCCTACTACGGGAGGCGTGACCGCTTCCTTCGCCATGCTCGGCGACCTGAATATCGCCGAACCCGGCGCCCTGATCGGATTCGCGGGCCCGCGGGTGATCGAACAGACCATCCGTCAGAAGCTTCCTCAGGGCTTCCAACGCAGTGAATTTCTGCTCGAGCACGGCATGCTGGACGCCGTGGTGCACCGGCGGCAGCTGAAGTCGTATATTTCGCGGGCGTTGGAATTTATGGGCCAGTCTTCAGTCGTCGGTCGTCAGACGTCAGCCTAGAACCAGCTGTCAGCTCTCAGCCGCCAGGCCTCAGCCAAAGCGCGATTTCGCATCATTCGAGGCATGTTTGCTCAGGTTGGCTGCAGCACTGTGGCAAATCCGAATCCAAAGTTGCAAACTAACAATCTGAAAGCTGAGAGCTGAAGGCTGAGAGCTTGTCTTCCTACGAAACCGCCATCGCGCGCATGTACGCATTGGGCCATGAACTGGCGCAGACGCCCTCGCACAAGTTCGATCTGGCGCACATGCGGGTGTTGCTGGCGGCGCTGGACAACCCCGAGCGGCATTTCCCCAGCGTGCTGATTGCGGGGACTAACGGCAAGGGATCGACCGCGGCCACCCTGGCTTCGATCCTGCAGGCTTCGGGGCTTCGGACCGGGCTTTATACCTCGCCCCACCTGGTACGGATCAATGAGCGCATACAGATCGATGGGCAGCAGATGGGCGACGACGATTTTGCCCTGGTCCACGACCTGGTGGACCGTGTTGCCGAGCGTCTGGTCAGCGAAGGCGAGGTGCCCTGGCATCCCAGCTTTTTCGAGATGCTCACGGCGATTGCCTTCGAACACTTCGCGCGCCGGAAAGTCGAAATCGCGGTGCTCGAAGTGGGCATGGGCGGGCGCCTGGATGCGACCAACGTGGTGGACCCGAGAGTCAGCGTGATCACCGATATCTCGCTCGACCATCAGAAATATCTGGGCAACACGGTGGCTGAGATCGCGGCTGAGAAGGCGGGAATCATCCGTCCGGGCGGCGTAGTGGTCACTCTGCCCCAGCAGCCTCAGGCCAACGACGTGATCGGAAACACGATTCTGGAGCGCGGCGCGCGGGCGGTGAATGCGGTGCCCTATGTGCCGCCGGTGAGTCCCGCCAGCGCACAATACCTGGCGGCTGGTAATCAGACGAGTCCGGTTTCGCGTTATCCGCTGCAGGTGATGGGAGAGCAGATTCTGGTCGAAACTCCTCTGATCGGGCGGCACCAGTTGCGAAATGTCGCTCTGGCAATTGCGGCCGCCGGGGAACTGGGTGGGCAGGGGTTTCCAGTAACGGCTGGCTCGATCGAACGGGGAGTTCGCGAAACCCATTGGCCGGGGCGTTTCCAGGTGATACCCGCCAGCGCCGACGAGCCCGAATATGTATTCGATGTGGCGCATAACCCGGCGGGAGCGTGGGCGCTGCGCTCCACCCTCTCGGCTTGCTATCCCGAGCGTCCCCTGATTTTTATTTTTGGCGCGATGCGTGATAAGGCCATCGGCGAGATGGCGGAAATCCTGTTTCCGTTGGCGGAGCGTGTGATCGCGACCCGCGCCGACAATCCGCGGTCTGCCGTGCCTGATGAGATTCGAGAAGCGGCGTCCCGGAGCTCGACCCAGATCGAAGAGGCCGCGGACGTCGCCGCCGCCCTGAAGCTGGCGCGAACCCAGGTCCGGCCGGGTGCTGTGGTGGTTATTACGGGATCGATATACATTGTAGGAGAGGCGATGCGACTGCTCGGAGCGCGCATCTAACAAGCAGTGCCAGCGGCGAAAACACCTATCGAGATGGACAGCAGCGCGGAAGCGGCGGAGGCCACACCTCACCTGGGTCCTTCTAAACCCGCGACCGCAGCCGTTTCCCGGCGCTACGGCTGGCCCAGCCGTCTGCGCTCATATCTCGTCTTCGATCCCCTCATCTGGATGTACACCGTCGTCCTGGGCATTGTCTCCATTCCGGTGTCGTTGTTGGGGAACCAGGGACGCATCCTGCATGGCTTCGCACGCTTCTGGTCGTGGCTGATCATGAAGACGATTGCCTCGCCCACGAAAGTGACCGGGCTGGATGCGATCAACACTTCGAAACCCTACGTTTACGCGGTCAATCACGCTTCCGCGCTCGATATTCCCGTGTTGTATGTTTATCTGCCCTTCGAGTTCCGCATCGCTTTCAAAAAGGAATTGCTTTCGTATCCGATTGTGGGGTGGCACCTCAAGCGTTCGGGACAAATCTGCGTGGACCAGCAGAACCCGTCGCGCTCGATCGGCAGCATTCGTGCCGCGCTGAAGAGCCTGAAAAGCGGCATGCCCTTGGTCATCTTCCCTGAAGGGGGACGCACGCCCGATGGCGAGATCAAGCCATTTTTACCCGGTGCTTTATTCCTGGCGATCAAAGCGCAGGTTGATATCGTGCCGGTGGCTCTGGTTGGCACGTTCGACCTGCTGCCAATGAATACCTATCACATTAAGTGCCGGCCGCTGGAAATGCGGGTGGGGCAACCTATTTCGACTGCAGAGTACACCTTGCGGAACATGGAAGCGCTTTCGGACAAGGTGCACCAGGCGGTGGAGGACTTGTACAAGAGGGGCTGAGTTCTACCTCGACTCATACCCAATGGGATTTGTATTAAGAACAGATCTCAGTTGTGAGTTGTCAGTTCTCAGAAGGCTCGGCGGGTTGGGAACGAAGCTCTTCCACTCTTTCCGCGATGGCGTATTTCAGATCATCAATCCCTTTGCCGGTCACGGCGGAAATTGGAAATAACTCCAGATTTTTCTTTTTGCAGTAGCGTTTGAGCTTCGCGAGTTTCTCTTTGTCGGCTACGTCGATCTTGGAGGCCACCATGATCACGGGCTTCTCGTCGAGATGAGCTCCGAAGCTGGCCAGCTCATCGGCGATGACCTCCACATCTTTGACCGGATCGGGCCTGCCGCTGCCATCGGAAACATCGACCAGGTGCACCAGCAGACGGTTGCGTTCGATGTGGCGCAGGAACTGAGTGCCCAGTCCGGCGCCGGTGTGAGCGCCTTCGATCAATCCTGGAATGTCGGCAACGACGAAGCTTTTCTCGTCAGGGGGCTGGCCGACGACCGCCACGCCGAGGTTCGGCTGCAGCGTGGTGAAGGGATAGTCCGCGATCTTTGGTCGCGCCGCCGAGATGCGCGAGATCAGCGTGGACTTGCCCACGTTGGGATAGCCAACCAGTCCGACATCGGCAAGCAGTTTCAGTTCCAGGCGGAAAACGCGTTCTTCGCCGGGACGCCCCGGTTCGTGCTCGCGCGGGGCCTGGTGAGTTGAGGTGGCGAAGCGGGCATTTCCGCGACCCCCACGGCCGCCGCAGGCGATGACGATGCGGTCATCCGGGCGCGAGAAGTCGTGCACCTTCTCTCCGGTTTCGTCGTCGTACAGGATCGTGCCCACCGGCACTTTCAGCAGGACATCCACACCCTCGCGGCCGGTGCGGTTGGAACCTTCTCCGTGGCGTCCGCGTTGGGCTTTGTATTCTGGATTGAAGCGGAAGTGCACCAGGGTGTTATGGCGCTCGCTCGACTCCATGATGACGTCGCCGCCCTTGCCGCCATCGCCGCCCGAGGGGCCGCCGCGCGGGACGTACTTCTCCCGGCGGAAAGCCATGCAGCCGTTGCCGCCGTCGCCGGCCTTGACCCGGATTTTTGCCTCGTCGATGAACACAGTCGTCAGTCGTCGGTGGTCAGCCCAGCCACGAACCGCGTGGGGACAGCCGCCCCCGGCTGTCCTGGCCGAGCAAAGCTCGGCGAAGTGTTTTACGGCTCTGCTGACAGCTGAGAGCTTAAAAGAAAAATGCCCCGGCCCACGCCGAGGCTTGGGGCCGCGTATTTCTCAGGCGACCCTCTCATTGATCTTCCGAACGCTACTTCGCTTCCAGAGGTTCGATCATGACGAACTTGCCCATCGATCCCTTGTCGAGGAATTTGATGCGGCCGCTGATCTTGGCGAAGAGAGTGTCGTCTTTGCCGCGACCGACATTGAGGCCCGGCTTGACCCGTGTGCCCCGCTGGCGAACGATGATGGTGCCCCCGGGGACGATTTGTCCGCCAAAAGCCTTGAAGCCTAACCGCTGCGCGTTGGAGTCGCGTCCGTTTCGTGAACTGCCCAGACCTTTTTTATGTGCCATTGATTTTCAGTTTCCAGTTTCTGGTTTCCTGTTTCAAATTTGGGTGGCGTCAGCCTTGCGCTCGGCGGGCAAGATGCCCGCCGGACAGCCGGCGAGACGCCGGCGCTACTTTTTCTTTTTCGGCGCTGACTTTTTGGGCGCTGCTTTTTTAGCTGCTGCTTTCTTTGCCGGACTCTTGGCCGCCTTCGCCTCGACTTTGGGCGCGTGTTCTACCTCAACCGGCTTGACCTTCTTTGGCTTAGCTTCTTTCTTCGGGAGGTCGGGAGCGGAAAATTTCTGGCCGTCGTAGGCGATCTCGGTGATGCGGACCGCGGTGTATCCCTGGCGATGTCCGCGCAGCTTCTTGTACTGCTTCTTGCGTTTGTAGTGGAAGACCAGAATCTTTGCGCCTCGGCCCTGCTCCACCACTTCGCCGGTCACCAGCGCGCTGGATTGCGGGCGCGCGATCTCACCGGGTTCGCCCGAGACGGCCAGCACGTCGTTGAACTCGA
>Ga0207657_10002580_pt1 | contig 19599 bp, 15 predicted proteins | sample KBSC33metaG_FD_184316 | JGI IMG/M metagenome (GOLD analysis project Ga0207657, IMG submission 184316) | Corn rhizosphere microbial communities from Kellogg Biological Station, Michigan, USA - KBS C3-3 metaG (SPAdes) (version 2) | ecosystem: Host-associated > Plants > Roots > Rhizosphere > Soil ... | reverse complement strand
TTCCGAGCGCGTTGTGGATGGCGTTGGCGACCGCGGCCATCACAGGCACCAGCGGCACTTCGCCGACGCCCTTGACGCCTTGCGGATGTTTTGGGTTCGGTACTTCGACCATCACCGTATCCAGCATCGGCAGGTCCGAACAAACCGGCATGCGATAGTCGAGGAAGCCGGGGTTATCGACCTTGCCGTCCCTGTTGTAGATGTATTCCTCGTTCAGCGCCCAGCCGATCCCCTGCGCGACGCCGCCCTGCATCTGGCCCTCGACATAGCCGGGATGGATGGCGCGGCCGACGTCCTGCACGGCGGTGTAGCGGATCACGCGCACGATCCCGAGTTCGGGATCCACCTCGACGTCGCAGATGTGGGTACCGAAGCCGCCCTCGGCGCCTTCGGTGTTAAGCTGGACGCCGGCGCCGATCGGCCCGCCCATCTGCGGGGCTTTTGCGGCCAACTCGGCCAGCGTCAGCGGTTCGAACTGGCCGGCGTTGGGGCTCGCCGGATGCGCCGCGCCGTTCTCCCATTTGACCGCCTCGGGGTCGATCTCCCAGATCTTCGCCGCGCGCTCGCGCAAGGTAGCGATGACCTTGTCGGCCGATTGCGTCACCACCATCGCGGAGGCAAACAGCACGCGGCTGCCGCCGGTCAGGTTCGAGAAGCCGACCGTGGCGGTATCGCCGATCAAGACCGACACCCGCCGGTAGTCGATGCCGAGCAACTCGGCGCAGATGTTGGCGATCGCGGCGCGCGAGCCGCCGATATCCGGATGGCCGGTGGTGACGACGACGTTGCCATCCTCGGTGATGTTGACCTGGGCGCTCGATTCACCGCCGGCATTGAACCAGAAGCCGGAAGCCACGCCCCTGCCCTGCAGCTTGCCGAGCGGCGCGGCATAGTGCGGATGCGCCTTTGCGGCCTCCAGCGTCTCGACGTAACCGATACGCGGAAACACCGGACCAAACGCCGCCTTGGTGCCCTGCTTCGCGGCGTTCTTCAACCGCAGCTCCAGCGGATCCATCTTCAATGCTTCCGCCAGCTCGTCGAGCACGCACTCCACCGCGTAGGCGCCGATCGGCGCGCCCGGCGCGCGATAGGCGGCAACCTTGGAGCGGTTGGAGAGGACGTCGAAGCCCACAGACAGAACGTGCGGGATGTCGTAAGGCGAAAAGCTGCACCCCACCGCGCCGCGGATGGGCGAGCCCGGCAGCGCGCCGGCCTGCAGATAGAAGGTGCCCTGCGCGGCGACGATCCTGCCGTCTTTGGTGGCGCCGATCTTGACCGTGCTCTTTGAGCCCGAGGTCGGCCCGGTCGCCCGCATCACCTCCTCACGGGTCATCACCATCTTCACCGGACGGCCGGACTTTTTCGCGAGCAAGGTCGCGAGCGGCTCGAGATAGACGATGGTCTTGCCGCCAAAACCGCCGCCGATTTCCGCCGGAATGGCGCGGATGTCGCTCTGCGGAATGCCCGTCAAATACGCCGTCATGGCGCGCACCATGAACTGGCCCTGGCTCGAACTCCAGATCGTGGTCTTGTTGTCGGGCGCGACGCTGATCAGGCAGGCGTGCGGCTCGATATAACCCTGATGCACCGGGCGCGTCGTAAAGCTGCGCTCGATGACGATGTCGGCCTGCTTGAAGCCTTGTTCGATGTCGCCCTTCTTGACCTCGAGGCGGCCGGCGATGTTGGACGGCTTGCCCTCGAACTTCATGAAGTCGTGAAGGATAGGCGCGTCGGGCTTGATCGCATCCTCGATCTCGATCGTCCACGGCAGCACCTCGTAGTCGACCTCGATCAGTTCGCAGGCTTTCGCCGCGATCGCCTCTGACGTGGCGGCAACCGCCGCAACCGGGTGTCCGGGGAACAGCACCTTCTCGCGCGCCATCACGTTGCGGCACATCCAGCGCATGTCCTGGATGCCGAGCATGACCGACTTGTCGACCGGAAAGTCCACGATATCCCGCGCTGACACCACCGCCTTCACGCCGGGCAGCGCCTCCGCCTTCGAGGTGTCGATCGATTTGATGCGGGCGTGCGGATGCGGGCTGCGCTTGACCTTGCCCCAGATCATGCCGGGCATCGTGGTGTCGGCGGCAAACGCCGCGCGTCCCGTGACCTTGTCGGCGCCGTCAGGGCGGATGGTACGCTGGCCGATCCACTTGTTGTTGGTGATGACGTTCATTGCGCAGCCTCCCGCATGTCAGCGGCGGTTTCCAGAACCGCGCGCACGATCTTGTCGTAACCGGTGCATCGGCAAAGATTGCCGGCAAGCCAGAACCGCACCTCTTCCTCGCTTGGCCGCGGATTCTTCTGCAGCAGCGCTTCGGAGGCAACCAGCATGCCCGAGGTGCAAATGCCACACTGCAACGCCGCCATTTCCAGAAACTTCTGCTGCAGCGGATGCAGCTTCTCGCCCTGCGCCATGCCTTCGATAGTGCGGATATCCTGGCCCTCGGCCTCGGCGGCGAGCATCAGGCATGAACAGACCAGGCGATTGTCCAGCGTGATGCTGCACGCGCCGCAATCGCCGGACGCGCAGCCTTCCTTCGAGCCGGTCAAGCCGAGTGGCCCACGCAACGCGTCGAGCATGGTATCACCAGGCTCGCACAGAAACTCTGCCGGCTCGCCGTTGATGGTGGTGGAAACGTGCAATTTCGCCATGGTCTTTAATTCCCTCCGGCGCGGTGAGCGGCGATCGCAACCGTGCGCTTGAGCAGTACGCCGGCAATCCTGGTGCGGTAAGCAATGGTGCCGCGCTTGTCGTCGATCGGACGGCAGGCGGCGGAACAAGCGCTCGCAGCGGCATTGAGCGCCGCATCGTCGAGCTTGCCGCCGATCAGCGCCTTGGCGGCCGCCTCGACCAGCAGCACGGTCGGCGCCACCGCGCCAAGCCCGACCCGGGCGGCGGTGCAAACTCCATTTTTGAGCGTGAGGCTGACGCCGCAGCCGACGACGGCGATATCCATTTCGGTGCGCGGGATCATGCGCAGATACGCATCCCCGGAACCCGGCGGCCGCGGCGGCAAGCTGAAACTGACGAGAATCTCTCCGGGCAAAAGATGGGTGCGGCCCGGTCCGGCCGGCACTTTCTCCACCGGCATCTCGCGGCGGCCGTTCGGCCCCTGCACCGTGGCGATGGCGCCGGCTGCGATCATGGCGGGCACGCTGTCGCCCGCCGGCGAGCCATTGCACAGATTGCCGCCCGCCGAGGCGCGCCCCTGGACCTGGGTGGAACCGATCAGGTTGACGGCTTCCAGCACGCCCGGCCAGACTTTGCCAAAGCGGCCGTGTTCGGCCAGCACCGCCCCCGGGACGGCGGCGCCGACGCGGAAGCCGCCATCGGCGGTTTCCTCGATGGTCGTCATGTCAGGTATTTTCTTGATGTCGACGATCAGACCCGGCCGCACGGCGCCGGAGCGCATTTGCACCAAAAGATCGGTGCCACCGGCCAGGATGCGCGCAGCGCTTCCGGCGGCGGCAAATGCCTTGATCGCTTCATCGAGCGTGTCCGGGCTTAAATATCGGATATCCGTCATGTCGTTCCCGCCGTCTCCCTTATCGGCTCGCACCCCGGTGATTGTTGGCTCACCTCTGAGGCTTGCGAGAGATGGCAGCCTACACGGGCAAAATCGATTGGAATAGCCTCCGGGACCCGGTCCAAGCGACATGCTCCTATGCGTCGAGGGAGTCTGTGTTGTGCCGTGGTCGAGCGTCACCTAGCCGAAAGCCGGGGTGGTCGCCATTCGTGATACTGTGGACGCGCCGGGAAAGCCCGCCTAAGCTTGGCATCAATCCCCCCGACGCCGGAACAACCGGCGCGGGGCGAAACGCGCAGGCTCTACCGCCGGCCATCCCAGGGAGGAAATCATGAGCCATTTTTCACAGATTCACCGCGTCGTCGCACTGCTATCGGTCGCTACGGCTACTGCGCTGGTCTTGGCGCCGCCCGCGTCCGCGCAAGAGACCTTCAAGCTCGGCATCGTGACGTTCCTGTCCGGGCCGGCCGCGGACAGTTTTGGAGTTCCGGCCCGCAACGGCGGCCAATTCGTCATCGACCAGTTGAACAAAGGTGCGGCGCCCGCGCCCTACAACAAGGTCGGGTTCGGCGGCTTGAAAATCGAACCGGTCATCATCGACGAAAACGGCGGCGCGACCAAGCAGGTCCAGGAACTGCGCAACCTCTATCAGCGCGACAATGTCGATGTCGTGCTCGGGTATATCGGTTCCGGCGATTGCCTCGCGGTGGCGCCGATCGCAGAAGAGCTGAAAAAGATGCTGGTGCTGATGGATTGCGGCACCCCACGCATCTTCGAGGAAGCAAAATACAATTACGTGTTCCGCACCGCCGCGCACGCCACCATGGATAACGTCGGCCTTATCAGATACATGAAGGCGAAGAACATCAAGATGGATACGCTGTCGGCCATCAACCAGGACTATGCCTGGGGTCAGGATAGCCGGGCCGACTTCGTCGCCGCCGCAGGGCAACTTTACCCCAACGTCAAACTGGAGACCGACCTGCTGCCGAAGTTCGGTGCGGGGCAGTACGGCACCGAAATCTCCGCGCTGGTCGGTGCGGGTTCCGACGTGGTTTATTCGAGCCTGTGGGGCGGCGATCTGCAGTCCTTCATCTTGCAGGCCAGCCCCCGCGGACTGCCGAAGAAGAGCCAGCTGGTGTTCAGCGCGGCCGATCATGTGTTGCCCCCGCTCGGCGACAAAATGCCGGACGGCGCCATCATCGGCGCCCGCGGCGCTTACGGCCTGATGTCACAGAAATCGCCGATCAATGACTGGTTCTTCAAGGGCTACGAAGCCGCCAACGGCATCTACCCGGTCCAGGCCGCCTATCGCGAGTCGCAGGCGATCCTCGGGCTGAAGAGCGCGGTCGAAAAAGCCATGGCCAAGAATGGCGGCAAGAAGCCTTCGACCGATGAACTGGTCGAGGCCATGACGGGGCTCGAATGGCAATCGCCCGGCGGCCTCATTCAGATGAAGCTTGCCGACGGCCATCAGGCGATCCAGTCGATCGCTTTCGGCCGCACCAAATATAATCCCGACGCCAAGCGCGTCGAGCTTGTCGACATCCAGTACTTTGCCGCCGAATGCGTCAATCCGCCACCGGGCGTGAAAGCGCTCGACTGGATCAAGGGCGGCATGCAAGGCGCCAAGTGCAACTGAACGGTTGAGAGCGTTTGGAAGATGACTGAAACGGCGCGAGCTCAGCACTCGCGCCGCTTCCTTGCTGGCCTTCCGACATGCGATCTGCTCTGTTGCGCTTTCAAACGACGTTTCGGACTTGGGCTTCGCCCGCATTGAGCGGCATGAAAACAGCGCCATGAACTTCTTCCTGACGATTGTTCTCGATGGGCTGATTCAGGCTTCGTGGCTGTTCATTGTTGCATTGGGATTGACGCTGGTTTTCGGCGTTCTCAAAATTCTCAACATCGCCCATGGCAGTTTCTACGCGCTCGGCGCCTATATCGCGGCGACCGCGGTCACCACGGTCGCGGCGCACAGCCTTCCGCCCAGCGCCGGTTTTGTCGCGATGCTGGTTTCCGTCGCCCTGATCGCGTCCGCAGTCGGCCTTCTGCTCGAACGCGGCCTGCTGAAAATGTTCTACGGCCGCGATGAAGTGGTGTTGCTGCTGGTCACCTATGCCGTGTTTCTCATTCTCGAGGACGTCACCAAGCTGATCTGGGGCGTGAACCCGATCTACGCGACGCAGCCGTATGAGTTGTTCGGCAATGTCGAATTCGCGGGTCTTTATTACGTCGGCTACGATCTGGTGCTGATTCCGATTTCCGCCGCCATCGGCTTTGCGGTGTGGTTCGGCCTCAATCGCACCGTCACCGGCAAGATCGTGCTGGCCGTGATCCACAACGAGGAAATGAGCGTCAGCATGGGCGTGAGGGTGAACCGGGTCTACGCGGTTGCCTTTGCCTTCGGGGTGCTGCTCGCCAGCCTGGCCGGCGCGCTGACCGCGCCCAAAATCTCGATGCAGCCGGGTCTCAGCTCGGACGTCATTATTTTAAGCTTTGCCATCGTGGTGATCGGCGGCCTGGGCAGCGTCCAGGGCGCCGCAGTCGGCGCCGTTCTGGTCGGGCTCGCACGCGCAGCCTCGGTGCACCTGATGCCGCAGGCCGAGTTGTTCATGATCTATCTGATCATGGCGGCGGTGCTGATGTTTCGTCCCGAGGGCCTGTTCAAGCGAGAGACTGCAAGGCGAATCTGATGAAGCATGGCGGTCCGCACCCTCTCGTCATGATCTTGCTGGTGGCAGCCGTGACGCTGTTTGGCCGCGTGCTTCCAACATGGACGCTGTCGCTTGCGACCGTCGCTGCTTCCAACGCCCTGATCGCGCTCGGCATCGTGATATTGGCGCGCACCGGCAACGTGTCGTTCGGCCAGGGTCTGTTCTACGCAGCGGGTGGCTATGGCGTTGCCCTGATCGCCAACGCCTGGGGTATCACCGACGCGGTGGCGCAAACGATGATCGGCGCCGTCTGCGGCGGCCTGCTCGGCCTTGTGATCGGTCCGCTGATTGCCCGCTATAGCGGCATCTTCTTCGGCATGCTGACGCTCGCGCTATCGATGGTGCTATATGGCGCGCTGGTCAAATCGACCGTGCTCGGCGGCTCCGATGGCTTCAATGTCGGGCGGCCGAGCCTGTTCGGCATGATCTTCACCGACCCGCGCGAGGCGGATTTCATGCTGTATGCGGTCTCGGTGATCACCACTGGGCTCGCCGGCATCGCAGCCACGATCCTGTTCCGGTCCGAGCTCGGCCTCGCCAGCCTGGCGGTTCGTGAAAACAACCTGCGCGTCGAGTATCTCGGTATCTCGTCCACCCGGGTCATCACCATCAACTTCATCATCGCGGCGATTTTCGCCGGAGCCAGCGGCGCGTTTGCCCTGATGGCGCAACGGCACATCGATCCGCAATTCGCCTACTGGACCACGTCAGGCGAATTCGTCTTCGTGGCGGTGCTCGCGGGATATCAAAGCGTCGCCGCGGTGTTCGTCGCGTCGATGGCGCTCGAGCTGGTTCGTTCTTTCTCGAACCTGTACCTTCCCAATACCTGGCAGCTGGTGCTTGGCGTTTTCCTGCTGGGCGTCATTCTGTTTCTGCCGCGTGGCATCGGCTCGCTCTGGATCAGGGACAGGCCCAAAAGGAAAGAGCCGCCGGCTGCGGCGGCTATCACGGCCCAAAAGGAGGCGGCGTTGTGAATCCGGTCCTTTCCGTGCACGGACTTGAAAAGCGCTTTGGCGCGGTGGTTGCCGCCGACGCCTTGTCGATCGATATCGCGCCCGGTCAGAAGGTCTCACTGATCGGCGCCAACGGCGCGGGCAAGACAACCTTCGTCAACATGGTCACCGGTTATCTCAGGCCCGACGCTGGCTCGATCGCGCTCGACGGGATGGATATAGCAAGACGCTCGCCAAGAAATGTCGCCCGGCTCGGTATCTCCAGGTCGTTCCAGATTCCCCAATTGTTCATCGAACTCACCGCGGCCGAAAATCTGGCTGTGGCGGTCTCCGGCATCGGTGCCCGGGCCCTTTCATTTCACGCACCGGCGGAGGCACAAGGCCGCCGCGACAAGGCACTCGAACTACTGGCGCGGTTCGGCCTCGCCGATCTGGCCGACCGCCCGATCTCGGAGCTTGCGGGCGGTGTGCGCAAGCTGGTCGATATCGCCATGGCGCTGGTCCGCCGGCCGAAATTGCTGTTGCTCGACGAGCCGACGTCAGGCGTTTCGGCGGAAGAGAAATTCGCCACGATGGACCGCGTGGTCCATGCCGTTGCGCCCGATGCCGCAACCATCGTCTTCGTCGAGCACGACATGGAGATCGTCAGCCGCTATGCCGACCGGGTGGTGGCGTTCTACCAGGGCCGGATTCTCGCCGACGGCGATCCGCACGATGTCCTGAAGGATGCGGAAGTGCGCCGCTATGTCACAGGGGGCGCGCAATGAACGCCACGGGCCCATTGCTCGAGATCGACCATCTGGTCGTCGAGATTCAGTCGATGCCCGCGCTACGCGGCTTTTCGATGCGGATATCGCGGGGTGCCATGGTGAGTCTTGTCGGCCGCAACGGCGCCGGCAAGACCACGCTGATGCGCTCGATCATGGGTCACCTCAAGCCGGCGCAGGGCGTCGTTCGGTTCGAAGGAGCCGATCTGGCGGCGCGTCCGCGCCACGCCCGCGCGGCGCTCGGAATCGGCTATATGCCGGAAGACCGCTGCCTGGTGCCGCAACTGACCGTCGAGGAAAACATTCTGTTGCCGCTATGGGTCGCAGAGCACCTCGACCGCAGGGCGCGGCTTGATTTCGTGTACGAGGTGATCGGCGAACTCGCCGAGATGCGCCATCGCAAGGCGCTGCTCTTGAGTGGCGGCCAGCAGAAGCTTGTCGCGCTTGGCCGCGCGCTCGGCATCGGCACAAAATGCCTGCTGCTCGATGAGCCGTTCGAGGGAATAGCGCCGGCCCTTTCCGAGCGGTTGTCCGAGGTGCTTGCCTCGCTGAAGGGCAAGGATCTCACCTTGCTGATGTCGCAATCCGACATGAATCATTCGCGCGGCCTGATCGACGTCGAGTTCACGATCGAGCGCGGCGCCAACCTCGCGGCCGGATAAACCGGTCCTGGCTCAATTGGCCCTGGCTCGGCGAATTTCCGTGGCCGGCTTGGCGAGTTGCGCCGGAGCGACCTCCGGCCCGCAATCGATGCCTGTCAACCGCGCGCTAATCGCCTTCGTTCCCCGATCCGGCTTCGGCCAGCGCTCGAAGCATCCCGGCATTTAGTACGACGATGGCGCCATGCTCGAGGCGGACCAAGTTGCGTGTCGCCCAGGCCCGTAATTGCTTGTTGATGCTTTCCCGGGTCATGCCGACCATCTCGCTAATCTCCTGCTGGGTAATAGCGATGGTTCGGCCTCCTTGCGCGAGCTTGTGTTTCTCGGTCAAACGAAGAAGTGCACTGGCGAGCCGGCCCGGCAGATCCTGAAGGATAACCTCTTCCACCTGGTCACTGGTCCACCGCAGCCGCGTGCAGAGCAGCTCGATGAACTTCATCGCCAGCGCCGGCTGGCTTCGCACAAAGGGAAGAAAGTCGCGGCGGTCAATGACATAGATTTCGCAATTGGTGTTTGCCGTCGCGTCGGCTGTCCGTGCCAGTCCATCGAGCACGGCGACCTCCCCGAAAATCTCACCCGGGCCGATCAGATTCAAGATTGCGCTGCGGCCGTCCGGGGAGGAGATGCTGATCTTCACCGTGCCGCTGATTACCGCAATGAGGCTATTGCCGGGATCTCCTTTGGAAACGATCGTCGCTCCCCGCTTCAGCGAGGAGTGCTTGGCGTAACGACAGAGCTGATCGAGCGCCTCAGGATCAAGATCGCAAAAAATCGGATGCTTGCGCAGCACCGCCAACTTGCTGCTCGAAAATCTGCGAGCTTCACTCGTCTTGTCCTGAGGCACGCCAGTTAGAACTCCTGAAGCGGGCCCGGCAATATGCAGAGCCCGGAAACAATCATTTTTTTAACGTCGTATTCGGGCAAAGCATGTGCAGGCCGATGTGTTCGTGGCCTTTATGCTTGAACGTCTTGACATGCAGATCGTGAGACGCATCGACATTCTCGCCTACCTTCAAGACCATCGGTTTCGGTTTGGCGGATCGGAGATTCTTCGAAATAACTCTGGTAAGGCGGTTGCGGATCGGCGCGGGTATGCCGCCCGAATGCTTCTCCCACTTGGCATGTCCCGCGGTCGATCCGGTTTCGTCCGCCCAGTTTTCCGTCTTGGGAACCAGCATTTTCGTATATTGTTGTCCAAACTTATAAGGCCCGTGCTGCTTCTCATACTCCTTAAATTTCCTGGCCGTCGCCTTAATATTTTTCGGGCTATACAATTCATTGATGTGTTGCTCGAATTTTCCGCCGTAGACTAATCCGCCCATGTTCCACTCCTTAATAAGCGGCAAGATATGCCGTGGTTGCAAAAATCTCATAATTCCGAAAACCTGGAGAGCGCTGCCTTAGCACGTTCCAGGTGAACAGTCATTTTTGATCGATCAAAAAGTGCGATCGCCTGAACGAGCTCGTCCTGGGCCTCGGCCGTCCTGCCGCACGCGGCCAGCGAGCGAGCCAGCATCCCCCTGGCGGCGCCGAGCAAGGGGCGGGCCTCGAGTCTGTCCGTAATTTCAATAGTTCGTTTCAGGGATGCGATGGCGTCCTCTTGCTGAGCCGCCCCCTGCATCGACAGGATCGCGGCTTCGGAAAAGGCCGCCAGCGCTTCGATACCCCCGTATCCCCGCTGTTTTGCGCCGGCCTGACAGGCACGCACCAGGGACAAACCGCGCTGGACGTCCCCGAGTTGACTGTATGCGGAGCCAAGATATGCCGACACGACAACAGTACTGGTTACATGGCCGAGTGTTTCGGCTTCGTCTTTTGCCTGAAGCAGGATGTCGCGGGCGCGCGTCGCATCGCCCCGCTGCACATAGAGGTTTCCAAGCGCGCACATCACGAGGGGCAGAAACAACCGGGCTTCGCTCTCTCGCGAGACACGAAAAGCCTGATCGAGGGCGTCTTCCGCCTGGTCAAGATTGCCGCGCAGCATCTGCACAAGACCGCGGCCGTAATCGGCAGCGATCATATCGTAAGGCCGCTCGTTTTCTTCGGCGAGATCGCTGGCTTGTCGGGAGCGTCGTTCGGCCTCATCGAAATCGCCCAACCAAGCACAAACCACGGCTCTCATCATATTACAGAGCACGAGCAGGCTCGATGCCGTCGTTCCCGGCGGCACGTTTTCCGGCGCGCCGGCCAGGCGTGCGCTCGCTTGTCCGAGCCACTGTTCCGCGTCGCGGTACCTGCCTGCGAGGAAATAGGATTGGCCAAGTCCGTATTCCACGAAACCGAGCCAGGTCATGTTATTCAACCGGTTCGCCAACTCGACCGCCTGCTCTCCGGCGGCGATCCCTTCATACGGCGTTCCATAGAAATTGAGCGCCGCCGCCCTGATCGCGATGGATGCCAGCCGCCGGCCTTCATCGCCGATTTTCTCGGAACGCGCTTCGCTGTCGCGACCAAGGCCGAACCATTGCTCGATGCTTCCGAAGGAGACAAATGCAAGCCTCGCCTCGATGCGCAAATCGATCGCCCGCTGCTCACGTGCCGTCGAGGCCGGCTGCTTGTCGACCGCCTCCATCGCAATCTGGAAATATTCCGTGGCATCCCGGAACGCCGATCTGGCGAATGCCTTTTGCGCCGCCAGGTGTCCGTATTGGTCCGCCCTCACCCAGTCTTGCGCCTTGACCGCGTGATGACAAAGCGCTTCCGCGAAATCTTTTTCTCGTCCGGCAGAACTCGCCTCCAAAGCCGTCAATATCCGACGGTGCAACTCCTCACGTTGCGGGCGAAGAATTGAATCATAAGCTACCTCGCGCGTGAGATCGTGCGTAAATTCGTATTCCGGGGACGCCAGCCGCCGCGACTCAACCAGGAGATCCAGTGTCTCCAGCGACCAAAGGCGGCTTTGCAGCTGTTCCACCGGCATGCCGGTCACGGCCGCCAGCAAGCCAGGTGCAATTCGTGGTCCGACGACGGATGCGAGCTGAAGAAGGGTTTTGTCCTCCTTCGACAAACGATCGATTCGCGACGCAATGACCCCTTGCACGGTTGGAGGAATCTCCAGCGCGTCCCAGCGAGCCTTCGCGGCAAATCGGCCCGCATTGGCCTTTGGGATCCCGCGGTCGATGAGTTGCCGCGCAACCTCCTCGATGAAGAGCGGGATTTGACCGGTGTGGCGAAGCACGTGGGCCTTGAGATCGTCGAGATCGGGCGCGGTGCCGAGTAGACTGTCGAGCAGCGCACTCGCCGATGAGGCATCGAGAGCCCGGAGCCAGATCCTGCGGATATCCAGCCGTGCCAGCCAGCCCGGCGTGTCTTCTGTCCGCCAGGTCAACAGCACCAGAAGCGGGCGGTTGGCGGTGAGCGACATCAAGGCCTCGATGCCGGTTTCGCTTTGGCCATCGATCCAGTGAAGGTCCTCCAGCAGCAAGATGGTCGGTCGCGTCGAGATGACCTGGTCGATTGTGTTGCATACGGCCTCGGTGATCACGCGCCGTCGCAGCAAGGGTTCGAGATCGTACCAGCGTGGATCGTTGACGGGCTGATCGAGGACGTAGCAAAGGGCGGCGGGCCAAAGATCGGAATGAGCGGGTGTTGGGCCCGCGGGCAAGCCAGGTTGATCTCCAGGCGTTATGCGACCCAACTGGAGCGCGCTTTGGAGGAGCTTCTTCAGCAGGGCATATGGAACGGCCTGCTCCAGCGGGTTGCCTTCCGCTTCCAGGACCTGCCAGTCCTTCTGCCGCAATGCGCCGACGAACTCGTGGGCCATTCGGGATTTTCCGATGCCCGCCGTTCCGACCAAAGCGAGGATCTGTCCGGACGAACCGGTATCGCGCGCCGCCCGCTCGAGCACCGAAATCTCTTCCGCGCGGCCGACAAAAGACGAAAGCCCCTTGGTCGAGCGCGCCCGCCAGCGCGTAAGTCCGCTAATCTCGACGAGCTCGTGGCAGGGAACGGGCGCGGAAAATCCCTCCAGTCGCTTCGGAGCGAGAGCGTTAAAAGTCACTAGCCCCGCGGACAGCTTCTCGCTGGACTCCGACACCAGGATCTGCCCGGCCTGCGCGGCGTTCTCGAGCCGCTTGACCAGATGAACTGCCGGCCCGCCCGCTTCATAGATCGATGAGAAGTCCGCCTCTATGACGTGAGCGACGACATAGCCGGAATGAATGCCCACCCGGACCTGAAGCGCGGGATCGTTCAGGAGCCTGATACGGTTAACCAGTTCGACTGCCGCGTAACAGGCCATGAGAGCGTGATTGTCGTCTGCATGCGGCGCGCCAAAAAGCGCGATAAGCCCGTCGCCTCCTTCCTTGCTGACGATGCCGCGGTTGCGGCGAACGGCAGTCCGCATGGCAATCAAGGCCGGCTCAAGCCGCGAAATTGCCGCCTCTGGATCCAGCTCCGCGATCAAATCGGTAGAGCGCTGCAGATCGGCGCAAAGCACGGTGAGGTACTTCCGCTCGCCAGCGATACGGCCCCGAACTTCCGCGATCTGCGGCTTCGAGGGACGCTCCGGCACGACCGCCCCGCAAGACGAGCAATACAAATCGCCTGCCTTCAGGGTCGATTGGCACACCTGACAGGACACCCTCAACATCCTCCATCCACACGGTTCAGACTAGCGAAAGATCATGGCCGAACAAGCATTTGGGGGGCCATCTATTGCTGACGATCACGACGAGAACAAGCAATGTGCCCCGTGGGGCTTTCGGGACCGTGACGACTAGCGATCAATTTTAGAAGAGCACACTTGGGATCGGTCGCCGCTCGCGCATCCATAGGATGTGACATCTCTCCGTCACTACCCGAACCTCCCGTGGCGCTGCGAAGTCATCGCATTCGGCATTGTGCACCGGCGTGGGCCAAGCATGAAGCGGAGGGGTGAGCCACCGTGGCCGCCAATCGGCAGCCGACGGTCTTATTCGTTGGCGATACCCATCTCCTTAATCACGCGCGCATATTTGGCGAGCTGATCGCGGGTCATGACACGCAGTTCCTCGGCCGAACTGCCGCGCACCGCGAAACCCAATTCCTCGAGCTTGCGGCGAATCTCCGGATCGCCGACCGCCTTTTGGACTTCGGCGTTCAGCCTGGCGATGATGTCCTTCGGCGTGCCGACCGGCGCCAGAATCGCAAACCAGGAATTAAAGAAAAATCCGGGCAGACCGGATTCCGAAACGGTGGGCACCTCCGGAAACTGCGGCAATCTCTTCTCGGTGGTCACCCCGATCAGCCTGAGCTGACCGCCGCGGACCAGCGCCGCGACGGTCCCGAGGCCCTGAAAGCCGACGGGAATCTGGCCGGCAGCGACGTCGGTCGCAGCCTGCGTGGCGCCCTTGTAGGGCACATGGGTCAGCGATATGCCAGCGCTCGACGCAAACATCGCCATCGCCAGATGCTGCGGGCTGCCCGGCCCACCGGAGCCATAGTCGATCTTGCCGGGCGCGGCTTTGGCCGCCGCAATCAGGTCCGCCGCGCTCCTGTAGGGCGTCTGGTTGTTGGCGATCAGTCCCCATTCCACCGTGGCGACGAGCGACACCGGCTCGAAATCCTTGAGAATGTCCCAGCGCATTTTGGACTGCAGGTTGGGCACCATGGTCATGATGCTGTCGTTGAACCCGCCGATCGTGTAGCCGTCCGGCTCGGCTCTGGCGACCTGCTCGGCGCCGATCAGCCCGGACGCGCCGGGTTGGTTCATGATCACGAATTGCTGGCCCATATTATCGGCCATTTTCTGCGTCACGATCCGCGCCGCGACGTCGACGGCACTCGCCGCCGCCAGCGGAACGATCACTCGGATAGGCCGATCGGGGTAGGCCGTCTGTGCGATCGCAGCGGAGCTGGCAAGCAGCGCCAGCGCCGCGACCAGCGAATGAAGCAAGCGCATACCGAATTCCCCCTCATGGATTGGATGGCGTTTCCAAGTAATCGGCCGCGATCCCTCGAAGAATGATTGCCCTCTCGCTACCGGCTTGGCAATGTGTCCCGCGCAGAAAACAAGAAAAGCCGGGCGATTGATCGACCGGCCAAGGGAAACGCTATCGTGCCGTTCAGGGAGGGCGAATGACAACGCGCAGACAATTTCTCAAAGGTGCCGCCGCCACGGGGATCGCCTTTTGCAGTTGCGGCATGCTGGATGCGGCGCGCGCCCAGCCGAAGGCGCCGCGGCTGCCGGTCAAGGTCAACGGCAAACGCGTCCTGACCGTCGATGTTCACTCGCACTGCTATTTTCGTGAAGCCATCAATCTGATGGGCGATGCCGCCGACAAGGTCTTGCCTCCGGTCAAAGGCGTTCCCGAGCATTTCATTGTCATCGAGCAACGTCTCAAGGAGATGGACGCGATGGCGATCGACATGGAGGTGCTGTCGATCAATCCATTCTGGTACAGCAAGGACCGCGATACGGCCGCGGCGATCGTCAAGATGAACAACGAGAAACTGGCCGAACTGTGTGCATCACGGCCGGAGCGGTTTTCTGCTTTCGCCTCGCTGACCTTGCAGTTTCCGGACCTCGCGGTGCAACAACTTGAGACCGCGATCAAGAAGCAGGGCCTGCGTGGCGCCGCCGTCGGCGCCAGCGTGCTGGGAGAGGATTTCGCCGATCCCAAATTCCATCCCGTTTGGGCCAAGGCCGAAGAACTCGGCGCCGTTCTCTTCATCCATCCGCAGAGCACACCGGAACTCGCCAAGCGTTTCAAGGGCAATGGCTGGCTGTCGAATACGATCGGCAATCCGCTCGACACCACCATTGCCTTGCAGCACCTGATCTTCGAAGGGACACTCGACCGCTTTCCCGGCCTGAAGATCATCGCCGCCCATGGCGGCGGCTATCTCGGCTCATATGCCGCGCGCGGCGATCACGCCTGCTTCGTGTCGCCACAGAACTGCAATCCGAATATCACGCTGAAAAAGAAGCCCTCGGAATATCTGAACCAGCTCTATTTCGACGCCATGGTGTTCACGCCGGAGGGGCTTCGGCATCTGGTGGCGCAGGTCGGCGCGAGCCAGGTCGTACTCGGCACCGACCATCCGATCCCCTGGGAACAGCATCCGGTCGATCACGTCTTCGCCACCACCTCGCTCACCGACAAGCAGAAAGTGGCAATCCTGGGCGGCAACGCGGCACGGCTGTTCGGGATGAAGGAAGCCTGATCGCACGCCGGACTCTCCGGTGCCGCAACCCATCGGCAACCCGCCCGGTCCTTGGGGCGCTTGTCGTTGCACCCGTTCGTTACACCCGTGCGCTGTCCTGGCGATTAGCAGCTATCCCGCCACGTTGGCTGGCTGCCTTTCCGCCGGCGCTCAGGCGGCGGTCTTAATGTCGATCTTCTTCGTTTGGGTCGGCGCCGGCTTCGGCACCGTTACCTTCAACACGCCTTTCGACATCACTGCCTTGACGTTCTCGGGGTTCACCCCTTCCGGCAACTGGACGGCTCGCGTGAACGAACCATAGCTGCGCTCGACGAGATGATAATCCTTCTTGTTTTCTTCGCGCTCGTTCTTCTTTTCGCCGCGGATCGTCAGAACATTGTCGGCAAGGTTGAGCTGAATGTCCTTTTCCTCAAGGCCTGGCAATTCCGCCGTGATCTCAATCTCCTTGTCGGTTTCGCTGAGATCCATGCTCGGCATCACGTCGCGCGCCGCAAAGCCCGAAAAACTTCGCGAGAAACCATCGAACAAACGGTCGATCTCCTGCTGCAGCGCGGAGAATGGATTAGATAAGGGACGCGTCACACCACGTTCGCTTCCCACTGGAATCAGAGATTTCAATGTCATGGGATGATCCTCCTAACTAGGGACCTGACTGAGCCATATTGGCTCCCTCATAACTCGCCAGATTTTCGGGAGTTCACTTGATGGCTGTCAAAAATCGGTCGGTTTGCCCGATATACTCATTTGGGGGTGCTCTTTCCGGCTCTGTCCCTTCTTGGAGAAGCGAGTATGCGTGCGATGGTGCTGTCGGCCCCGGGGACGCCTCTCCAAATGCAAGAGCGGAGAAACCCCAACCCTGGCGACGGAGAATTTCGCGTCAAGGTGAGCGCGTGTGGGGTTTGCCGGACCGACCTTCATGTCGTCGATGCCGAGCTTCCCGGTATCAGATATCCTGTGGTTCCGGGTCACGAAATCGTCGGCCGCGTTGACCTCGTCGGCGGCAACGTGACCGCACACCGGATCGGCGACCGGGTCGGAATCCCCTGGCTGGGATATACATGCGGCGTTTGCCGTTTCTGCAAGGAGGGCATGGAGAACCTCTGCGACCGCCCGCAATTCACCGGTTACACGCGGGACGGCGGCTTCGCCACGCACGCCATTGCCGACGCGCGCTACGCCTTCCCGCTCGGTGAAGAGGGCGACGATGTTGCGATTGCGCCATTGTTGTGCGCCGGCCTGATCGGCTGGCGGTCGCTGGTGATGGCGGGCAGCGCGGAGCGGCTCGGCATCTATGGCTTCGGCGCAGCCGGACACATCGTCGCCCAGATCGCGCGCTGGCAGGGCCGGTCGGTTTATGCCTTCACGCGATCTGGCGATACCGCCGCGCAAGAATTTGCCCTCAGCTTAGGCGCGGCGTGGGCGGGAGCGTCGGACCAGCTGCCCGAAGCGCCGCTCGACGCCGCGATCATCTACGCCCCCGCCGGACAATTGGTGCCGGCAGCGCTGCGCGCGGTACGCAAGGGCGGCAGGGTCGTATGCGCGGGAATTCACATGAGTGATATTCCGAGCTTTCCCTACGTTCTTCTTTGGGAAGAAAGACAGCTGGTGTCGGTTGCCAACCTCACACGCCGGGACGGGCTGGATTTCCTCAAAATTGCTCCTCAAGCGGGAATCCGGACCCAGACGACCGCATTCCCGCTGGTCGAGGCTAACGACGTCCTTGCAAAGCTGCGAACCGGACAAATCTTGGGTGCAGCAGTCCTCAAACCCTAGGTTCCAGCAGCGCATGGCAACCTCGATGACAACCGACTCCCGCACGCAGGAGAGCGTCTTTGCATATCTCGCGGACCCCGCGACGCATCCTCGAGTCCGGCGGATCGATACGCATGCTGCGTCGGTTTTTCTCGATGGCGACCGCGCGCTGAAGATCAAGCGAGCCGTCCGATTTCCATATCTCGATTATTCGACGCTTGAGAAGCGGAAGGCTGCCTGCGACGAAGAGATGAAAGTAAACCGCAAATTCGCGCCGCAGATCTACCGCCGTGTCGTCCCGATCACGCAAAGTGCACAGGGATCGCTTGATATCGATGGAGACGGCACACCGGTCGAATTCGCCGTTGAAATGACGCGCTTCGACGAGAACCAGACCTTCGATCACCTGGCAGAAGCCGGCCCGCTGGATCCCGATCTCGTTGACGCCATAGCAGATGCGATCGCGGCCTCGCATGTCGTCGCCCCGCTTGCGCCGGCTGAGCCCTGGATCGAGTCGATCCTGCCAATTATCGAGGGCAATACCACGGCGTTCCGAACCGCAGCCTGCTTTCCTGCAAGCGACATCGATGATCTCAGCGAAGCGTCTCGGTCCGCATTCTCCCGGATTCGCGGATTGCTGGAGCAGCGCGGCAGGCAGGGATTCGTACGGCGTTGCCATGGCGACCTGCATCTCGCCAACATTGTACTGATCGATCACAAGCCCGTCTTGTTCGATGCAATCGAGTTCGATCCGACGATGGCGTCGGTCGATGTGCTCTACGATCTTGCATTTCCAATAATGGATTTTATCAGATATGACCGGCATGCCGCAGCGAACGCCCTGCTCAACAGATATCTTGCGATGACATCGGTTGAAAATCTCGAGGCGCTCGCAGCGCTTCCTCTGTTTATGTCGCTGCGCGCCGCGATCCGCGCCAATGTCCTGCTGGCCCGTCTGGGCAGGCCTCGTCGCGACAAAGCTGATGTCATGCAATCGGCCCGGGCCTATTTCGAGCTTGCGCACCTGACGATCCATCCTCCGGCGCCGAGACTGATTGCGATCGGCGGACTGTCCGGGACCGGAAAATCGGTTTTGGCGCGCGCCCTTGCCCCTCATGTCCTGCCGCAGCCGGGAGCCGTCGTGTTGCGGACCGACGTGCTGCGCAAGCAGCTATTTCAGGTCAGTGAAACCGACCGACTGCCCGAGAACGCCTACCAGCCGGAGATTACCAGGCAGACTTACGAGATCCTTGTGCAACGCGCAGTTCGGGTTCATTCCCAAGGTCACTCCGTCATCGTCGATGCGGTGTTTGCCGATGAAGCGGAGCGCAATGCGATCCGCGATGCCGCACGCAAGCTAAATATCCGCTTTGTCGGCCTCTTCCTCGTAGCCGACCTTGCGACCAGATTGAGCCGCGTCGGCCGCCGCAAGCGTGATGCATCCGACGCCACGTCGGAGATTGCCGGACTTCAGGAGAAATATAATATCGGCGCGGTCGATTGGGCGGTCATTGATGCTTCCGGAACTTCGGAGCAGACTGTGAAACAATGCCTAGTCCGGATTACACCCTGTGAGGCGGCTTGAGGGACAGACAGCGCAAGACAGCCATGCCGCCATCCCCGAAATCAGGACGTAAAGCCGGCTCTCGCGCCGGGCGGACGCAGCGGCAACGCCGCCACCCGGCTGCGCGGCTGAACGCCGAAATGGCGTCGGACACCGCGTTTCGAATGATAGCCGGCCGCTACCTCGGGGATTTGGCCGCAATTCATGAGGCGACATGCAGAGCCGACCCGGTAGCCCTGCATCAAATGCGCCTTGCGCTCACTCGATTGCGCACGGCCATCGTGTTTTTCTCGCCGATGGTCGACGACGCCAGGCGGGCGCAAATCAGGAGTGAACTGAAGTGGCTGAACGGCCAGCTTGGCACCGTGCGGGATCTGGACGTCGCGATGGAGCGGCTGAAGGCCGGCAACAAGCAGCGGCCGCAAGCAACCACCTATTATCGGTCCTGGAACGAAAGGCGCGCGGACAGCCATCGCCATCTGGCGCGCGCGCTTCGGTCAGCCAGGTA
>Ga0207657_10002578_pt1 | contig 19605 bp, 18 predicted proteins | sample KBSC33metaG_FD_184316 | JGI IMG/M metagenome (GOLD analysis project Ga0207657, IMG submission 184316) | Corn rhizosphere microbial communities from Kellogg Biological Station, Michigan, USA - KBS C3-3 metaG (SPAdes) (version 2) | ecosystem: Host-associated > Plants > Roots > Rhizosphere > Soil ... | reverse complement strand
CGACCATCTGCCGTTCGGCATCTGGCCGCTCCTTCAGGAAGCATTCAATCGATTCCGTGATCAGCCGCCACTGCGGCCGGCCCATCACGACACTGAGGGCCTGGAGCTTCTCTTTGACCTCGCCCGGGAGCCGGATGCTGAGTTGCGGATAGTCCTTCACCTTCTCGCCGAGGCGGGCGCCGGCTGGCGGGCGGCCGATCCGGCGGCGTTCGTTGGGCAGCTTGCGTGGCATGATCGTGGTGAACTGCGGAATGATGTCTATTGCTGTGTTTGTGCTATCAACAATTCGTGCTTATAATTGCCCAGACGGCGCATGGTCAAAAAGCTGGCGATCGCATCGAAGGATCGTAGGACGAAAGCGGGACGCGGGCGGCCGCCGGTGCACAATGAAACATGGTCGAAAGTATCGGTCGTGCTCTTCGATCGCCAGATCGTGCATCTCGACCGGCTCGCCACGGACATCCGCGGCGCCAGCGGCAAGGTTCTCAACCGCGCGGAAATCATTCGCGCGCTGATCGACGGCCTCATCGACAGCGGCATGGACATCACCGGCGCCGCCTCCGAATCCGATCTCCGCACGCGCGTCGCGCGGCGCCTCGGCTCGCCATTCCGGTAACGGGCGATTCTAGCATTTCGGTAGGCAACTCCTTACCTTTTATCACCGCGCCCGCGATCGCGGCCGACGCGGCCGACTGGCGCGCGCCGCGCGGCGCACCTTCTTCGCGACCGCACGGCGTGAGCGCGCCGGCGAGGTAGACTGAATAGATGGGTACCCCTCACACCGACACAGCCGCCGAGCGGCTGGAACATCTTGGCGACTTCACGGTCACGCCGCGCGTGCTGTGGATTTCGCTGATGGCGATCTGCATCGGCTTGTTCGCCGCCTACATCGCGCTCGTGCTGATGAAGCTCATTGGCTTCTTCACGAATCTGTTCTTCTTCCAGCGGGCCGGCACCGCCCTGGTCTCCCCGGCAGGCCATCATCTCGGCATCTTCGTGGTCGCCGTCCCGGTGATCGGCGCGCTCATCGTCGGCTTCATGGCCCGGTACGGATCGGACAAGATTCGCGGACACGGAATCCCCGAAGCCATCGAAGCTATTCTGATGAACGGCAGCCGCGTGGAGCCGAAGGTCGCCGTGCTCAAGCCGCTGTCGGCGGCGATCTCGATCGGCTCGGGCGGTCCGTTCGGCGCGGAAGGACCGATCATCATGACGGGCGGCGCGGTCGGATCGCTCGTAGCCCAGTTCTTCCATCTGACCAGCACCGAGCGCAAGACGCTGCTCGTGGCGGGCGCCGCGGCCGGCATGTCGGCCACGTTCGCCGCGCCGGTCGCCTCGGTGATGCTGGCGATCGAGCTGCTGCTCTTCGAATGGAAGCCGCGGAGTCTCATCCCCGTGGCGCTCGCCAGCGTCACGGCCGGCGCGATGCGCCGCTACATCCTCGGCATGGGCCCGGTGTTTCCAGTCCCGGTGCACTCCGCCGTCGTCGGCCCGGAGGCGCTGTTCAGTTGTCTGCTCGTCGGTCTCCTCGGCGGCGTGATGTCCGTGCTCCTCACACAGGCGGTGTATGCGTCGGAGGACGCGTTCGCTCACCTGCCGATCCACTGGATGTGGTGGCCGGCGATCGGCGGCCTCGTCATCGGCATCGGCGGCCTGATCTTCCCCCAGGCGCTCGGCGTCGGGTACGACGTGATCGCGGAGCTGCTGCAAGGCGACACGCCGCGGCGCGTCATCCTCGGCGTGCTGCTCGTGAAATCGACGATCTGGGCGGTGTCGCTCGGCTCCGGCACGTCGGGCGGCGTGCTCGCGCCGCTGCTGATGGTCGGCGGCGCGCTCGGCGGCTTCGAGGCCGGATTCCTGCCGCTGCAAGGGGCGGGCTACTGGCCGCTCGTGAGCATGGGCGCGGTGCTCGGCGGCACGATGCGCGCGCCGCTGACCGGCATCGTGTTCGCGCTCGAACTGACGCACGACGTCAATCTCATGCTGCCGCTGCTGCTCGCGGTGACCGTCTCGTACGGCTTCACGACGCTGATGATGCGGCGATCGATCCTGACGGAGAAAATCAGCCGCCGCGGCTATCACCTCAGCTCGGAGTACGCCGTCGACCCGCTCGAGATCATCTTCGCACGCGAGGTGGTGCGGACGACCGTCGTCGCCCTGCCGGCCGACGCCACGCCCGATCGCGTGGCGACGGATCTGAGCGGCGCGCCGAAGACGCGCCATGAGCAGCGGCTGTTCCCGGTGGTCGACCCGGAGCGGCATCTGGTCGGCGTGATCACGCGCGCCGGCCTGCGGCAGTGGCTCGACGCCGCCAACACGGGACAGGCCAAGCCGCTCGGCGAGGCGATCGAACGGTCGCCGATCGTCGCCTATGCCGACGAGCCGCTGCGCACGATCGTCTTCCGCATGGCGGAGACCGGACTCACACGGCTCCCGGTCGTGGCCGACGATCGCAGCCTGGTCGGGATGATCGCCCTGACCGATCTGCTCACGGCGCGGACGCGCATTCTGGAATCCGAGCAGCGCCGCGAGCGGGTCTTTGGCGCGCGGCTGCGGCTGCCGGCGGTATTCGGCGGCAAATCTGATATCGTCTGACGCGCGCTCGAACTGCGCATGGCCGCGGCCGCGCCGCTCGCCGGCGATCGCGAAGGAGATTCGACGTGACCGATGCAGAACGCCAGAAGGCCGAGGAATACGTCAGCCGCCTCGAAACCGCTGTCGGACAGATTTTCCCGCGCGATGGTGGCAACGCCACGCTGATCGCGTCGATGATTCAGTCGTTGAACGGTTTGCGGAGTCTGCTGGGGATCGTCCGGCCCCACTAGACCGTCCAGCGCTCGGCTAAAGCCTTCGCGCTACACGGATCTGAAAAGCCGTTCAGCCGAGCGTCGTCTCTTCGTCTGCAGCGAGAAGGCTTCAGCCGAGCGACGTCTCTTCGCCTGTAGCGAGAAGGCTTCAGCCGAGCGTCCCGCTGCTCACTCGGCGTCGATGACGTGATAGCCGGCTGTCATCAACAGGGTCAGCGCCAGGAAGCAGGCCGCAGAGATGTAGGGCGTGCCGACGCTGATCATCTGCAGCGATGCGTTGCCCCACACCGGGCCGACCGTGCGTCCCAGGCTTTCCACCGCGCTCGCGGCGCCCTGCACGCGCCCCTGCTCGTCACGTTTGGCGACCTTGCTCACGAGGCTCGACACCGTCGGATGGCCGAATCCGATGCCGAACGCCAGCGGCAACAGGGCGATCGAGAACAGCAGCGGCGTCGGCGCGAGAGCCGACAACACGAGACCCACCGCGCCAAATACCAGGCCGAGCATGAACGTCGGCTTGTCTCCCAGGCGATGGACGATCGGCCGAATCATGCCGCCCTGGATGATCGCGCCGAGCACACCGAAACCGGCGAGGAAATAGCCGGTCTTCGGCGCGTCGAATCCGAATCGCTGCGCGGCGAACAGCGCGAACGTGGTCTGGAAGATCGAAAACGCGAACCAATAGATGAAATCGATCGCGAGCATGCGGCCGACGCGCTCGCGCCGCAGGAGCGGGATCAGGAATCGCAGCGGATTGCCGGTGCCCGCCTGCGCGCGATGGACGGTTTCCGGCAGCCAGAGCCACGCCATCACGACCGCGACCATCGTCAGTGCTGCCGCGGCCCAGATCGGCGCCGTGTAGCTGATCCTGGAGAGGATGCCGCTCAGCGCGGGACCGAAGATGAAGCCGAGCCCGAACGCCGCGCCGATCAGCCCGTACGCGCGGGCGCGATCCTTCGGCTCGGTGACATCGGCGACGTACGCGCGCGCGGTCGAGATGTTGCCGCCGGACAGACCATCGACGATGCGCGCGAGGAACAGCATCGTCAGCGAGTGCGCCAGCGCCATCATCACGAAGCTGATGACTGTGCCGACGAGGCTGAAGACCAGCACCGGCCGACGGCCGTAGCGATCCGACAGATCACCGAGCGCCGGTGCCGCCACGAGCTGGCAAATCGAAAAAATCGCAAACAGCAGGCCGATGATCAGCGGCGACGCGCCGAACGTCTCCGCGTAAAACGGCAGCAGCGGGATGATGATCCCGAATCCGACGAGGTTGACGAAGATCGTCAGGAAGATGATCGCGAGAGGTCTCGTCACGAGGCTGATGTCATTCTATATACAATCCCGATCTCGGGCGACGCCGCGCATCGGCCGGCCGCCGCGTCGGCGGCGCCGATGCGGTACACTCCGGCGGTCATGCGCCTCCGGTCGTCGAATGGAGCGGGCGCGCCACGAGAGCTCGCGTGGCTGTCGCTCGCGATGTTTCTGGGCATGACGTTGTGGTTCTCGGCGACCGCCGCGACCGCGCCGCTCGTCGCGGAATTTCGTCTCACGCCAGGAGATGCGGCGTGGCTGACGATGGCGGTCCAGGGCGGATTCGTCGCCGGCACGCTCGCCTCCGCGCTGATCACGCTCCCCGATCTCATCAATCCCCGGCGTCTGTTCGCGCTGGGCTGCGCCGCTGGCGCGGCCGCAAACGCGTCGCTCGTATTCGTCAGCGGCGCGGCGGCGCTCATCGCGCTGCGCGTCGTCACCGGCGTCGCGCTCGCGTGCGTCTACCCGCCGGGCATGAAGATCGCCGCCGGCTGGTTCGAGCGGCGGCGCGGCGCGGCACTCGGCATCTTGATCGGCGCTCTGACGATCGGATCGGCGTTCCCGCACCTGCTCGCGTCGGTGGGCGCGACGATTCCATGGCGTACGCTGATGCTGACCGCGTCCGCCCTGGCGCTCGGCGGCAGCGTCGTCGTGCTGCTCCTGGTCCACGACGGCCCGTACGTCGCGACCAGCGCCAGATTCGATCCACGCGCGGCAGCGCAGGTGTTCGCCGAACGAGGCACGCGGCTCGCGACGCTCGGCTACCTCGGACACATGTGGGAGCTCTACGCGATGTGGACCTGGATCGCGGCGTTCGCGACGGCCAGCCTGCTGCCCGCCGCGCGCGGTGTGGCGGCACCGGCATCGCGCGCGGGATCGGCGATCGCGTTCATCACGATTGGCAGCGGCGCGCTCGGGTCAGCCGCCGCCGGCTGGTGGGCGGACGCGATCGGCAAGGCGCGCATCGCGCGATGGGCGCTGATGACGAGCGGCGTCTGCGCCGCGGTCTCCGGGGTGGTGTACGGCGCTCCGCCCGTCGTGCTCGCGCTGTTCGCGGCGGTTTGGGGTGTGGCGGTCGTGGCCGACTCCGCACAGCTGTCGGCGCTGGTGGCGCAGTTCAGTCCGCGCGATCACGTCGGCACGGCGCTGACCATTCAGACCTGCCTCGGTTTTTTGCTGACGATGGCGTCGATTCGGCTCGTGCCGGTGTTCGCGCACGTCGTCGGCTGGCAGTGGACGTTCCTGCTGCTGGTGCCCGGACCGCTGCTCGGCGCCCTCGCGCTGACCACTTTGGATGACCGGCCCATGGCAGGTCTGAAGACCTGCCCGAGCACAGCCGCCGACCTGTCTTCGTGACTTCGCGAGTTTCGTGGCTAATCCGATGTGATGGTCGGGGCGTCTTTCTGCAGCAGGCGCGGAAAGGCCTGCAGCACGTCGCGCAGCGCCGCGCCAGGACGTGCGGCGCGAGCAGCGGCCAACTCGCGCATGAAGAACTCGGTGACCGCATCCGAATACTTCTCCGGCTTCCCCGCGTTCGTCGCGAATCGCCGGAGCGCAGCCGCCATTCTGGCGATCGCCTCATCGAGCGACGACGCCTCATCGAGATAGACCCACGCCACACGCAGGTGATCGACGTGATGAAAATCGGCGTTCGGCACCGCGCCGCGCTCGAACGCGCGCGCAAACTCGACGTCGGTCACTGCGAGCTCTTTCCGGCGCGCGGCCCTTTGTTGTCCCGCACTGGCGGATGATCCAGATTCGCGACTCGCATGCCCGTTTCGTATACGAGCTGCGTGATGCGCGTCAGCTTGTCGAACTCGATCTTCGACACCTCGTCGGTGTTGGCGTGGTAATCAGGATGCAGTCCCGTCGTGAAGAAGATGATGGGAATGCCCTTCGCCGCGTAGCTGTAATGATCGCTGCGTGTGTACAGCTGCTCGGGATCGTTCGGATCGTTCATCTCGTAATCGAGCATGAGCGGCGGCCGCAGCGACGCGTTCGCCTCGCGGTTCACGGCGTCCAGCTCCGAGCTGATGCGATCGGATCCGACCAGGTACACGGTGTTCGCCTCGCTCGCCTTGTTATCGCGGTTGCGCCCGATCATGTCGATGTTCAACTGCGCGACGATGCGGTCGAGCGGCACGGTCGGATAGTCGGCGAAGTACTTGGAGCCGTACAGTCCGCGCTCTTCGCCGGCGTGCCAGACGAACAGGAGCGATCGCTTCGGCCGCGGCCCCTGCGCGAACGCGTGCGCGAGCGCCATCAACGCCACCGTCCCGGATCCGTCGTCGTCGGCGCCGTTCCAGATGCGATCCTGCTCCGCGCCAGGCGTCACGCGCCCCGGCGCGCCGACGCGGTGCACGCCGGCCGCGTCGGTGACGACCTCGCCTTCCGCGTAGCCGACATGATCGTAGTGTGCGCCAAACGCCACGAAGGTGTGCTTCAGCTGCGGATCGACGCCTTCCACGACCGCCACGACGTTTTGCGTGAGCTGCGTGCGGACTACTTGATAGTCGGCGTCGATGTTGAACGTGATCGTGACCCCCTCGAGACGGAACTCGGGGAGCGGCTCACGTGCCGCGGCTCGGCGCTTCAGCTCGGTGTACGGCAGCGGCGCGCGGCTGAACAGGAATTCGAAAAAGGCATCGGTGGCGGTGACGCTCGGCGCAATCGGGGCGTCGAGCCGCTGCACCGTCGTGAAATCGGCGGCGGGGATCGCCGCCGCTCCACGGCCGCCGCTCGCGCCTGGCGCGGCTGGCGCGGGTCCGGCTCCCGATCGGCCTCGTCCGCCGAAAGCTGGCAGTTCGGGACCGATACTCGCCGCGGCTCCCAGCGTCTCGATCGCGTAACGGCTGCGGCCGGTGAGGAGGCGACGCTGCGCGGTGTCCACACCGTGCGGCCCGTCAGCCCCGAGCCATACGACGGCGGCGCCCTTCACGATTTTTCCGCTGTAATCATCGTGGTGCAGCGCCGGCACATCCAGACCGTAGCCGGCGAACTCGATCCGATCGACCGTAAAGCGGCGGCGGCCGCCTTCGTTCTTCGGCAGCACGATGCCCTCGCCTTCGGCGAACGTGCGCGACACGCCGCCGACCTCAACCGTGACCGTAGAGCGCCCGCTGGTCTTCACGCCCAGGACCCGCACCGTTTGCAGGAAGGACCCGGAATCGCCGGCCGGACGGGCGCCCCACTCGCGCAGATGCTCTTCGATATACGCGGCGGCGAGGCCGATGCCCGCCGTGAAGACGGCGCGCCCCTCGAGGTCGTCCGAGGCGATGTACGTGAGCCACTCCTTCAGTTCCTGCCGGTCGACCAGCCCCGCTCCGGCCCGAGGGGCCCCGAATGACAGTCGCGCGCACACCGCCAGAAGGGCGACAATAGTGAGCGTGCGAGCGGCGAGACGTCGGCGGACCATGCATCCTCCCCGGAGAAACGCCTACTATAACTCCCGCTTGCGCGGAGCCACCGATTCGGGTATGGTTTTTCCCACTGGATCGGCTGCCAGCGTGTGTTGCGCCCTACCCCGCGCGGTCCCTGCGCCCTTCTTCCACTTAGGAGAGAATTGATTGGCCGTCCGTCTGTTCGTTGGTAATTTGTCGTACAGCACGACTGAAGCAGATCTTCGGACCTACTTCGGCGCGGTCGCGCCGCCATCCCAGATCGTGTTGCCTGTCGATCGCGAGACGGGACGCCCCCGCGGCTTCGCGTTCGTCGAGTTCATCGACCGCGCGCACGCGGAGCAGGCCATTCAGCGATTCAACGGACAGCCACTCAATGGTCGGCCGCTGGCCGTCAGCGAAGCGCGAGCCCGCGAAGATCGCGGGCCGGGCGGACCGCCCCGTCCAGGGGGCTATTCGTCGGGTCCGCGTCCGGGCGGCTTCACCCCGCGTCCCCCTGGCGGCTTCGCCGGCGCACCGCGCTCGTTCGAGCCCGGCGCCGCCGGCGCGCCAAGCGCCGCGCGCAGCCGCAACTTCGGACCGGACGCCAAGCCGGCGCGCGCCGGCAGCGCGAAGAGCAAGAAGAAGGACGCTGACAAGCCGCGCGGACCGATCCCGCTGAAGAACACCGGCCGCTCGTTCAGCCTCGACGACGATTCGCCGGACGAAACGCTGCCCGGCGACATCGACGATTTCGCGACGAGCAGACCCGCCGACGACACCAAAGACGACGACGAGTAGACCGGACCGGTTCAGCGCGCCGCGGCGCGGGTGACGAAAATCCCGTAGCCGCCCTGAACCGGCGCCGGCGCCAGCGTCCACATATTCGGTCCGTGCTGCGTCACCGTGCGGCCCGCAATCGTCCCCACCGCCGCTCCGAAGGTCACGTCGCTCAAGTAGTGCACGTTGTCGTGCAGCCGCGACGACGCGACATACGCGGCAATCGCGTATCCAAGCGCCGCCTTCTTCCACCCCAGATGCCGCTCGATGATCGTCGCGGCGGCGAACGTCGCCGCCGAATGACCAGACGGAAACGACTGATGGTTGCTGCCGTTCGGGCGCTCGCGACCGACGATGAACTTGATTGGCTCGACGAGCGACTCCGACAGAATCTGCGCGCGCAGTAAGTCCATCCCCAAGTGCGACACCTTCGGTTTGTCCAGAACGCGGCCGAACGTGTACGTGCCCAGCGAGAGCGCCACCTGCTCCGGCGTGTCGCCGTAGTATTTGGCCGGCGCGTAGATCGTGTTGACGAGCGTGTAGTGGCTGCGCAAGTGGATGTTGAACGTCGTATCGAGAGGATGCACCGCCAGCGCGAGGCCGCCGCCCGCAAGCGCCACGATCGCGTTATCGAGCGACCAGAGGTGCTTGTAGTCGTCGCCGAGATTTCTGAACAGCGCATGAACGCCGGTGTGCTCCGGCGTCGGCGGCTTCTCGGGTTTCTCGTCGCCGGGCTTCACCTGACCGTCATTGTCCGCGGACCGATTGTCGTTCACATCGTCAGACGGCTGGGCTTGAACCGCGGCGGTGCCCACATCGTTTGGTGAAGCGCCCTGAGGCGCGACAGCGAAGCCGGCGACGAGCAGGATCGCGGCGGAGAACATGCGTCAACGTGTTCAACAAGGGTGCCAGCCGCGTGGACCTGTCACACTCTTTTCATCCGCCCAGGTGCGTGCGGTCGGGATAATCGGACGTGCCGGCAGCCTGCGGGAGAAACGACGGATGAAGATTTTGCACGGAGTACAAGCGCTGGGTTGCGCCGCGGTGTTCGTGTTCGCCGGCGGTTTGGCGCCGATGGTCCATGGCAGCGCACAGTCCGTCGATCACGGCGCGCTGACCGGCGCCTGGACTCTCAACAGCGATCTGAGCGATGCGCCGCCTTCCGCGGCCAACGGCGAGGGCGGCGATCAACCAACCCACGGCGGCGCGCGGCCAAGCGGTGGCAGACGCGGCGGCATGGGCGGCGGTATGCGGCGCGGCGGAGGGATGGGCGGCGGCACGGGTGCACCCGGCATGAGCCCGGAGGACCGCGCGCGCCTGCGCGACGCGATGCGCGACATCATGACCGCGCCGGCCCACATCACCATCACCCAGACCGACACGATGGTGCTCGTCACCTCTCAGGATGGCCGTACGACGCGGCTCTCGCCGGACGGATCGAAAATCAAGGACGACAACACGCACATCGAACGCAAGACGAAATGGGACGGCGGGAAGCTCGTCTCCGAGATCAGCGGCGTCGGTCCCGGCAAGATCACCGAGACGTACGAGATCGAACCGGAACACCATCAGCTGCACATCGCGCTGCAGACGGAGGGCGGACACGGACGGAAGGCGATGACGATCAATCGCGTCTACGATTTGGATCAGCGATAGGCGGCGAAACCCCGAACCCTGGAGCGAAACCCCGATTTCAGGAGCGAATCCCGAATCCCGATGAAATGGTACCGAAGCCTCTACTGGCGCATCGCCGTCGGCATCGTCGCCTTTCTGGCGGCGATGCTCGTCGTCCAGGCGATGCTGTTCGTGTGGACGGTCTCGCGATCGGGCCGGACGTTGCCGGGACAATCCCCGGTGCGGCTCGGGATCGCGGTCGCCATGGATCTCGGCAGCGTGCTGGAGCGCGATCCCCAGACCGATCTCGTGCGCTACCTCCACGAACAGTACGGGCAGTACACGCATCCGTTCTTCATCATGATGGCCGACGGCCGCGTGATCTCGAGCGGCGGGCAGACGATTCCCGAATCGCTCCTCGCCACCGCGCGGGCGCGGCTGCAGCGGCCGGCGCGGCGTGAGGGCGACGCGCCGTTTGCGCCATTCGGGCGGCGCGATCGTTTTCAGAATCCCGATCGTGTGGAGCGCGACCGCGCGATCCTGGCCGAGCGCGAGCTCACCGGCCCGCGCTTCGTGCGGCCCGTGCCGATCGTCGTGCACGGCGAGGTGGCGGGCGTGGTGGTGGTGCCGCCGCAGGCGCCGTTTGGGTTTCTCCTTGGCCGCTTCGCGCCGATGCTGGCCTTTGTCGCGGCGGGCGTGCTCGTACTCGGCACGGTGCTGGCGACGGTTCTGATCTTCGGTCCCGCGCGGCGACGGCTGCGCGATCTCGAGTCGGCGGCGCGCAGCCTGGGCGCGGGCGATCTCTCCGCGCGCGCCCCGGACCGCGGCGGCGACGAGATTGCCGCGGTCGCGAGCGCGTTCAACGCGATGGCGGCCGATCTGTCCGCGCGCGCCGAGGCGCTGGCGGCGTCGGATCGCGTGCGGCGCCAGCTGCTCGCCGACGTGTCGCACGAGCTGACGACGCCGGTGACCGCGATGCGCGGCTACCTCGAAACGCTGATGATGCCGGAGATCGAGATCGACGAGCCGACGCGAGCGCGATACCTGTCGATCATCGGCGACGAGACCGCGCGGCTCGAGCACATCATCGGCGACCTGCTCGACCTGGCGCGCCTGGAAGGCGGCGGAGGCGCGCTGACGGTGACCGAGGTGCCCGTGGCGCAGCTGTTCGCCCGCGTCGCCGCGCGCCACGAGCGTGCGGCGGCGGCATCCGGCGTCACATTCGAGAGCGCCATCGCGCCGGACGCGGAAACGGTCAGCGGCGACCGCGATCGACTCGAGCAGGCGCTCCAGAATCTGGCGGCGAACGCGCTGCGCTACGCGCCGGCGGGATCCGTCATTCGCGTGAGCGCGCGCCGCGATCGCGACGTGGCAACGCTTCGGTCATCGGGCTCTGGTGATGTGATGGGGAGTCGGCACCGGACGGTCGTGCTCTCGGTGGAAGACGCCGGACCGGGCATCGCACCGGAGCATCTGCCGTACGTGTTCGATCGTTTTTACAAGGCGGACGCCGCGCGCCGGGGTATGGCGGGCGGCAGCGGACTGGGTTTGTCGATCGTGAAAGCCATCGCCCAGAAGCATGGCGGCGGGATTTCCGTCTCCAGCCGCCCTGGACGGACGATCTTCGAGCTCACGATCCCGGATTCGGCCGCGTAGTACTCAGGCGACCTGCAGCTCCGGCGTCGTCTCGGCCACTTCGTCGCGGATGCGCTCGCGCAGCCACAGCACCGGCTCGGGCTGCTTGGCGATGAACGCCTGCCATTCCGCTTCGGTCAACACGATCGAGATGACGCGCTCACGTTCGATGCCCATGTGCCCTCCAGCGGCAAGAGTACATGGGCGCGACGTACAACGGAAATAGAATGATCCGATAGGACCTATCTGTTTTGATGATAGGTGGCCGTTGCCGGCCGCTACGTAATCCGTCCGCGGCCATGCGCCGGCGCGAGCGTCAGCCGGCCGCGGACCGCGTCGAACGCCAGCTGCAGTTCGTGAATGATGCGCGGCGTCCGGTTGGCGCGCGCGTAGACCCAACCGGTTTCGCGCAGCAGCGAGTGTCCCTCCACCCGGGCGCAGAAGAACTGCCCCGCCCGCACCTCGCGCGCCACCGCTTGATACGGCACGATGCCGATGCCGAGGCCGGTCTTCACCATCGCTTTGATGATCTCGACGTTCTCGGTGTCCATCACGACGACCGGCTCGATCTGCTCGTTCAGGAAGAAGCGATCGATGACGCGCCGCGTGGCCGAGCCCGGCTCGAAGAGGATGAAGGGCAGACCGTTGAGATCCTGTGGCAGCACCCGGCCCGGCCGTTTGCGTCTGGCGAGCGGATGCGCCGGCGTCGTCACGAGCAGGAGCTCCTCGTGCAGCGACGGGACCGTCACCAGATCCGACTCCTCCACCGGCAGCGTCAGCAGCCCGGCGTCGACGCGGCCGGCGCGAATCGCGTGCACCGACTGCGCGGCGGTGGCGACGGTCAGCCGCACGTCGAGCTGCGGATGCACGCGCCGCAGGTATTTCAGCAGCGGCGGAAACACGTAGAGACACACCGTCATGCCGCCGGCGAGCCGCAGCGTGCCGCGCAGTTCGCGCGTGCGATCGGTGATCGCGCCGACCGTTTCGCGGACGTCCAGGAACACGCGTTGCCCCAGCTGGACGAGGCTCTCCGCCGCCGGCGTCATCCGCACCTGACGGCCGACACGGAGGAACAACGGCTCGCCGAGCTCTTCCTCGAGCAGCAGAATCTGACGGCTGATCGCCGACTGCGACACGTGCAGCTTCCGCCCACAGGCCGTGAACGACCCCGTTTCGGCGATGGCCTGAAGAATCTCTAACTGCCGAAGATCCATGGCAACACAGAGGCTAGGCCTTCTTCCTGAACGAGACCCCGTGCGCTTCGGGACCGAGCCACGTCACGACGAACGCGCCGATGATGACCGCGGTCACCAGACCGCCCATCGATTGCGCGTAGGTGAAGCGCTCGCCGAGCGCCGACTCGAGGTACGGGATGCTCGATGCGCACAGCACGCCGAGCTGATAGGCGAATCCAGGGAAGAATCCACGCAGGCTTCCGGGCGACAGCTCGTTGATGTGCGCGGGAATCACGCCCCACGCGCCCTGCACGAAGAACTGCATCAGGAACACGCCCGTGAGCGTGAACAGCGGACTGAAGCCGGCAATCCAGAAGGGGACGACGATCAGGGCGCACGTGCTGGCCGTCATGATCGCGCGGCGCCGGCCGGACTGGTCGGAGTAGTACCCGAACGCCAGGCCGCCGAGCACGGCGCCGATCATCGACAGCATCGTGATATCCGCGATCTTGCTCTTCGCGTAGCCGAGCGTTCCCAGCAGCGTCGGATACATGTCCTGCGTCCCGTGCGACATGAAATTCATCATGGTCATCAGCAGGACGAGGTAGAGGAAACGCGGCCAGTGCTGCAGGAGCGACCGCCGGTAGGTCGGCCAGTCAGTCCGATGCTCGTGCCACGCCTCCGACTCTTTCACTTTCGAACGGATGAACAGCGACAGCAGCGCCGGCGCGCCGCCGAGGAAGAACATCACGCGCCATCCGTTGCCCGGATACAGACCGTTGAAGTACGGATAGACGAGGCGGAATGCGAGTGCCGCCAACAGGTTGCCGATCGCGTAGCCTTCCTGCAGCAGACCTGAGAGCAGTCCGCGCAGCCGCGGCGAGGCCGATTCCAGCGCGAGCGACGCGCCGACACCCCACTCGCCGCCCATCGCCACGCCGAACACCATCCGCAAGCCGATGAACCAGCCGTAGCTCGGCGCGAGGCCGCACAGCACCGAGATCACCGCGTACAGAATCACGTTGAGCATCAGCGGGATGCGGCGGCCGAATCGATCGGCCATGAGGCCGAAGACCACCGCGCCGACCGGACGCATGGCCAGCGTCAGCGTGATCGCGAGCGCGATCTGCGGACGGCTCCGCCCAAACGCATGCGCGACATCGTCGAGAATCAGGGTGAGGATGAAGAAGTCGAAGGCGTCGAGCGTCCAGCCGAGGAATCCAGCGAGGACGGCATTGCGCTGGTTCGCGCGCTGCTCTTTGGTCATCGGCGCCGCGGTCGCGGCGATCGGAGAGGCCATCAAAAGGGTCCTTGGGTTACGAAGGCCGCACGCGGCGGTGCGCTGTCCGATAGTGTAGTGGGACTCCGGGCCTCTCCGACGTCACCGATTGTCACGTCGGATGCCGATTGTGGGATGCCGGATCAAAAGGACCCCGCCTACACGTGGTAGGGCGGGTCTTTAGACCCGCCTGACGGGAACCCGCGACGCCAGCGCGAGATGCGCGAGCCCGGACGCGAAGAATCCGACGAACCAGGCGTAATCGTAGAGAGGCGCGAGGATCGGCACCACGAGCCCGCCCCACGCGAGCGCACACCCGATCCCGGTCGCGAGAATCGCGCGGCCGTTCCAGCCCCGATACACACCGTCGGGCAGATAGAGATCCTCGAGATCCAGTCTGCGCCGCCGCACGAGCCAGTAATCCGCGATCAACACGCCGGCCAGCGACCCCAAACCGCCCGAGTAGCCGAGGAGCCATGTGTAAATGTAGCCAGACGGATCCGCCAGCAGCCGCCACGGCTGGATGGCGATGCCGAGCACGCCCGTGATGAGGCCGCCAGTCTTGAAGCTGACGAATCTTGGAAACGCATTCGCGAAGTCGTTGGCCGGAGAGACCACGTTCGCGGCGATGTTCACCGCGAGCGTCGCGACGACGATCGTGAACATCGCAATCGCGACGACGAGTGGGGACGAAAAGCGGCCGACCAGCTGCACCGGATCCCAGATCGATTCGCCGAAGATGATGACCGTCGCGCTGGTCACCAGCACGCCCATCCCCGCGAACAGCGACATCGTCGCTGGCAGCGCCACGACCTGGCCGATCATCTGCTCGCGCTGGCTGCGGCCGAATCGGGTGAAGTCGGGCATGTTCAGCGACAGCGTCGCCCAATAGCCGATCATCGCCGTGAGCGATGGCACGAACACCGGCAGGAATGCGCCGAGCGTGTGGAATCGTCCCGGCTGCGCCAGGAGCGGACCAAGTCCGTGCGCGCGCGACACCGCCCACCAGACGAGCGCGGCCGTCATCACGAGGACGAAAGGCGCCGCCCAGTTCTCCACGGCGCGAAGCAGATCCATGCCTCGATAGATAATGAAGATGTTCAGGCCCCAGAACAGCAGGAACGCGATCCATTCGGTGGTCGTGTGTCCCGCGACGCCGGCGCCGAGCAGCCGCGGCCATCCGGGAACGATCACCGTGAAGAACGTATGCAGCGCTTCGCCGCCAATCCAGGCCTGGATGCCGAACCATCCGCACGCGACCAGCGCGCGCATGAGCGCCGGCACGTTGGATCCGAGCGTGCCGTACGCCGCGCGGGCGAACACCGGAAACGGAATGCCGTACTTGGTACCGGGATGCGAGTTCAGCAGAATCGGGACCAGGACGATCGTATTCCCGAGCAGAATGGTGGCGAGCGCCTGCGACCAGTTCATGCCGGCCGCCATCAAGCCGGACGCCAGCATGTACGTGGGGATGCAGTGTGCCATGCTCACCCAGAGGGCGGCGTAGTTGTAGGTCGTCCACGTGCGGCGTGAGAGCGGCACGGGCGCCAGGTCGTCGTTGTAGAGCGGGCTGGCTTCGACGCGGCGCGTGTCAATCAGCTCGACGCGTCCGTCGGCGAGACGCCGCTCGTTCGAGGAGAGCCGCGGCACGGCGCCATTATAGGCGCCGGCCAGAGGAGATCGATGTATTACGTGATTGCGGCCGATGGCAAGATGCACGGCCCGTTGACCGTCGACGACGTGCACCAGTGGCTCGCCGAAGGACGCGCGGGCAAGTACTCGCGCGTGCGTCGGGAGGGCGAGACCGAGTGGCGGGCCCTCCACGCCATCCCCGAGTTGATGCCGGCGCCACCCGCGCACGCGCCCGAAGGGGCGACGACGGTCGCCATGGACGCACCCGTCCTGCAGAAGGCCGACGCGATCGCGGCGACGTATCTGGCGCGCGGCGTCACCATCGACGCGGCGCGGTGCGTCTCGCGCGGCTGGACGCTGGTCCGCGGCCAGTTCGCGCTGCTCGGTACCGCGGCCGCCATCGTCTGGACGATCATCATCGCGCTCACGTTCGTGCCGCGTGTTGGATGGCTGATGGGCATGATCGTCAACAGCCCGCTGCTCGGCGGTCTGTACTACCTGAACATCCGCCGGATCCGCGGCGAGCCCGCCGGTCTCGACACCGCGTTCGCCGGCTTCCGCGCCGTTTACTTCATGCCGCTGCTGCTCGCCGGACTCATCTCCGGCGCCCTGACGACGGTAGGAATCCTGCTGCTCGTGCTGCCAGGCATCTACCTTGCGGTCGGCTACATCTTCGTGCTGCCGCTCGTGATCGACAAGCGCATGGATGTGTGGACCGCGATGGAGGTCAGCCGCCGCGTGGTGCATCACCACTGGTGGATGATGTTCGCCCTCGCGCTGGTCGCGGCGCTGATGGTGATGGCGGGCGCGCTCGCTTTCGGCATCGGCGTCGTACTCGCCGTGCCGGTCGCCACGGCGGCTCTGATGTACGCGTACGACGATCTGTTCGGCGGCTGAGACTATACTGCCGCCTGATGGCCGAGACGACGATCCCCGAAAACGCGCTGACGGCCTTTCTGGACACGCTGGACAAGGCGAACCTCCGAACCGCCGAGCAGTATCCCGGCGATTCGCCGCGTCGTCAGCCCGTGCATACGGTGTATGGCGGAGCGCACCTGTTCAACGCCGCTCTCCCGCGCAAGCTCGGCGAGCTCGCCCTGCGCGCGCTGCGGGATTACGCACCCGATCCCGCCGCCTTCGCGACCGCGTTCGACATCGATCGGGCGCTCGCGGAGCGGCTGCACCCGCGTATTGTCGAGAAGCTGTCGCGGGAACCGGTCGAGGATTTCAGGATCGATTTCGAGGACGGATTCGGCAGCCGTTCCGACGAGGAAGAGGACCGCGAGGCGCGGCGCGCGGCCGACGAAGTCTCCGCCGGACTGCAGGCCGGCACGCTGCCGCCCGGCATCGGCATCCGCATCAAGCCGCTCAGCGAGGAAACGAAGCGGCGCAGCCTGCGCACGTTCGACCTGTTCCTGACGCGGCTGGTGGAGCGGACCGGCGGCGTCCTGCCGCCGAACTTCGTCGTCACGCTGCCGAAGATCACGACGCCGCAGCAGGTCGCGGCGATGACGTCGGCCTGCGAGGCATTCGAGTATTGGCGCGACGTGACGCGCGACACGCTCCGCTTCGAGGTCATGATCGAGACGACGCAAGCCGTGATCGCCCAGGACGGACTGATCGCGCTGCCCCGCTTCATCGTCGAAGGTCAGGGCCGGATCGTGGGCGCGCATTTTGGCGCGTACGACTACACCGCGGCATGCGGCATCACCGCGGCGCATCAGGGTCTGGGACACCCGGCGTGCGACTTCGCCAGACACGTTATGCAGGTGGCGCTGGCGGGCACCGGTATCTGGCTGTCTGACGGTGCGACGAACATCCTGCCGGTCGGGCCGCACCGGGCGGCGTCGGACGGCACGCCGTTGACGCCGGATCAGCGCGGCGAGAACGCGCGGGTCGTGTACCGCGCGTGGCGCACGCATGCCGAGCATGTGCGGCACTCGCTGGTCGCCGGTTTTTATCAAGGATGGGATTTGCACCCCGCGCAGCTCGTATCGCGTTACGCCGCGGTCTACGCCTTCTTCCTCGAGGGCCTGGAGGCCGCCTCGGAGCGGCTGACGCACTTCGTCCGGCAGGCCGCGCGGGCCACGCTGGTCCACGATGTGTTCGACGACGCGGCGACGGGTCAGGGCCTGTTGAACTACTTCCTCCGCGCGATGAATTGCGGCGCGATCACGGAAGCCGAGGCAGCTGAGCTGAGCGGCCTGACGGTCGACGAGCTCCGCAGCAGGTCGTTTCCCGCCATCCTGACTCGTCGCCGGCCGGAGCTGGAAAAAGGGGACGGGAGTCTTTCCTGATACCGCTTCGCCGGCAAGGAACGGTCCGCAAGTAACGGATAGAGAGTCAGATAGCGGCGTGAAAAAGGGGACGGGCGTCCCTTCCGGCGCGGATTCGAGAGGGTCGGTTAAAAAGACTCCCGTCCCCTTTATTTCGGTTTGACAGGCAGGTCGATCCAGTAGGGCTCGTTGTTGATGGTGAACGCGACGCGGACCGTGGTCCCGGGCGCGTCGGCGACCGGACGGCCGGATCCTGTCCAGCTCTCGCCCGACTCATCGATCTGCAGCGGGATCGCTTCGTCCTCTGCATTGGGCCGATGAATCGTCAGCGTGGCGCTCGACGCCACCGACGCGGGCAGATCTTCACGCGTCGCATCGGTGAAGAACAGTTGATGCGCGCGGCCGGCCGGATCGACCACGACCTCGTAGTGCATCTCGCCCTTCATCATCACGATGCCGCCGTGGTGCGGATTGTGATCCCCGTGCGGCATGCCCGGCATACCGGACATCCCCGCGGCGGAGCCCGTTGCGGGAGCCGGCGATGCGGCGGTCGTCGGAGCCGCAGTCGCCGCCGGCGGCGGACTCTGCGGCGATCGGCCGCACGCGCTTGCCGTCAGCACGCAGATCGACGCGACCGCGGCGGCGACCAGCCGCCCCTCATTCATGACGAAGCGCATCGATCGGTGTCAGTTGGGACGCGCGGCGCGCTGGATAGAATCCGAAGAAGATGCCGACGGCCGCGGCGATGCCGAACGCCAACGCGACCGCCGATGCCGAGACCGCGGTCGGCCATTCGAGCACCCACGTCAGCATGCCGGACGCCGCGAACCCGAGCACCAGGCCGATGGCGCCGCCGACCATGCTCAGCGTCAGCGCCTCGACGAGGAACTGCAGCAAAACGTCTCGGGCGCGCGCGCCAATCGCGCGGCGGATGCCGATCTCCCTCGTGCGCTCGGTCACCGACACCAGCATGATGTTCATGATGCCGATGCCGCCGACCACGAGCGAAATGGCGGCGATGCCGGCCAGCAGCGCGGTCATCGTCGTACCCGCACGCTGCAGCGTGCTGGTCATCTCCTGCAGGTTCACCTCGTCGAGCTTCGGCATGTTCGCCAGCACGAACGCGGCGACGGACGTGTAAAGGCCTTTGGTCAGCGCCTCGGATGCCTGGGTCTTCACGGTGAAATCGTCCGGCGCGCCCGCGCCGCCGCCGCCGCCGGCGCCCGGCATCTGATTGCCCATCACGCCGCTCTGCCGCAGCGAGGCCATGGCCGCGTTGATGTGCGGCGCGTGGCGGCTGCGCAGCAGCGTCGTCACATCCGCCGCAATCTGCGACGCGTCGCCAGCCTGCGCCGCTTCCACCGTGATGGCGTGCAGGTACGAAATGCCGAGGAGATCCTGCAGCGCCGTGTAAGGCACGAACGCCGTTTCCATCTGATCCTCGTCCGTCGTGCGCGTCACGCCGACGATCGTGAACGGTCGATCGCGAATCGTCAGCGTGCGGCCGACCGGATTCACGCCGTCGCCGAACAGGTGATCGCGCACCGCCGAGCCGATAACCGCCACCGCGCGATGCCCGGCGACGTCACCTTCGTCGAAATAATGGCCGCCGCGCGTGAAGGTCCAGTTGTACATCACGGCGTAGGGTTCGCTCGTCCCCAGCATCTGGCCGTAGAACCGCTCGTTGCCGGCGGTCATCCAGGCGCGCAGGCG
>Ga0207657_10002577_pt1 | contig 19605 bp, 21 predicted proteins | sample KBSC33metaG_FD_184316 | JGI IMG/M metagenome (GOLD analysis project Ga0207657, IMG submission 184316) | Corn rhizosphere microbial communities from Kellogg Biological Station, Michigan, USA - KBS C3-3 metaG (SPAdes) (version 2) | ecosystem: Host-associated > Plants > Roots > Rhizosphere > Soil ... | reverse complement strand
CGCCGTGGATCAGCGCGCGATGATTGAGCACCGGCAGATCGAACCCGCCGCCGTTCCAGGAAACCAGCTGCGGGGTGTAGCGATCGATGCCGTCGAAAAAACGGCGGATCAGCTCGGCCTCGGCGTCGCCCGGCTCGCCGAGCGACCAGACGCGGAACGTGCTGCCTTCGCGCAAGCCGCAGGCGATGGCGACGATGCGCTGCATATGCAGCGGCAGAAAATCGCCCCCGGTCACCGCCCGCCGCTGCTGCGCCGCCCAGGTTGCGACCTCGGCGTCCGACAAGGCGGCGGGCAGACGATTCAGCCGGCGCAAGCCCGTAATATCGGGCACCGTCTCGATGTCGAAAACGAGGGTGGGCGTCATCGTGGGCAGAGCGGTGCGCGCGACGCACACGGGCGCCGCGATCGCGCCCTAGGCAGGGAAAACTCCGCTCGACAAATAGCGGTCGCCGCGATCGCAGGCGACGAAGACGATCGTCGCGTGCTTGACCTCGTCGGCGACGCGGAGCGCGACCGCGCACGCACCGCCGGAAGATATGCCGACGAAGATTCCCTCCTCGCGCGCAAGCCGCCGCGCCGTGGCTTCGGCGTCCGCCTGGGACACGTTTTCGATGCGATCGACGCGTTTTCGGTCGAAGATTTTCGGCATGTACGCCTCCGGCCATTTGCGTATGCCGGGAATCTGCGAGCCCTCGTCGGGCTGGCAGCCGATGATCTCGATCGCCGGATTCTGCTCCTTCAGGTACCGCGACACGCCCATGATCGTGCCGGTCGTGCCCATGCTCGAGACGAAATGCGTGATCCGGCCGCCGGTATCGCGCCAGATCTCCGGGCCGGTTCCCTCGTAGTGCGCAAGCGGATTGTCCGGATTGGCGAACTGGTCGAGGATGATGCCCTTGCCGTCGTCACGCATGCGCTCGGCGACGTCGCGCGCGGTTTCCATGCCGCCGGCCTTCGGCGTCAGCACGATCTCGGCGCCGAACGCGCTCATCGTCTGTCGCCTCTCGAGCGACAAGTGCTCGGGCATCACCAGGATCATCCGGAAGCCGCGCATCGCGGCCGCCATCGCCAGCGCGATCCCGGTGTTGCCGCTGGTCGCTTCGATCAGCGTGTCGCCGGGCTTGATCGTGCCGCGCTTCTCCGCTTGCGCCACCATCGACAGGGCCGGACGATCCTTGACCGATCCCGCCGGATTGTTGCCCTCGAGCTTGGCCAGCACGACATTGCCGGATGCCGCGGCCATGCGCTGCAGCTGGACGAGCGGCGTGTTGCCGACGGTTTCTTCGATGGTCTTGTACACGTCGCCATTTTACCCGAGCGACGAATGACCCGATCCCGACGCGCACCGGATCGGATCCGCAGAAAAGGCAAACCCCGCGAATGCGGGGTTTGCGGGTTCCGATGCTGAAGCGAAGAAACTCGTCGCGCTACTTCTTCGCCTTCTCCTCGGCCTTGGCCGCCGCCTTGGCGTCTTTCTTCGCCTTGGCTTCCGCTGCCGCGGCCTCCTTTTTCGCTTTGGCGGCCGCGGCTTTTTCTTCCTTCGCCTTGGCCTTCTCGGCTTTGTCCGCCGCCGCCTTTTCCGCCTTGGTCGGCTTGGCTGCCGTCGTCGACGCCGCCCCGGCCTTGGCCGAGTCCGCCTTCGCGCTCGCGGCGTCCGACTTCGCCTTGCCCGCGTCCGCCTTCGCCGTGGCCGCCTCCTTTTTCGCTTTGGCGGCATCCGCCTTGGCCTTGGCCGCGTCTTCCTTCGCCTTGGCTTTCGCCGCCTTGTCGGCCGCGGCCTTTTCCTTCTTGGTCATCTTGGCGTCCTTGGCCGGCGCGGCGCTGGTGCCTGGAGCGGCTGCTCCGGTTGCCGGAGGCGTTGCTGCCGGCGCGGCTGTCCGGGCCGCGGGGGCGGGTGCGGCGGTCGGCGCGGGTGCCGGTGCGGGCGTCGCGGCTTTGGCCGGCGCGGCGGAGGGCAACGGCGTCGAGGCTCCGGTGACCGAGATCAGCCCCTTGATCTTGCCGTACGTGCCCTCCTTGATGCCGGTCACCTTCATGACCTCTTCAGGCGACTTGAACGGACCGTTGGCGTTGCGATAGTCGATGATCGCCTGTGCCTTGACCGGTCCGATCTCGGGCAGCGCCTCGAGCTCGGCCCTGTCGGCCGTATTGATGTTCACCGCCGCCAAGGCCAGCGCCGAGAACAGCACGGTCACCAGCAGCAGCAAGAGTCTCTTCATGGTTGTTTCCCCCTAGGTGGTCGATGCCCGGTTCTTCCCCGGACACTTCGAAACGCGCGAGCGATGCTAGGGGTTGACCTCGGCTGCCGCGAGCAGCGCCCGGACGTAGTCAGGGACGCCCTGCTCGATGCCGGTCATCGGCGCGGTGTAGCCGGCGGCGCGCAGGCGGCCGAGGTCGGCCTGCGTGAAGCTCTGGTATCGGCCGGCGAGCCCGGCCGGAAAGCCGACGTATTCGATCGCTCCGGTGCGATGCAGTTCGTCGAACGACAGCGCCGGCGCGCCATCGACTTCGCGGCAGGCATTGATCGTCGCCGCAGCCACGGCGTTGAAGCTCGCGGCGCTGCCGGTCCCGACGTTGAAAATGCCCGAGCGCTGAGGATGGTCGAGGAAGTCCAGGTTGACCTTGATCACATCGTCGACGCTTATGAAATCGCGCCGCTGCTCGCCTGCGGCGTAGCCAGCCGAGCCCTCGAACAGCTGAACCTTGCCGGTGTCGCGGTACTGGTTGAAAAAATGCCAGACGACCGATGCCATCCTTCCCTTGTGGGCTTCACGCGGTCCGTAGACGTTGAAATAGCGGAAGCCGGCGATCTGTGCGGTCCGTTCCGGCAGCGTCCGGCGCACATGCTGGTCGAACAGCAGCTTCGAATAGCCGTACACGTTGAGCGGGGCCTCGGCGGCCGATTCTTCGCGAAAATCGCGGCCGGCGCCGTATACCGCGGCCGACGACGCGTAGAGGAACGGAATATCGTTGTCCTGGCAGTGCTGCAGCAGCAGCATCGAATACCGATAGTTGTTAGCCAGCATGTAGCGCCCGTCGGTCTGCATCGTGTCCGAGCAGGCGCCCTGGTGCAGGACCGCCGCGATGTCGTCATCGAAGTCGCCGTCGATCAGGCGGGCCGGAAATTCGTCCTGGTCGAAGTATTCGGCAATCTCGCAGTCGACCAGGTTGCGGAACTTGTCGGCCTGCTGCAGGTTGTCGACGGCGATGATCTGGCTTTCGCCGCGCGCGTTGAGCGCCTTGATCAGATTCGAGCCGATGAATCCGGCGGCGCCGGTGACGACGATATACAAGTGGTGTCCTCTAGAGCTCGATGTCGACGCTGCCGACCTCGGTAGTCACGAACGGCACGCGGGGAGTCACCGCGCAGAGAAGCTCGTAGCCGACGGTGCTGGCCGCGGCCGCGACGTCATCGACCGAAAGCCCTTCGCCCCAGAGCACCACGGGGCTGCCGATCCCGGCCTCGGGCACGTCGGACAGGTCGACGGTCATCAAATCCATCGACACGCGGCCGGCAGTGCGGACCTTCTTGCCGCAGACGAGAACCGGCGTGCCGTTCGGCGCGTGGCGCGAATAACCGTCGGCATAGCCGCAGGCGATCACGCCGATGCGGTGCGCGCGCGCGGCCGTATAGCCTCCGCCATAGCCGACGCTGTCGTTGGCCTTCAGGTCCTGGACAGCGATGAGCTCGCTGCGCAAGGTCATCACCGGCTTGAGTCCCAGCATGTCCGCCGTGTCGTACGGAAACGGCGATGAACCGTACAGCATGATGCCGGGACGGACATAGTCGCCGCCGACGGTGTCGTACCTGACGACGCCGGCGGAGTTGGCCACCGAGCGCGGATACGACAGACCGCTGCACGCGCGCTCGAACGCCTGCAGCTGTTCCTGCACGCCATCGTCCTCGTCGGCGCGCGCAAGATGCGTCATCAGGCGCAGCGCGGCGACGCTGGTTGCGCGCGACAGGCGCTCGGCGATATCGCGCACCTGGTCCGGCTTGAATCCGAGGCGGTTCATCCCGGTGTTGACCTTGATGAACACCTCGAGCGGACGGGCAAGACTTGTCGACTCCAGCATGCGCACCTGCTCGTTGTGGTGCACGACAACCGCAAGCCGGCGCGCTGCGATCTCCGGCAACTCGCCGGCGCCAAAAAAACCTTCGAGCAGCAGAATTCTGCGCGCATAGTGTTGCTCGCGCAGTACGACGGCCGCGTCGAGCTCGAGCAACGCAAGGCCGTCGGCATCGGCCAGCGAGGGCAGCACACGCATCAGCCCGTGCCCGTAGGCATTGGCTTTGACGACGGCCAGAACCTGCGCACCTGCCGCGCGTTCGCGCGCGACGCGAAGATTGGCGCGCAGTGCGGCGAGATTGATCTGTGCGAGGATCGGACGCGTCACGGTCGAAACGGGCGCAGGGCGATTGGCGAACCTTGGCCGGGCGGTTTGGTCTGAAAAGAGGAAACGTGGTATAAGGCGCGAGCCGCAAGCGCCGGCCGGTTCTTTCGATTATACACAAGCGCTGCGTGCGCCTCCTGGCTTCGGCCGGTGCAACGCTTATAAGAGCGCACGCGCCTACTGAGGACAATGAAGGCCGGGTTCTACACGATAATGGCGGCGCAGTTTTTTTCGTCGCTCGCCGACAACGCGCTGCTGGTCGCGGCAATCCAATTGTTGCGCGATCTCGAATCGCCCGCGTGGATGACGCCGGCGCTCAAGCAGTGCTTTGTCGTATCGTACGTCCTGCTGGCGCCGCTGGTCGGTGCGCTGGCCGATTCGATGCCCAAAGGCCGCGTGATGCTGATAACCAACGGCATCAAGATCGTCGGCTGCTCGCTGATGCTGATGATGTTCCACCCGCTGGTCGCGTATGCGATCGTCGGCCTCGGCGCGGCCGCGTACTCGCCGGCAAAGTACGGGATCCTGACGGAACTGCTGCCGCCGCGGCAGCTCGTCGTCGCCAACGGCTGGATCGAAGGAACGACGGTCGTGTCGATCATCCTCGGCGTCCTGATGGGCGGCGCGCTGATCAGCGGACCGGTGTCCAGCGCGCTGCTGGCGGTAGACATCCCTCGCATCGACACCGGCATCGATACGCCTCCGGAGGCCGCGATCGCGGTGATCATGGCGACCTATGCGATCGCCGCGCTGTTCAACTGGTACATCCCCGACACCGGCGTCGACCACCGGATGCCGAGCAAGAATCCGATCTTCCTGATCCGCGAATTCGGCCATTGCTGCGCGCTGCTCTGGCGCGACAAGCTCGGGCAGATCTCGCTGGCGACGACGACGCTGTTCTGGGGTGCAGGCGCAACCCTCCAATTCATCGTCATCGATTGGGCGGCGTCGCACCTGTGCTACAACCTTTCCCGCGCCTCGTATCTTCAGGGCGTCGTCGCCATCGGCATTGCGCTCGGTGCGGTTGCCGCGGCGCGCTTCGTGTCGCTGAAGAATGCGGTCAAGGTGCTGCCGCTCGGCGTTCTGATGGGGATAGCGGTCATCGTCATGATCTTCGTGCAGAAGCTCGAAACGTCGGTGCTCCTGATGACGCTGATCGGCGCGCTGGCCGGGTTCTTTGTCGTGCCGATGAACGCGGTGCTGCAGCATCGCGGGCACGTGCTGATGGGCGCCGGCCATTCGATCGCCGTGCAGAACTTCAACGAGAACATCGGCGTGCTGGTGATGCTGTCGTTCTACGCGCTGCTGGTTTTCCTGGGCTTGTCGACGAACGAAGTCATCATCCTGTTCGGACTGTTCGTCGCCGGGACGATGGCGCTGGTCATGTGGCGGCACAGGATCAACGTCGCCACTGCCGACCTGCTGCAACTGCTCGCCGGCGGCGATCGTTCCCGCAGCGGCGCGGCCACGCGCGGCACCAAGGCGTAGGCGCCGCGGGGAATCGAGCCGTCGATCGGGCTCTAGATCATCACCGGCTGGTCGGACAGCTCGTTCCCGCCGGCTTCCGAGCGCGGGAAATGCCGGGCGAGAAGCGCGCTGACCGCTTCGATGCCGGCGACCGCGCCCGCCTCGAAACGGCCTTCGCCGAACGCGGACTCCATCGTCTGGCAGATGTCCCGCCATGCGGCCTCGCCCACCTTGCGATGAATGCCGCGGTCGGCGACGATTTCGACATCCTTGTCGGCCAGGAGCACGTACACCAGCACACCGCTGTTGTGCTCGGTGTCCCAGACGCGCAGCCGCGAGAACGTCTCGAGGGCGCGCGCTTGCGGCGTCTCCCGCTGCAGCACCAGCGAAAGCGGCAGCGCGGCCTCGACGGCAAAGCAAACCTGGCCGACGTGTTTCAATTCACCTTGGGCGATTGCACGCTGTATTCGATCCAGCGCCGCCGGTGGAAAAACGCGCCGCGCCGTGCGGTGATCGGTGAAGAGGTGCCGCCAGAAACGGTAGGGACGCTGGGCGAGGGTGCTCATCGGAGCTCCTAGTTCCATCCGCCGGACGCGCCGCCGCCGCCAAAGCTGCCACCGCCCCCGCTGAACCCACCGCCGCCGCCGCCGAACCCTCCGCCGCCGAATCCGCCGCCGCCGCTCGGAATGAATATGCCGGGGCCACCGCGGCCGGAGATGCCGCTGAACAGCATGACGATGAAGCCGATGACTGCGGCCACGCCCGCGATCAGCAGCGAGCTCGCGACAAACCATGCGATCGCGCCGACGATGCCGCCGCCCAGCAGCGAACCCCCGACCTTGCCGAAGACCGAGCGCAGCACGCTGCCCAGGATCGGGACCGCGACCAGCAGCACGATCAGCATCGTGCCGAAATCGAAATGGCGGGACGGCGCCGCCTTGCGCTGCGGCGTCAATGCCGGCAGCGGCTCGCCGGCGTCGACGACGGCGATGATGCGGTCGACGCCGGCGTTGATGCCGGCGGCGAAATTGCCTTTGCTGAATTCGGGAGCGATGTTTTCGGCGATGATCCGGCGCGAGGTGACGTCGGTCAGCACACCCTCGAGGCCGTAGCCGACCTCGATCCGGATGCGCTTGTCGTTCTTGGCGACCAGCAGGATCGCGCCGTTGTCCTTTCCCTTCTGGCCGATCTTCCACGCCTCCGCGACGCGCAGCGAGTACTGCTCGATCGGCTCCGGCGCGGTCGTCGGCACGATCAGCACGGCCAGCTGGTTGGTCGTGCGCGCTTCCCAGTCGCGCAGCTTCGACTCGAGCGCCTGTCGCTCGGACGCGGAAAGCGTGCCGGTCTGGTCGGTGGCCGCGCTGGTCAGCGGCGGGACGGGCACGAGGCCGTCCTTCGGCGCGTCGGCGGCGCCGGCGGCGAACGACGCCAGCATGGCGAGCGCCAGCATCGCGACCAGGCCGCGGCCGAGCAGGCGGGAATCGATCATCGAACGGCGCGATAGCCGCATGCCGCGCGGCTCAGCGCGCGGCGTGCGTTGCTTTAGCTCTTCGGCGCCGGTGCTGGCGCAGGCGCCGGTTGCGCCGGCGGCTTGGTGAAATCGACCTTCGGCGGTGCGCTGATCGCCTTTTCGTTGTCGACGGTGAAGTTCGGCTTCACTTCCATCTTGAACAGCATCGCCGTCAGGTTGGTCGGAAACGACCGAACCGTGGTGTTGAAATCCTGCACGGCCTTGATGAACCTGTTCCGCGCGACGGTGATACGGTTCTCCGTCCCCTCGAGCTGCGCGGTCAGGTCGCGAAACAGCGCGTCCGACTTCAGCTGCGGATAGTTTTCCGAGACGACCAGCAACCGGGATAGAGCGGACTGCAGCTCGCCCTGCGCGGCCTGGAACCGGGCGAACGCCGCCGGATCGTTGAGCAGTTCCGGTGTCGCCTTGATGCTGCCGACGCTGGCCCGGGCGTTGGTCACCTCGGTCAGAACCTGTTGCTCCTGGGCGGCGTAGCCCTTGACGGTGGCGACCAGATTGGGGACCAGATCGGCGCGCCGCTGGTACTGGTTGACGACTTCCGACCAGGCCGACTTGACCTGTTCGTCCTGGCGCTGCAAGTCGTTGTAGCCGCAGCCGGACAGGAGAAGCGTCGCGAACATCGCGGCGAACACCGCCGCGGTCAGACCGGAATTCCTGCGCATGCCGTTTCCTCCCAGAGTCGCCCCGCGCAATGCCCGCGAAGCGCGATCCTCGGGCAAGCTTGCCCGCCGGCCTTTATCTTGGGGCCGCCGCCCCGCTTTGCAAGCCGCCGGCGTCGCGCAATGCGCGAATCGTCGCCCGCGCGAGGCAGAGATCTTCCCATGCCTTGGCTTTGTCGGGCAAGTTGCGCAACAGATACGCCGGATGATAGGTGACGATCAGCGGCACGCCCTGATAGCGGTGCACGCGACCGCGCAGGCTCGCGATCGTCGCATCGACGGCGAGCAGCGTCGCCGCCGCGCTCCTGCCGAGCGCGACGATGAGTTTCGGACGCAGCAGCGCAATCTGCCGGTCCAGATACGGGCGGCAGGCATCGACCTCTCCGGGTTCGGGCGTGCGATTGCCGGGCGGGCGGCATTTGAGCACGTTGGCGATGTAGACATTGGTCTCGCGTCGCATGCCCAGCGCGGCAAGCATGTTGTCCAGCAGACGACCCGCCTGCCCGACGAATGGCTCGCCCCTGGCATCTTCTTCGGCACCCGGCGCTTCGCCGACGAACATCCATTCAGCCGCGGCATCGCCGACGCCGGGTACCGCCTGCCGGCGCGAGCGGCACAATCCGCAGGCGGTGCACGCCTGCACGTCGGAGGCGAAATTGGACCAGCCCAAGGTCGCAATGCGCGCGCTGCGCTCCGCGGTAGCGGACTCCGGCGCCGCGCGCGCGGGATCGACGGCCGCATCGCGCAGCACCGCGGGCGCAGCGACTGCGACCGGCAGCAGGCGCAGCCGCCATAGCGGCAGCAAGCCCAGCTCGCGCAGCATGTCGCTGCGATCAGCCACGCGGCACGCCTCCGAGGCGGCGCCGCATCACCAGTGCATCCTCGCGCCCGCCGGCGCCGTGCGGCGCAGGATAGTAGCCGGCGCGGCGAGCGACCGGCGCGAATCCTTCGCGCAGATAAAGCGCGATCGCCGCATGGTTGGATTCGCGGACTTCGAGAAAGCATTGCTCGGCGCCGACGCCGACCGCGTCGTCGAGCAGCCGTCGCAACAAGTTGCGGCCGAGGCCGCGCCGGCGCGCCGGCGCGGCGACGGTGAGGTTAAGAAGTTGCGCCTCGCCAGGTGCCAGCATCAGCACGCCGTACGCCACGACGCGGTGGTCGAGCTCGCCGACCAGCGTACCGTAGCCGGCGGCGAAGGCGTCGCGGAAATTGCCTTCGCTCCACGGGGCCGCGTGCGAGGCTTGCTCCAGCGTCGCGACGGCGGCCAGATCGTCTTCGCGCATCGGCCGCCAGAGCACCGCCGCCTCGGTGCCCGCTTCGACGCCGCCGCTCATCGCGGTCGCCCCAGCGCGCGCTCGGCGCTGGTCAGCGCTACCTTGTGCCGCAGGTAAATCGGTGCGGCGTCGCGCGCGGCGACGCCTTCGCCCGCGGCAAATCGCGGCAGGGCGAGCGTGCCGATCGCCGTGGCCGTGGGAAGCAGCGCCGGCGCGCAGAAGGCGAGCACCGGAAGGCAACGCTCGCGCAGGACAGGATAGGCGGCGAAGCCGCTGCCGACGCCGGTCCAGCCGCCTCCGTCGGGCAGGATGACCGCCGCGGGGCCGATCACCGCGGGCGCGACCGCTTCGCGCCAGCGCGCGCCGTCGTGCCGGTAGGCGGCGACATAGACCTCCTGCGCTCGCGCGTCCAGGGCGGCGATCACGCGGCCGGCGGCGAGCTGCTGCCGGGCGGTTTCGGCGAGCGCTTCCAGCGTCGATACGCCGATGAGCGGCAGGCCCGTCCCGAGAGCCAGTCCCTGCGCGACGCCGCAGGCGATCCGCAGGCCCGTGAACGCCCCCGGACCTGCGCCAAACGCCACACCGTCGAGCTGTTCGAGACTCGCATCGTGGTCGTCGAGCAGACTGCGGATCATCGGCAGCAGCAATTCGGAGTGACGGTGTCCCGCGACGACCGAGCGCTCATCCCACGCGAGACCGTCGCCGAGCGCGACCGCGCAGGTTTCCGTCGACGTGTCGATGGCGAGAATCCGCATCGGCGCATTTTACCGTGCAGGCGCTGCGCGATGTCGCGCCCGGACGCGCCGGTACAATGATCGATTTCCGCCGCGTTCGGCGCGGCAAGGCAGTGGATACGGATACCGTCCTCATCACCGCGCTCGATCAGGAAGGCCGCGGCATCGCGCGCATCGACGGCAAGGCGGTGTTCGTCGAAGGGGCCCTGCCCGGCGAGCTCGTCACCCTCGAGATTCATCGCCGGCGGCCGACCTACGAGCTCGCCCGCGCGACCGGCATCCTCGGCGCCAGTCCATCGCGCGTCGTGCCGCTTTGCCCGCATTTCGGCGTCTGCGGCGGCTGCAGCCTGCAGCACCTGGACGCGGCGGCGCAGGTCGCCGCCAAGCAGCGCGTGCTCGAGGATGCGCTCTGGCACATCGGCCGCGTGCGCGCCGGCGAGCTGTTGGCGCCGATCCACGGGCCGGCGTGGGGCTACCGGCAGCGGGCGCGGCTGTCGGTGCGCCACGTCCCGAAAAAAGGCGGCGTGCTGGTCGGCTTCCACGAGAGGAAGTCGAGCTTCATCACCGACATGCACACCTGCCCGGTGCTGCCGCCGCATATCTCGTCGCTGCTGCCGGCGCTGCGCGAGCTGATCGGCGGCCTGTCGCTGCGCGATCGGCTGCCGCAGATCGAGCTCGCGGTCGGCGACGACGCCGACGACGGCACGGCAAACGAAGTCCTGGTGCTGCGCAACCTCGACGCGCTGACGGCGGGCGATGAGCGTGCGTTGAGGGATTTCGCCGACCGCCACGGCGTACGCTTGTACCTGCAGCCTCAGGGGCCTGCCACCGTGCAGGCGTTTCATCCACCCGCCCGGCCGTTGAGCTACGCGCTGCCCGACTTCGGCGTGCGCATCGCCTTTCAGCCGACCGATTTCACGCAGGTCAACGTGGCGATGAATCGCATGCTGGTCCGCCGCGCGGTCGGCTTGCTCGAGCCGCGGGAAGGCGATGCGGTGGCCGATTTCTTCTGCGGCCTGGGCAACTTCAGTCTTCCGATCGCCCGGCGCGGCGCGAAGGTCGTCGGCATCGAGGGCAGCGCACCGCTGGTGCGCCGCGCGCAGGCCAACGCGCAGGCCAACGGTCTTGCCGATAGTACGCACTTTGTCGCCGCCGACCTGTTCGAGGCCACGCCGGCCAGTATCGAGGCGCTGGGGTCGATCGACAAGGCGCTGCTCGACCCGCCGCGCGAAGGCGCGATCGCGCTGGTCAAGGCGCTGCCGGACGCGCGGCTGGCGCGCCTGGTCTACGTCTCCTGCAATCCCGCCACGCTCGCCCGTGACGCGTCGGTGCTGGTGCACGAGCGCGGCTTCACGCTGCGCAAGGCCGGGATCGTCAACCTGTTCCCGCACACCGCGCATGTCGAGTCGGTCGCCCTCTTCACCCGCTGAGCAGAACGCGGAAACGAAAAGGGCGCCCGGAGGCGCCCTTGGCAGGCAACGGAAGCTTCAGTCGCGCTGGCCGGAGAAGATCAGCAGCAGATTGAGGATGTTGATGAAGATGTTGTAAATGTCCAGGAACAGCGCCAGCGTCGCCATGATGTAGTTGGTCTGGCCGCCGCGGACGATCGTGCTGACGTCGTGCAGCAGATAAGCCGAGAAGATCAGCACGGCAATCGCCGAAACCGTCACCGACAGCGCCGGGATATGCAGGAACAGGTTCGCCAGCGACGCGATGATCAGCAGCACCAGCCCGACCAGCAGGAACTTGCCCAGGAAGCTGAAGTCGCGCTTCGAAACCGTGGCTATCGTCGCCATGACGAAGAAGACCGCCGCGGTCATGCCGCCGGCCAGCGCGACCAGCTGCCCGCCATTCCTCACCTGCGCGGCGAACTGCAGTATCGGCGCCAGCATTACGCCCGACACGAACGTGAAGCCGAATATCGCGAGCACGCCCCAGCTGCTGTTGCGCAGCGCCGAGACGACGAACAGCATGCCGAACATCGCGCCGAACATCAGCAGCGGCGCCATGATGGGCGAAGTCTTGAACAGGCCGGCGAAGTTGATCGACGTGCCGAACCATGCGCCGGCGATCGTCGGCAGCATCGACAGCGCGAGCAGCCAGTAGGTGTTGCGCAGAACGCTCTTCTGCTCGTCGCTCGTGACGATCGTCGCACCGGACTGGGCCGGTGGCGCAGGCTGCCGCCAGGCAGGCTGGGAGCTATCGATCCGAACGGGTTTCAGTTGCGGTTCCATCGTCTTTCCTTTTCCAGGGTGACGGATTTCCGTCACGTGGCCTTAGACTAGCAGAAAAACTCCAAGTTTCAACTGCGTTGTTCACAGGGCAATAGCCTTCATATGGCGCTGCGCGTGCCGAATTCAAGCCGTTGCAGGCGTTGCAGCCGCCACTCGCCGAACGGATCCCGCTGCTCCCGGTGCTATGATTTTGCCCTGCCGGCGCAGCCGGCAGGCATCGCCCGGAAGGTTGGCAGAGCGGTTGAATGCACCGGACTTGAAATCCGGCGTGTCGGCAACGGCACCGTGAGTTCGAATCTCACACCTTCCGCCATCGACTATGCGGTCAGCGCGGCGTTGCAGCTGGCAGCGGTCCACTGATCTTCACGCCTATTATTGTCTCGTCGGCATCCGATCGGTGACGTGGGCTGATCCTGCGGTCGTCCAGGCATTCTCGCGTGGCGCTTTGTCAACGTACCGGTTATCGATCCGGTGTTTACGGTGACGACGATCGACCAGGTCACGTTCTGACCGGGCAGGCAGACAGGATTAGGCGCCGCACTCGCGCCAGCCCGAAGCGGTAGCGACTTACCCGCGACGCCTGCCGATCGGGACCTTCCGGCGGATCACCGCGAAGGCCGCGATACCGAGCAATGCGGCAAGCAGGGCGATCGTCCATTCGGAGAGTGTTGGGATTGCCGCGACGGGTGCGACGAACGAGGCGCAGCTTGGCACGGTAATAGTGTTCGCATCGGTCGTCACGGTTCCGCCGAAAGCCAAGGCCCTTCCGGTCAAATTGGCGAAATGGCCGATCGTGATGCCGGCGGCATCGAGAATGTTCCCCACGAATGTAGGCGTCAGCGACAGCGAGGCGTTCGCGCCAAGGGTCGTCGCGCCGACCGGAACCCAGAAGACATCGGACGCGCAGGCGCCGCCAGCCAGGACAACGAGGGAATTGGCTCCGCTGTCGAGCGCTCCGCCAGGTCTGAAAATGTAGACGCCCGCGCCATTGAGCGTCACGGTTGTGGACAGCGTCACGTTCATTGCGCCGCCGCTGGAGTAGCAGCCCGGAGGTATCGTTCCGGGCGGATTGCTGCCGATGATCACTGAATCCAGCGCAACCGCACCCGCCCCGAGTGACGTGCAGACCTGGCCAAGCAGGTTTGCCGTGGCGAGCCCTTGGTCGGCCCCGACTGACGGAGGACAAGGATCGGCCGTCGCTCCGGTAATCGTCAGCGGCGGCGTTGACGGCGCCGTGCTATAGCAGACACTGCCGTTGATGATGGTTTGCGGCGAAGTATTCGAATTGGTGAAAGTGCTGGAAACGACGCCATACGGGCCGGCCGAACCCAAGGGTGGCGCGGTGGCAGCCCAGACCGGCAGGCACACCCAAACAAGCGCTGCAAATCCCGTATTTGCCAGAATGGCCAACTGTCTGCGAATCATGTTGCACCTCCACTTAAACTGGCACGACGGAGCTCACCCCGGCCGATGCGCCCGAGGTCGTTCAAAGGACCTGCCCCGCTATGTTCGGTATAGCACATAGCATAAGGCGATTACTGTAGGACAAGGCCGCCGCGACAATAATATTTCTGCCACTCGACGGCGCCGATGATGCCCTCGCAGAGGGTGGCTATCTGTGCGTTGGCGAACTTAGCTGTTCAGCGGTTCCGCATAGGGCGCGCGGCGAAGCGCGGCGATTCGCGCCAGCACCGACGGAGCTTCGTCGTTTGCGCGCAGCTGGAATCGCTTAGGTCGCGTCAACGATCAAGCCGGCGTGTTGGGCGAAGCAAACATCGGCAGCAGCCGGGTTTCGGCCACAAAAAAAGACGCCCGAAGGCGTCTGAATGACCCGGAGCCGGGAGGTAGGCTCCGCGGCGATTACTGGCTGCCGTTACGGCGACCGTTCAGCAGTTCTTCGTGTTGGAAGGTGTTGGGAGAGGGCGCGGCCACATCGATGCTTTCCGGCGACGCGCCGGCGTTGCACAGGGCGATGTGCACCTCGGCGGCTGCGCGGAACGCGGCGATCCTTTCGGCGGGCGCTCCGACGATCCGCATGCGCGAGATTTCGCTTTCCAGCGCCTGCTTCATCGTGTACTGGAACGTGGAGGAATCGGCCCTGCATTGGGCTTCGCGCATCACGCAGTCAAGATGCTTGGTGTCGCCCAGCTCGAAGCGTCTGCGTTCGAGCGCCGCGCTGCGCTGCCGCTTGCCTCGTACTAGCATGCCAATGGCGGCCGTGGCCGGACGCTGCGTTCCCGCCCGCCGCGGGCTGCCTTGGGAAAGGCCGGTACGTTCGCCGGATCGATCAGCGGATGGCAATACGGCGCGGCGTGCCAATAGCCGAGCTGGGGCTCGGTGGCCGCGGGCAACGTCGACCGCCGTGTGGCCGGGGTTCGCGTGTGCGACATCGTCAATCGCTAGCGTGTGATCGTGCAGACGGCCTGGACCCAGCGCTTGCCGTCGCCGTCGTCGAGCATCGTCACCCGCACTTCATTTATCAACACGTGGTGATTCGTTTCAGCAGCCCGGATCACTGCCGCAAGCGCGATACCCACGTCGTCGCAGATGTCTTTCTCGGCGGCGGCGAAGTCCTGGGTAACCCTACTCTCAGCTCTGGATAACATGTCGGTCGTTGCGTTTTCCGCGAGGATGAATTTTATGAACGCAAAAAAAAAAGCGTCAACGAATGTACGATTCCGTACAAAAAATTCACGCTCTGTTCCGTACCGCACACATTTCAGCTCGCGTCGAACACGCGCGTATAGTCCGCTCGACCCAGTTCATCAATCGTCATTAGGAAGGGAACGACCTCTCCTCCTGCCGGCTGTTGGATTCTTCCGACCTTCGAAAGGAGCTCGAGATGCCCACCCCCCGGGCGCGCGCGGCCCCGGTGCCCAACGCGCTTATCGCCGCCTTGCCTGCGCGAGATCGAGCGATCGTTCAGAAGTACTCCGAGCCCGCCGAGCTCGCGCTCGGCGATGTACTGTGTGAACCGGGCAGCCCGATAACGCACGTCTACTTTCCAGTCTCGAGCTACATCTCGCTGATCACGCCCGAGGATGTCGTCGGCAGCCTGGAGGTAGGCCTGATAGGCCGCGAGGGTGTCTTCGGCATCACGATGATGCTCGAGGTCCACGAGTCCCCGCTGCGCGCGCTCGTGCAGGGCCCCGGCGGCGCGCTGCGGATGTCGGCGTCCTCGTTCCGCAAGGCTGCCGCCACCAGCGCGCCGTTCCGGCGGTTGTTGAATCGCTATCTTTACGTGCTGATGGCACAGATCGCCCTGTCGGCCGCCTGCGGCCGTTTCCACGTGCTCGACGCCAGACTCGCGCGCTGGCTGCTGATGACCCACGACCGGGCGGGCAGCAACACCTTCCCGGTGACGCACGAGTTTCTTGCCTTCATGCTGGGCGTGCGGCGGGCGGGCGTGACGATCGCGGCGGGACGGTTGCAGCAATTGAACCTGATCCGCTACAGCCGCGGCCGCATCCAGATACTGGACCGGAAGGGTCTCGAAGCCGTTTCGTGTCCGTGCTACGCCGAGCAGGTGCGAATCTACCGCGCGCGCATGGGTTCGCTCAGACGGACTCGGGATTCGCCGACGGCAGACGTTCGAGCGCTTGTCGGGAACGAGCCCTTGTAAGCGAGTCCCGGGTGGTCGCGCAGGCGGGTTGACGATCGACGGCTGTTGGGGATCCTACGACGGCGCGCCGGCGATGCATGCAAGCTGGTAGATGCCCGCGATTGTCCCGGACGATGCTCCGTTCGCTTCGAGAGAACTCGCGTCGAGCTCCTTTTCCGCCAAGTTTGTCATCAACTCGGGCCGATAGCCGGTGACGAGCAACACCCGATCCACGCTCGCGTCCCGCCCGCGAATCCGCTGCTCGGCGGTCATCTCCGGCTCGCGCTCGGATCGAAGCATGAAGGCGCTGGTAAAGCCCTTCCGCTGCATCAGGTCGGGAAGGAGGTCCGCGTGCAGCCACTCGCGCAGGCGATCCCCCCGACCTGTCGCGGCAGAGTAGCGCAAAGTCAAGGCGGTCGTTCCAAGCACCGAACCGTAACGGGCGTCGAGTCTGCAAAAGCCCCGGACCATGCCCCGGAACGCCGGCATCACCCGGCTCGTCCAGGCCGTCGGGTGGTTGAGGCGCTCCAGATAGGGTGCGGATGAAAGGACGTCGATAGCGCTGACTTCATAAACGACGAAATATCGCGCACCGGGCGAGCTCGACACCCACCGCTGCGCTCGAATGAATCCGGGAATGCCGACTCTTTCAGGGAAATGCTGGCGCGTGTGCCAGTCGTCGTGCTCGGCAACCTGGTCCGGGATGATGTCGTACCAAAGCAGCATTGCCGCGGTGCCGAGCAGGGCCATTGGCTTACCTCAACGCAACGATCGCGGCGCGCGGAACGGATAGGACGACAACATCCGGCGAAGGCGTGGCGTTCAGCAAAGCACCGGCGGCGCGACGTCTAGCTTGTCGGCTTGTGGTCGATCAGTTCGATCATCGCCCGCGTCGCCAGAACGTACCCATCGGCGCCCAGTCCGGCGATGACCGCCGTCGCGATTTTGGAAACGTACGAATGGTGATAATGTTCCTCGCGCCGGTGGATGTTGGAAATGTGCAGTTCCACGATCGGCCCCGGGAACATCTTCAACGCATCGAGCAGCGCGATCGACGTGAACGAGTAAGCGGCTGGATTGATGATGATGCCGCTGCCGAGGTCAATCGCCTCGTGGACCCAGTCGATCAGCTGCGCCTCGCTGTTCGTCTGCCGAAACTCGATAGCCCGACGACCTGCTTCGCTTCGGCATCGCGCTTCGATCTCCGCGAGCGTCACCTTGCCGTAGATCTCCGGCTCTCGCCGGCCCAGGCGATTCAGGTTGGGGCCGTTCAGAACGTAGATCGGTTTGGCGCTGGTCATGATTCGGCATCGGCCGGACGTCGGCCGCCTACCCCTTGTAACCCATGACTCTGGGCAGCCACAGCACGGTCTGCGGGACGAAGGTGATGATCGCCAGAACGATTATCGCGACAAAGATGAACGGGGCCGCCTCGCGGACGATCGACATCAGCGGCTGCTTGGTCATGTTCGCGACGACGAAGAGCAGCAGGCCGAACGGCGGCGTCAGCAGTCCGATCATGATGTTGACGACCACCACAACTCCGAAATGCACGAGGTCGATGCCGAGCATCTTTGCCGGCGGAATCAGGATTGGAACGATGACGAGGAGTATCGTCGTTCCCTCGAGCAGGCACCCCAGCACGAGGAGTATCGCGTTGACCAGAAGCAGATACCCGATCGCAGTCAGCTGGAATCCGGCGATGAAGTGCTGCACCGAAAGGGGAACGTTTTCGATCGTGACCACGTAGTTGAAGACCAGTGCCCCGGCGATCAACATTCCCACCGACGTCGTCGACTTCGCGCTGGAGAGCAGGATCGTGTACAGCTGCTTGAGCGAGATCGAGCGGTATATGAGCGCGGAAGCCAGCAGTGCGTACGCGGCGGCGGCCGCTGCGCCTTCCGTTGGCGTCATCACTCCGCCGTAGATGCCGAACAGCAGCACGACCGGCAGCATCAACGCAGGAAAAGCATCGAGCGTGATGCGCGGAATCTCCCGCATCGGAACCGGCGGCTCGACCGGATAATGCCGGCGGCGGGCGATCACGGTGTTCATGATCATGAACGCAACCCCGAGCAGCAGCCCCGGTATGACTCCGCCAAGGAAGAGATAGCCGATCGATGCATCGGAAACGAGGGCATACACGACCATCGGAATCGACGGCGGAATGATGGGCCCGATGATGGCAGCCGAAGCGGTGATCGCGGCCGCATACTCGATCGGATACTTGCCGTTGCGCGTCATCATCCCGATGATGATGCGGCCGATGCCCACGGCATCCGCGATGGCCGAACCCGACATTCCGGCGAAGATGATGTTGGCCACGACATTGACGTGACCGAGCCCGCCGCGAAAACGACCGACCAGCACGAGACAGAACTTCAGGAGCCGGTCCGTCAGGCTCCCGCTGTTCATCAAGTCGGCGGCAAGGATGAATAGCGGCACCGCCAGGAGAACGTAGCTGTTGAACAGGCCGTTGAGGATCTGCTCGCCTGCGGTTCCGAGGTCGAGACCGGCGACCAGCAGATAGAACACCGACGCGCAGATCATCGACAGGCCGATCGGCAAGCCGAACAAGGCCAGCGCGATCAGGACGATGATGCACAGCGTGAAATGGCTGGGCATCAGATCCGCTCCCCGTCTTCGAGCACGTCCGTCTCGGGCGATTCGCGACCGCGAAACGCGTTCCAGGCGATCCGCACATGCTTGACGATGGCGGCGACCGAAAAAATGATGTAGATCGAGTACAGATAGTCGAACGGCATTCCCAGATAGGCGGACTTCTCGCGCTTCATGAAGACCACATAGTTCCAGGATGCGGGCAGCGAGACGACGAACAGAACGACCAATGCCAGGCTGGAGATCACCGTGAAAGCACGGCGGGTACGCTGCGGAACCAGCTCGTAGACGATGTCGAACCGGATCTCGTCCTTGTCCGACAGGATGAATGCCGCCCCCCAGAGCACGAGCCATACCCAGCAGAGGACGGTGACTTCATCGGTCCAGCCGAGCGGACGGTTCAACAAGTAGCGAAAGGCGATTTGCAGCAGGAAGGAGACGAACATGATCGCCATCAGCGCCACGATCACGTTCTCGGCCCGCCTTTTCAGCCAGGAAGCGGCGCTCAAGGAGTTGCTCGGCTTCGTAGGTTCCATAAGGCGGTCGACTCCACGCAGACGCAGCTTGCGGACGAATGGTGGCCGGGCCGCCAGCCATCAAGAACGATGGCAGGCGATCCCGGTCACAAGCTGGGGTGAGCTACCTCTTGGCTACAGCGCGTTGATGCGCTCGAGCGCGCCCTTCGGCCAGTCCTGGCCGTACTTGTCGACATACTTCTTCTGGGCATAGGTTCGGAACGCATTGAGGTCGGGCGTATAGACTTTCTTGCCCTGCGCCTTGAAGAAGTCCAGGGCCTCCTTTTCCTGCCCGCCGAACTTGACCACGTAGTCGTCGATCGCCTTCTCGGCGGCTGCCTGGAATGCCGCTTGTTGGGGAGGAGTCATCGCGTCCCAGATCTTGCCGCTCATGGCCATGACGTCGTACCCGATGACATGGCCGGTCATGACGAATTGGGTCGTCACCTCATAGAATTTCATCAGCTTGCTGGCGACCAGCGGATTGTCCTGGCCGTCGATGGCGCCCGACTGCAACGCCGTGTAAACCTCCGCGTACGCAACCGGCGTGGGATTGGCGCCGATGGATTCGCCGAG